>JAALOO010002252.1_pt1 | contig 11037 bp, 14 predicted proteins | sample 7257641 | NCBI WGS metagenome assembly JAALOO01 (sample SAMN14085613, study PRJNA598686) | mite metagenome | biome: ENVO:01001000; feature: ENVO:01001002; material: ENVO:01001226; isolation source: single female mite from University of Michigan culture on fish food culture... ... | reverse complement strand
AAAGCATTTACAGAGGTTTCGAACTTCGCGTGAGCAAAGCCACGTCACCAGCGGCTTGGTGGCCGCTACTCTTTTAAAAAATAAAATTTACTTTATTCACAAAAATAATGTTTTTTTGTTTTTAAAAATTTAAAAAAATTTGCACAAAAACAATATCATTTATTTTTTTTTCATCATTTGCCCGTTTCAGTAAAAATGAAACAGGTGAAAGTGCATGAGTGCACAAGTGATCTAAATATTTCAGCCACCATTTGCCTTGACCGTCTCCCAGATCCAGTCAGAAAAGAGGGAAACATGCGAATACATTCCCGGAAGGTCAACACCTGCACATCCTTTGCCCCAACTAGTGATGCCCACCACTGTCCACCGGCCGTCATCCATTTTTTTCATTAGTGGCCCGCCTGAGTCTCCCTAAAAAAAATTTTTTTAAAAGTTACTAAACTGATAACAAAAAACCCAAATCAATCACAAATCAGCCCTGATTACCTTACAAGTGTCCTTGTCCAGCTGATAAGTGCAAATCATGGTGTTTTCCGCTTCCGTTATGTTATACATCTCCTTGCACCAGTCCATGTCGGCAATGGGAAGTGTCACCTTGAGTAGCACTTGAGAGTCGCTGTCAGCTGGGTTAAACCAACCATGCCAACTGGTCAGTCCCCAGCCGGCGGCAGTCACCAGCTGGCCCAGGTACGGATTATAAGTGTCATTCTGCGGTGGAACGCAAATCGTCCCCAGATCAGGGTTGACGCCAATGTCCAGCGGACTGGCCAACTTTACCAGCGCCACATCGTATAAAATACTGTTTTGAAAATATTTAAATTTTGGGTGCTCGATAAATTGAGCAACTGGCATTGACACTCTGTTCGGTTCAGGCGCTTCCAAACTAACATTGTGAGCGCCTGGTAAATTTAAAAAAAAAAGTTTAAAAAATAATTTTTAGTTTAAAAAATGATTTAATTAATTAAAACGTAAAAACAAATCATATGCAGAAAAGTATAGTAAACGTCTGTCCACTTACCAACAGTAGCTCTGATATGTTCGTCCTCCATTATTTCATAGCAGTGAGCAGCTGTAAGAATAAATTGTGGATGAATAATTGCACCGCCGCAGTGTGACTTATAAATGAATTTAGAGTTTTTGTCTTTTTCTTTTCTTCCAATTTCTATTCTTCCAAATGATGCCATCCAGGGAAACTCATGCGGTCTAGCCTCTTCACCGCCTATTATTTTAGACTCCAATGGACCTTTAGTGCCGCATTGAGGGTCGTTTTTAGCAGTTATCAAAGAAAAAATGGAGACTAAAAAACAAAGTGTAAAAAAATATTTCATTTTTATAGTGAGCGTTTTTCTGTATTAATGTTTCTAAAAACAATTGTGTTTTTGACGTTTTTGGTTTTTATTTATATCTTCAGAAAAGACACAAAAATGCAAATTTTAACAAGTTAGTTTAAAAAAGGCGGGACAAGTTTTAGACTATTTGTTTTAACCTTCTGCAAATTACAATTAACACTTTTAAATTTGTGTTATTTATTTTTATTATAAATTTTAACTTTTGTTTTTAATATTTTTAAAAAACATTGATTTTGTTTTTAAAATTAAAATTTAGATGTTCTCAACCATTTTCCACAATTTTATCACAATAAATGCTCAAACTCAAAACTGATTAATTGCACAAAAAGTAATATTTTCAAAAAAAACAATTTTTATTTAGATATAGGCTTATATTGTAAATAAAAGATGTTTTACTACAAAAATTATTGTGCACGCACTAGTGAACTGAATATTTCAGCCACCATTTGCTTTGACCGTCTCCCAGATCCAGTCAGAGAAGAGGGAAACATGAGTGTACATTCCCGGCTCGTCAACAGCTGCACAACCATTGCCCCAACTAGTGATGCCCACCACTGTCCACCGGCCACTGTCATCCATCTTTTTCATTAGCGGCCCACCTGAGTCTCCCTAAAACAAAAAAAATGTTTTTTAATTTACTAGATTACAAACAATTACAAAAAAATGATCCACCTTACCTTACAAGTGTCCTTGTCCAGCTGATAGGTGCAAATCATGGTGTTTGGCGCTTCCGTTATGTTATTCACCTTCCTGCACCAGTCCATGTCGGCAATTGGTAGTGTCACCTTGCGTAGCACTTGAGAAGAGCTGCTTAGATCAGGCCAGATTGTCAGTCCCCAGCCGGCGGCAGTGACCAGCTGGCCCAGGTACGGATTATAGGTGTCATCCTGCGGTGGAACGCAAACCGTCCCCAGATCAGGGTTGCCGGCAATGTCCAGCGGACTGGCCAACTTTACCAGCGCAACATCGTTGATTGAACTATGTGGAAACTTTTTATACTTTGGGTGCTTGATAAACTGATCAATTGGCAGTGACACTTTATTTGGCTCAGGTGCTTCCAAACTAATATTGTGAGCTCCTGGTAAATTAAATAAAAAAATTAAAAAGTAAATTTAGTAAAGCAATTTGCACACTTACCAACAGTAGCCCTGATATTTTTGTTGGACATTATTTTATAGCAGTGGGCAGCTGTTAGTATAAACTGGGGATGAATAATTGAGCCACCGCACCATGTTTTATAAGTCAAATCAGAGCCTTTTTGCTTCGTATATCCAAAGGATGTCATCCAAGGAAACTCATGCGGTGTAGCCTCTTTACCGCCTATTATTTTAGACTCAATTGGACTTTTGGTGCCGCAATGAGGGTCGTTTTTAGCTGTGATTAAAGGAAAAATTAAAATTAAAAAACAAAATGCAAAAAAATGTTTCATTTTTTTTATAAATGTTTTGTGTAAAGTTTTGAAAAACGGGGGTTTTACCCAAGTTTTTTACTTTATATATAAAAACTAAACAAAAATGCTAATGCAAAAACAAAAACTGCAAAACTTAATGAACCAATTTAAAAATACAACTTCAAGTTTTGTTTTAACCTTCTGCAAATAACAATTTAACCTTTTTAACTTGTGTTATTTTTGTTTTTATTTTAACCTTTGTGTTGATCAATTTAAAAGTTTTCATTTTTTATGCCTCATTTTTATTTATGTAATCAAAATCTAAATGCTAAAGGATTATGAGTAAAAACCAATTTTCCCAAACTTGTCACAATAAATGAACAAAAAAATACAAAAATAAAATTCACAAAAAACATTTTTTATTTGTATTATTTGGCTAACCATTGTTATTACAAATTACTACAAAAATCATCGTTTTAATGTTTATCATTATCACCATCTTCACTCATTCTTCACTCTCCTTCACCGTGTCCCAGATCCAATCGGAGAAGATGGACACGTGGGCGTACATGTAGGGGTGTTTTACTTCACCGCAGTCCTTGCCCTGAAAGTAGCTGGCGGTGCCCACCACCATCCACTTGCCGTCCTCATCCTGCAACATCAACGGGCCGCCCTCGTCTAACTAAAAAAGAGGTAAAAAATGACATGACATACAACAAAAACCTTATCACCACTACCATCCTTACCATGCAGGGACTGGCGCCCACCTGGTAGGTGCAGATCATGCTGTTCTTGCTCTCTTCCGGCAGGTCGTACATCTCCACGCACTCGTCCATCGAGTTGACCGGAAGTGACACCTTCAGCAGCACCTTTGAGGAGGTGTACAGCTGGTTGCTGGTCAGGCCCCAGCCGACGACGGTGGCCATCTGCCCTTGATAGGGGTTATAGTCGTCGTTCTGGTCGGGCACGCAAATTAGTCCTAAGTCGGGGTTGTTCTCAATGTCCAGCGGTTCACGCAGTTTTATGAGGGCGATGTCGTTCAGGCGATTTCCCGTTTTCTCGTCGTAGGAGTAGTCGGGATGAGCGATTACCTCTCCGAGCAATTGGGTGATCTTTCGCGGCTCTGCAGCCCCAGCGCTGACATTGTGGGCGGCTAAAAATTAGCATAAAAAATTTTTTAACAAAATAAAAAAAATCAAAAAATGTTTAGAAAATCTGCTGCAATTTTTTTTCTTACTGACCAAAAATAAGGTACGGATCTGATTCATTGTACGCACTGGCCTCCTTGGCGCACTTGGCCGAGGTGAGGACAAACTGCCGGTGGATGATGGAGCCGCCGCACATCGGCTGGTAATTTTCCTCTCTCAGCAGTGTTGACGCGCTGTGGTTGACGCCCAGTGACACCGTCCACGGCCATCTAAACACAGATTAGGAGAAAAAAGTAGAGTTAACGTTTAGTTTTTGTTTTACTTTTTTTGTGTTGATTGTCATCGTACTCATAAGGAGTCGCCTCCACGCCTCCGATAATTTTTAATTGCGCCGGGCCGTTTGTGCCGCATTTGGGATCATTTTGGGCCAGTACAAAAGCAAATGAAACCGAGCAAAATAGTGCAGAAAAATAAAGTAGTTTCATTTTATTTAAAAAAGTTTTTTATTTGGTTATCCGTTGTGGTTGTTGATTTGTATTTGACCAGCTTTACCTGAGCAGACCTGTTTTTTATACACAGTAAAATTAAACAATAAAAAGTTTTAACTGTAATGAACCAAACTCTACACTAAACGGTGTTGAACCAAAGCCTTGCTTTGCAAACTGAAACAAAATCCTATTAACCCCAATTTACAACTGCTAATTGCCTAAAAAGCTAGCAAAAAACTTTTAAAGCACAAATCACCTCTTTTTTCCTCATTTGCTATGCTTTACAGCAAAAAAGTAGTAGTTTTATTTAAAATAAAAAATTTTACATTAAAAACCACTACCACCACCACCACCACCTTCCCTGCTGATAGTCTCCCGGATCCAGCCCACGTAGTGGGCGGTCTTCGTCCACACGCCCGGACTCTCAAACTGTCCACAGCCGGCGCCAAAACTGGTGACGCCAATCACCGTCCACCTCCCGTTGACCTTCAACTGCAGCGGCCCGCCCGAGTCTCCCTGAAACGCCCAAAAAAACTTTATCACTAAAAAACCCATCTTTTTCAATCCCCCTTTTACCTGACAGGCATCCTTTCCCTGGTCGCTGTACGTGCACATCATTCCCTCAGTTCCCTCAGTCAGCCCATATTGTCTGGCGCAGTAGTCCATCGACACCACCGGAAGGTCAACCCTCATCAGCGCCCTGGAGCCGCTCCAGTAGGAGTTCTCCACAGTGCGGCCCCAGCCGCAAGCGGTGGCCACCTGGCCAACATAAACGTCATGCTGAGTATCCTCGGTTTTATCAGGAAGGCAAACCGTTCCCAGGAGCGGGTTGTTGGCAGTATCAACAGGGGACCTCAGCTTGATAAGGGCAATGTCGTTGATGCTAGTTTTATCGGGCAGCTTCCGGTAAAGTGGGTGGAGGATAAACTGCGCTATGGGGGCGTAAATCTTCTGCGGCTCCTCCGCCTGGCTGCTGCTCACGTTGTGGACGGCTTAGAAAGAGGAGGAAAAAGGAGTTGATAAGAAAACATGTCGTACAATACGATTTTTTGATAAACTCACCGACGACCACCATCCGCTGTGGATCTCTCATCGCCAGCTCACAGTGGCCGGCGGTCAGCACAAACTGAGGGTGAACCAGAGAGCCGGTGCAGGAGCTTCGGTAGGCGACTTCGTTTGGGCCTTCATTTGGGTTGTAGGAGCCAAAGGAGGCGAGCCAGGGAAAGGAGTGAGGAACGGCCTCAACGCCGCCCACTATTTTATTTTCCTGATTTTCTGAGGATGGTGATGATGAGGATAGACCTTTGGTGCCGCACTGAGGATCATTTTGTGCGTGGCAGGCAAAAGTAAAGAGAAGATGGGCAAAAAGCAGAGTAATAAACTTCATTTAGCCTTGTTTTTTGTGTGTTTTAAAGTAAAATCCTCCTATTGTAGGCTAAAAAGTTTTGATTTTGTGTATCGTTTGTTACTTTTATACACAAAATTAAAAACAGGCTGCAAATGAGAAGTGAAACGATCATTTGAAATTGTTTTTCAAGGTCTTCTTTTTTTGTTAAGCAAAAAAAGTTACACTGTTAAAAGTTTTTTACGCTTAAAAAATAAAACTGTAAATGTAAAAAATTATTTTTTAGCAAGACTCATTAAAAAGTTAAAACTAAAAGCACAATTAAGTTTCTTTTTTTATTAAAATGCTCAACTCAATTAAAAATCGCTAAAAATACCATTTATTTACAAAAAAAGCAACTTGTGTTTGCTTGCCTCAATTTTTTTCCCTTTTCACCAAAGCTCATCAAAGTTGACGTCCCCGTCGGCGCCCTTCACTATCAACCGCTTGATGTAGAGGTTCCAGAGGAAGAGACACCCAAAGACGGCGATGATCAGCGTCCAGGCGGCATTCAGCACCGTCCAGAGGCACTTTGAGGTGAAGAGGAGCGTCCAGCTGGTGGCCGTCATTAGAAGGTGGGCGGCGAGGAAGGTCGCCGTTGTACGGTACTTCTCCCGCCACGCCCCCACAATGCCAAACGCCTGTATGGCGGCAAAAGCGAGGTAGAGCACGCGAAAAACTGTGATGAGGGCTTTCTAATACAAAAAATTTTTAAATTTTAAAAAATTTTATTTTAACTAAATCTCACTTCAACTCCGCCCACTTCTTCCTCCGCGTCAGCAGCAGCAGCCTTTTTCCTCATCACATCCTCCTCACCATGATGATCATCGTCGAAGATTTCCTCTCTAGAGTTGACCAGGTCAGTCACGACGATTCCCACCTTTTTTATCGTCTGTACGGTTGTGGCGTTTTCAGTTGTACTTCCATTTGATGTCGCTGTATCGTTAAAATTATTGTAACCTTCTTGGTCCCAATCAAGGTCAAACTTTCGTACAAAAAGTCGAGCGACGAGGGGCGGCGCCTTGCGGGCGCTGATCAGCAGGATGACCACGTACACGGCGGCGGCGAACATGAGAATCCACTTTAGCTCCTCGAGGAGGCGAAGTTTTCGCGCTAGTTTGGCTCGATCTCGGTCCATGATCATCAGAAAAAAGGCAGCAGTTGAAAATTGAAACAGTTTTCAAAATCAAGAGTGTAATACTGCAGAAAAACAAAAACTTGCTTTCATGTCATGAGAAAAAACACAACACTGAATTTAGCCTTTCAGTTTTGGTTTAGTTGTGAATGAGTGAGTGTGTGTGTGTGTCTTCTGACCTGGTTCTCCCGTTTTATGACGTGTGATTGAATGCAGAACACTGGTGAGAATTGCTTTCACTGTGTGTCGGCAACGGTGAAAGAGTTTCGGATTTGTTTATGATTACTCTTTCTCTCTCTTTTGCCTAACAGCAGTCGGCATATTTTTGTTTTTATTCCCATTCCTTTTTTTCCCTCTCCCTTTCTCTCGGTTTCCACAGCAGGAACTCTACTCACAGTTTTGTTGCAAATGAAAGTGTACAAGAAGTGTGCAAACTCAATTTTAGGTTAACTCGGTTTTAAATATAGAAGCATTTTTTTTGAACCGGGAAAAAATGAAAACAGAAATAGAAAAACTTTAAAAAGTGAGGTGAACAATAGAGGGTTGCAAAACAGAAAAACACTAAGCACAAAAAAATTTGCATTTGCCTAAATTAAAATTGACGGTACAGGCTGAGGCCTGAAACAAAACAGAAGGTTTTGAGCGAGAGGTCTTTGCATTACAGTAAAATAAAACAAAAAGAAAGTAACAATTTCAAAAATAATTGCTTTCTTTTAAACAACAAAAAATTAGCATTTTTTAATTGTACTGCACTACTAAAATACTGTTTGTACAATAAAGACACCTTTTTTCAATTTGCATGTTGTTTAAATTGTTGTTTTGATATTTTTCAATTTGCTTTACCCGATTTTCTCAACGCCTCACTGTACGGCCACAGCTTAAAATCAAAGCCGCTGAAAAGGTCGCCGAGCAGGCGTTTCATTGGGCCCTGCTCGTCCTCAATCAGCGCAAGAAGTTTCGAAGTTTTTCGCTCTGCCTGGAGCTCGTTTTGAAGCTTCACCGCCAGGTACCGCCTCAGAAGGTGGACGTACTTGGCGTAGGTGTAGCCCAAAATACAGGTCCAAGATTTGTTATTTTCTGCTGAATCAAATGAAACTTTCTCTGTTTCTTCTTGTTTTTGCTTTTTCTGTTGACACAGCAGGAGGATGGTGATCTAGAAAGACAAAAAACCTTTACTAAAAATGTTAACAAAAACAAAAAGCCCAACTCACAAAATCTTTGACAGTTTCATCCTGTTCCACCAGCTCCGCCACTAGGTGGGCAAACTCCCGATGAGAGAAGCTGAAGTAGTCCAACTTGGGCCCGTAGAACATCTCCAGCGAGACTAGAACTGACTGGTTGCTCTTCAGCGGATCCTGAAGGAACAAAAAATATTAAACTTTTTTATTACCCTTCCAAAACCTTTTTTCTTTTCACTTACCACTCTAACGATAAAACTGTTCAGCTCAAAGTGAAAGTAGTAGGCCGTGCGGAAGAACATGATCTTTGGGACGGCTTCAGCTAGAACTGACAGCCGCTCTTCCCAAGGCAAAAAATCAAAACCGGGCAATGTGGCCCCAGCAACCGCAGCCACTGCTTCAAAAAAGACAGTTTGAACGCTAAAAAGTGAACGCAAGTCGGCGGCAAAGCCGATCACCTTCCGCGGCTGCTCAGGTCGTTCGACAAAGATTGCGGAGATCTTTTTTACCATTTCCAGACATTCAGCCTCGTAGGTGGTGAGAGTGAGAACGGGAGTTTGAGATAAGGATGACAAGGAGGATGACAAAGAGGGAGAAGGAGAAACTGATGAGGTGATGGACTTGTTTTGAACTTCTCCTTCATTTGAGCTGGCTGTTGAGTTTGAGGATGATTTGATGAGCTCCTTTTTCATGCCAATGGCAATGCACTGCAAAACAAGGTGGAAAAGGTTAGAAAAGAGGTCAAGTTGAAAAATTTTTTAACTGTTACCTTGTTCAGGCGACAACGCTTGCAGAAACGTCGACTAGTAAGGTTCACATCGCAACGTTCTTTGTTGAAGCAGACAAACTCCTGACAAAAAAATTAAACAATTAAAAAATTTGATTTACAGCCTTTTCACATGGTTTTACCTCGTGTTTGTAAGCATTTCGCCGAAAAAAGGTTTTGCCTGCGTAGAAAATTTTTGTTTTTCAGATAAAGAGCAGATTTATTATTTTGCATTAAAACTTGGTCATATTTTTTAGTTAGTTTCCACACACACTTACAGCTCTCACAGGAAAGTCCATTAAAGTTGAAAGCTAGAAAGATTGTTTGTGTTTTAGAGAGAAAATATAAACAAGAATAACGTAAGCAAACAAAACAAAATTTTAATGGTTTTTAGTTAATGAAATCAGCTTTAGCAAATGTTAGTAACATTACATTGAGCAATGCCGCCGCAGACCCGACAGCGCTTTTCACGGCGTGTTTTGCTGTTAGAGTTGTTAGTAGAAGTAGAAAGCTTATTAACTTTAGGATGCTTCATAATTAGTAGTAGCAATTAGCAATTAGCAATTAGTGGTAGTATTTAGCAAAATGAACAGCAGCAGCAGTTTTTAAGCCTTTCTTTTTCTTTAAAGATGGTTGTCAAATTGTAAAAAAAAATTCTGATTGTATTATTTTTGAGCAAAAAATTGTCAAAGTATTATTACTTTTTATTACTTGCACACTTGTCAAAATATGTTTCAAACTGAAAAGAGTGAACTGAAGAAAGGCGATTATATTCTTCCACTCTTAAATAGTTTTTCAGAAAGTAAAGCAGAGAACCAGAGGACTCTTCAGGTTGATTTTGGGTGCTTTCTCTCTCTCTCTCTCTCTCTCTCTCTCTCTCTCTCTCTGTCTCTCTCTCTCTTTCTCTCTCTCACTTCAGTTGCAGAAACTGTAGCAGAAAAGCAAAAAAAATGCTAAAGAGTGCAAAAGAGGGGAGGAGGGCACATCCGAGGGTTCCTTTCAGGCAGTTGTACAGTACCGTACAGTGCCATTGAGTCAACCTGTACATCGGCGTTTATTTCTTCTTTTTCAGCAGTTGTCGTCCGAAAGCGGCGGCAACAGTACCGGCAGAGCTAAATTTGGAAGTCCAAGGTAATTACATATTCGGGTTGAGGAGAAGAAAAGAGAGAAAGAGAGCGGGGGAGAGCACATTGAGACCCAAAAGCGAACCGACAGAAATTGTTAAATAGTGAGTGAGCAAGGAAAAATCGGGAAAAAAGTGAACCACGCTTGGTGAACTTTAGAGTGGCTCAACAAGAGCAACTCTGTGTGTTGTGTGTTTTCTCCTCATTTCTGCCTTTGCCTGCCTTGCATATATTTGCACAATTCCCACTTGCACTCGCTCTCTCTTCTCTTGGGACAGAAGACAACTATACAGTACGACTACTGTACACGTTACAGCTGTACAAGAGGCAGTCCTCAAGATGAACTGGCAGTTGGATAGATGAGATGGAAACCAGGGAGATAAAAATCTGCTGGTGACGAATGGTAAAGAACTGTTCTTCAAATTGAACACTGTTGCCAAAATGGGCAAACTGCAGTCGAGTGGTTTTTTGCTCAACATTTTTTATTATATCATTACAAATTACTTGTACCTTCAGCGGTGAATAGTTTGAGGCGGCCCACAATGCTGCACCAAAATTCTTAGAAACTGAAAATTGGAAAAAGCTTTTAATATTTTTTAAGTTGAAGTTATTATTTTGCAATTTGCATCTGCATGTAAACCAATTTACAATAAATGCAAATTCTTTTTTACAAAAAAAAGTTTACTAAATCCTCTTTTGAGTTGGCCCATGTTTAGAGAGAATATAAAGTGATGATAAATAAAAACATAATGAAACTTGCAAAATGGCAGGCTTAAATTATTAGAAAGCGTGCCCTAATGACTTGCTGCAATTTAGGACTGCATAGTAAACAGTAGTAAAAGTAGTAGTAAAAGTGGTCTGCTAAATAATTTAGCTAGTTACAAGTTTAATTTTTAATTTTACTCTTGCATCCAATTAAAGGTTTAATGAGTGCCTGTGTGTAGCTTTACATTAGACGTAATTATTATTTGCTTTTTACTTGCTGGCCACACACAAAATTAAAGAGAAAGAGAAAGAGAAAGAGAAAGAGAAAGAGAGAGAGAGAGAGAGAGAGAGAGAGAGAGAGAGAGAGAGA
>JAALOO010002251.1_pt1 | contig 11046 bp, 11 predicted proteins | sample 7257641 | NCBI WGS metagenome assembly JAALOO01 (sample SAMN14085613, study PRJNA598686) | mite metagenome | biome: ENVO:01001000; feature: ENVO:01001002; material: ENVO:01001226; isolation source: single female mite from University of Michigan culture on fish food culture... ... | reverse complement strand
GTACATCAGAGTTGTAGTAATAAATAATAAAAGGCAAAAAGGAGAAAGAAATCATAAAATTAAATCACAAAGTTCTATTGGCACTGCCAGCTTAGCGAGAGGAAAAATGGAAAAGGGATTCTAGAGTCAAAGTAAAAATGTGTACAAAAAGTATTGAACCTTTTAAAGAGCTTTTATCCTTCACAATTTAATCTTTTTTCCTGGTTCCTAGAAAGCGATTCGACAAGTACGACCGCATCTTGCTGATTCGCTGCGGAATCCGCCTAAAGAATCCCGGCGGTCTCGTCTGTTCTGCTAAAGTACTTTCAACTGTCGAATTTGCTGTTGTGGTGGTGATATTCGAAGGCGTGGAAGTTGTGGTGGTCGTCGTCGTTGGTGGTGGTGATAAAGTAGTAGTAGTAGTGCTGGTACTATTTACGCTAGGTAAATCTAATAAGCTGAGGGTGATAAAGTTCGATTGGGGTGATAAAGTTGTGGTGGTGGTGGTGGTGGTGGTGGTGATCATCTCAGCTGAAGATGATACCAAGGAAGACGAGGGCCGGCCTGGAGTGTCATCCTCCAGCAGCTCCGACTTTTTAATCTCCATCTCCTCGGAGTTCTCGAAGAAGGGCGAATTGGTGGCCGGAAGCTCAAACTCGAGTGGAACTTTGTGCGTCGTCAAGGGCTCCTGAAGATCTTCCTCTTCTTCCTCTTCTTCTGGAGCTTCGGTTGTTGTGGTGGTGGTGGTGGTCGTAGTTGGAATGGGAATTTCCGGTGGATCTGGCGAAGCTTCCACTGCTGTGAAGATTGTCTGGTAAAAGGATAGGAAAAGTGGTTAGAAAAATGAAACTATTTTGTAAATTAGTCGGTGTTTTTTTTATTACCCCACTTTCCAGTGGAATTGGATTCAGCAGTTGATTTTCGGTGTCGGCGGAAGTTGAGGAGAAGTTTGCCACTGTGGAGGAGTTGCCTATCAGCTGATGCTTCTTATCAATTACTGTCGTCTCGTTTGTTGTTGACGAAGGTATTGATAAGGGAAAATCCGTGGCAGGATGGGTTACTTTCTCCCAGGCAATCGTGCTGGTTGTGGTAATTGGAGCAGTCGTCGTCGAATTGCTTGGCTTCATCAGATTTCTCGAGTCTCGATTGTCACCTGATGAGCTGGCGTTGAAAGTTTCCGGAGCAGCGGTAACGTTAGAAACTAGATGACTGCTCTTTTCAGTGGTGTGATTGACGACGAAGCTGTTGTCGAGGATATCGGTGACGGTGGTGGAGGATGGAGTGGATATTATTGTCATTGTCGAGGTTACCGGTGCTGCTGCGGCTGCTGCTGTCGAGGTTGTCGAGGTCCTGGTCGTCGAAGTTGTTGTCGAAGCTGCTGTCGTCGAGGAGACGATAATTGGACTGCTGCTGTTGCTGCTGCTGCTGCTGTGGTCATCACCACTATCTGCAGTAGACGTTTCGTTTCTCGGAGAAGAAGAAGTTGGTGGTGAAGAAGATTGTATGGTTGTTGTTGTTGAGGGTGATGAAAGAGGTGGTGGTGATAATGGCGTAGCTGAAGCTAGTTCAGTTTGATCTTCATTATCATCATCATCAGCTGTTGTTGTTGTTGGAATTGCTGGTGGTAAAGTGGTGATTAAAACTGGTTCAGGTGGTGTTGTTGGTGTACTTGAGGGTGATGGAATGGAGGCTGTGGTAGTGGTAGTGGTAGTGGTAGTGGGGGTGATGGTAGTGGTAGTGGTAGTTGATGAGGAAGGAGCAGCAGCAGTGGTAGTGGTAGAGGTCGTAGTGGAAGGGGGTGAAGGGGGTGATGATGATGAAGAAGGTGGGGGTGATGATGGCTCTGCAGTGGTCGTCCAAATTGAAGTAGGTAAAGTAGTTGAGGGTGAAAGTGAAGAAGAAGGTGGTGTTTCAATAGTCGTGGAATTGATCTCTGTGCCGCCATTATCACCGATTGGAAGCTGAGAAGAGGTATCATTTATTGGCAGAGGCGGTTTTAAAGTGGAAGCAAAATCAGGTGTGCTCAAAGCTGTGGTCATCATAGTGGCGTTCTGCAGGTCGATTATCGTGGTTGAAATCGTGGAGTTCTCCTCGTTTTTATCTCCTCCCGTCAACGGAAAGAACTTCCGGAAGAAGGCCAGCCCATCATCCGGTCCGAGGTCGCTTCGGTTGGCCAGCGTAAAACCGATCACAAAGAGCATTCCAATGAAAAGAAGGGCGGCAATTGAGAGGACGATAAGCTGACTGCAGCTGATGAAGCGTTCGCAGCAGGAACTTCCGGTTCCTCGCTTTTTGCCTGAACTTCGAGAATCTTCTTCTTCAACTAAAAGCTGATCACTTGGGCTTATTGAGCCGCCACTTCCTCGAATTGTGGTCGTCGACGTCACGCCCACCATCTCAATCGCCTCCAACTTTGGATCGTTGGCGCTCGGCTCGTCGAGGAAGATCTGATAGGACTTGGCCTTGATCTGGTGGTCACTGTCATCTTCGACGTTTCTGGAATTACTGAAATAATTTGAGGGTCCTGGAGAGGAGCCAGCAGAGTTGGAGTTTTTGTTATTATTTCGATCCATCGTTCCTCCTCTTGAAGATGAAGAGGAGGGCGTGAATCCTCGGTCCTCTCCTCTTTTCAATCCCTTAAAAGTGTCCAGCACTGTGGTTTGATTTGTTGAGGAGGAGGTGGTGAGATCTGAGGAGGCTTCAGGATCGATTTGATTAGGAGAAGGAGGATCTCCTTGACTGTTATAAACCCAGCCGTAAGTGGGTGATAAGGAAGTGTTTTTTGGGCTGCTGAAGGAGACGAGGTGTGTCGTGGACTGAGCTCGTTGATGGTTTTGATTGGGGTGATGATAATTGGGATGTCCCGGATGGCCAACAGGTGGCTCCTGTTGATAGCTTTGAATATGCTGATAATTTTGCTGATAATAGCCCTGAGTGGGAGGAGCAGTGTTGAACTGAGGTGGATGATGTCCCTGCTGCTGATGAAGCTGCCGAAGATCGGCTGGGTCTAAAAGTTAAAGAAAAAAAATGTTGAAAGTTAATTTTGACCTTTTTTAATGAAGAAATCACAGAGAAGTCAAAAAGAGAGTTATCAGGAACATACGCAAATTAAAATCAGTAGTCAAAAGTAAAAAACAAAACAAAAATTAAAAGCGAAACAAACAATAAAGCTGACGTACAGCTGGTAGATTCAAAAACAAGGCAAATGCAAAAGCAAAACAAACAAATAAATAAACAAAATTAAATGAGCCTCTCACAGCTGTAAAGGAGAAAATAGCCAGACATCGTTTCTTATCTTTTCTTTTGTGTGTGAGCTCAACAGAAATCAATCTTTCTTCATTCTTTACTCTACAAAAATGTTTTATTTTTTAGGGGCTAAACACAGCTGCTCACAGTCGATAAAGACGTAGAGATTGGGCATCATCTGCATTAGTGCTGGTGAAGTGATTTGTGGCGTTGTGACAAAATTAATAATCACAAGCAAACGATTTGAAGGTCGATTTTCAGGTGTTCAATCACAGAACTGAGAGCACAAAAATCAAACTAAATCTCTTTGAAAGCTGCCACAAAGGAAAGCAAATTAAATCACAGTCACAGCTGCCACTAGCAAAACAAAAAACTAAAGCAGGCAAAAATTCCTGCTTCAGCAGAGAGAGAGTTGCCAAGGGAACTGATCTGATCTAAAAAGAAAAAGCCTTTGCTGTCACTACTTTTAAACCTCGAAAAAAGAGAGAGCGAGAGAGAGAGAGAAAGAGAGAGAGAGAGAACAAGAAGAAAACAAGAAACCCTACCAGCATTATCTCCTCCTCCTCCTTCAGTGGCCATGGCTATCAGATTGGTGTAATCGGGCACGAGCAGACGAGGGTGATCATTACTACCAGGACCACCAGGACCACCACCAGGACCACCACCCGCATAGATCACCGTCTTCTCGTTCACCCCTCTTAGATGATCATAATCGTCGGCTGCTGCTGTGGCTGCTGCTGCTGTTGAAGTACTTGAAGCCGAAGATTTCACGTCAAAAGCTGAACCATTACCAAAGCTCGAAGTTGAGGATGATATTACTGAAGTGGAGGACACGGCAGTGGATACGTTGCTGCTGCCATCAGAGACGCCAGACGATGACGAGGGTGACGGCGATGCAGAGGAAAATGAGGATGTTGATGTGGAAGTTGTCTGTTTAGCCAGCTCTGTCTGTTGCCTGTTAACGATATTTGCCATGGCTGAATTTGCTGCTCCTGCCGTTGCTCTGACAGGCACCGGCGGGGCTGGCCGTCGTGGTAGGCTGCCAAAGGAGCTCATTGTGTTTGAAGAGTAACTGAAAAATAAAATGAAAAATAAAAAATGAAATGAAATGATGACGAATAATTTTTATTAGATCAATTGTGTTGTTGCGAGTCATTAAATGCGTACTTGGTATTATTGAATGGCTGGTGATTGGGCTGGTCGTAGCCGCTGCTGTTGTTGCTGTTGCTGCTGTTGTTTCCAATGGCGGTAAAGTGATTTCGCCGCAAAGTGGTTATGGCTGAAGGAGAGTGACTGTTTGGCTGTTTGGGGTGATAGGGGTGATAATTGGTGACAGGTACTGGAGGGGGTGAATGATGAGGTATTGATGGCTTGGGCTTGGTTGCCGGTGGAGTTGTTGATGTTCCGGTTGAGGGTGAAATTATGGTGGTGATGACCGCTGAAGGTGGTGGTGGTGGAAAGGGTAGTGAGAGCTGTTGCTGTGGGTGATGGTCTAGTGAGGGGTGAAAAAAGTGTGGATTAAGTTGATGTGTGCTTTTTCGATAGCTTTTTGAAAGAGTGAAGCGTTCAAAAATTAAAAAGAGTAAACAACTGTGAGTTATTTTGATAGCTGTTGGTGTGACCTTTTTACTAACGCTTCGATCAAAAGAAATATTTTTTAAATTACATTTTAAGTTCAAACTCAATAATTTGAAATACCTAAAAGTATGGCTGAACTAGAATGTGTGCTAAAATAAAAAATTTTGTTGTAAATTACCTATTTTAAAGCAAGTTTACGTAAGTATAAAAAATCTACTTACTTTCAAATCTATTGTACCTTATATAAAAGTTTTAAAATGTTTAAAAAATAAAAATTACTCTTTATAAAATGTACTAGTCAACTTTAAGTCAATAAAAATCAAATTAAAAAACTAATTTAAAATTGAAACCTTTTTTAAGCGCAACAACACAGTTTTCTTTAAAAAATATTAAAACAAATCACTCACCAGAGCCTTCAGCAGCAACAACTGAAGAAGAAGAAGAGGCGGCGGAGAACATTCTCATCGGCGCGCCGATTCTCAGCTCCGGCGGCGGCGGTGGAAGGTCACTCGAATCACCCTCGTCACCCTCATCACCCTCCTCCTCTTTATTTTCATGTGAATCCAAGGACGGATTCGCTGAGAGGTGATAGGAGCTAATGGAGGACTGGGTCAGCGTTGAATTGGAACAAATTGAGCTTCGATTGGAACTAGAGGCAAGTGAACCGGGCGGCGCCGATGACGCCCCACCATTTTGACTTTGATTTGGGCCATTTTGATTTTGGCCATTGTTGTAGTCGACGTAGTAGAGACTAGAGGAGATGGACGCCGAGTTGGACATGTTGCCCTGAGAGATTCGTGGATTTAGTTGTTTAGAAGAAGAAGAAATTGAAGAGGTAGAAACTGAGTCATCAGAAACCAAAGTGGAGGCATTGCTGTCCAGGCTTTCGTTTGAGTTATTAATTGTAGACCCATTTTCTCCTCCTCCTTTGAGAAGGTCAAAGGTCAGTGAAGAGGGGTCTCCTCCATTGGCAGCAATGCGAGCCAGCCGACTGGCGACATTCTTCGTCAGATGCGGAAACGAGGAGACCGGAAGTGCTCTTGATGTTTGCTGGTGATTATTTGAGAGCAATAGCTTTTGTTTGCTTTGGTCAGCTAAGTGGACACTTCCGGGCGACAGTATTGGCGAGACGGACATTGGCAACGATGACAATGATGACGGCTGAGGCTGAAATTGCTGATTTTGATTGCCTTTAATGATCGGTTGGTGGTGATGGTCAGTGGCAGGAAAGTTCAAGCTGAGGTCATTTTGGTGAGGGTGATAGGGGTGATCAGAAGAAGCCGAGGTGGTGAAGATGTGCAGAGGGGTGACCGAGCCGTCGAGGAAGGCCGGGTTAATAACCGCAGGAGTGTTTGGCTCAGAGGAAGAAGATATTTCTCTTCCGTTGAAGGGTGAAATTGTTTGCTGGTAAGGGAGGTTATGGTGGTGATAATTGTGAGAGCCCTCAAACTGTGACTGTGAACGGCGAAGAAGACTTTCGTGGTGGCTAATTAGAGGTGAAGGTCGAAGTGATTGTTGTTGTTGACTAAGATGGTCATAGTTGAGGTCCAGGTAGTAGGGACCAGTATGCTGGTAGTCGAACTAATTTGGGGGAAAAGGTAGAAAGAAAAAAGATGCGGAAGATTAGATTTGGGAAAGGATTAAATGAAAAATGTGAGATTTTTTGAAAGATTTTTGTTATTTTAATGTGATGTTTTGTGGTGGTAGTTTAAGTTTGGTGACCCGTTTCAATACCTCTGCATTTGTAAAAATAAAATTGAGATAATTTTAAAGTGTAAAGTGTGATAAACATTTAAACGAAATAAAACGGAATTTTTTTAAAACATGATTAAATAGAGTTTTACCGTTTATTTATTGCAGAAAAAAATAACATAATTAAAAGATAGCAATAAAATAAACCAAAAACTACTGGAACAACTTTATGAACTGACTTTAAATGTGCACCACAGTGTCTTTGACACTAGTTTGTCTGCCTCTGTCTGTGTCTGTGTGCGTAGGTGTCATAGAGAACAGCAGCAACAACAAAAATCTAACGGAAATTAAACATAGGAACAAACTGACTGACTGACTTTTGCCCCCCACTTTTGCCCGTGTGGTAATAATAATAAAGAGCAAATTAAAACAAGAGCCGAACTGAGTTGTCAAAAAAAGAGGAAATTGTGATGTAATTGAGACCAGGGAAGTGAATGTGTGTGAGTAATACTAAAACAGTGTGTCAGTGTGTAATTAATTGCCGCTGTTTGTTCAGTGCTGGTGTTGGCCAAATTAAAACATGGCAAGAAAAGAAAGAGAGAGATTAATGCACAAGATGACAACAGAGCTGTATTTTTTGTGATGGTTGAAATTCAGTTCAGAAAAAAAGAAGATTAAGATGTGGTCAGGGAAATTTAGCAAAAAACAAAAAAAAGTGAGTAGGCGCAATTAAAAACGCACTAAACAATTTCTTAGTGTTTAAAATCTATTTTATTTGCAAATTGAATACCGTTTTGTTAAAAATGCCTTTTACCACAATATAATCAAAAATAAAAATGTTTGAAAATGTTGTGTTTTAACCTTTTAAATAAACTGGCGTTTTCGTTAAGTTAAATTTAATTTTTTATCTAAAAACTCCAAACAAAATACTAATCAAACCAAATTAAAAACTAGTGCAACTTTTTTTTAGTAGATCAAAAGCACCTCAAATGTACTTTAATGTACTGTCAATGTCAAACATTTGGACACTGCTTTTTCCCCTCCCCCTAAAACATTTCATCCACTAAAACTTTTCCATTCCTCTCCTCTTCCACTTCCCCTGACGTTCAAGCATAACGAAACATAGAAAAATAGAAAAAAATGTTTCGATATTCTCGAACATGAAAAAGAGACAAAAAGAGATGAAGGACAACGCGTGACTTTTGTGCGGTGAAGCTGAGCTGAGCTGATCGAGTAGAGGAGCTAAAGTAAAAAACACTATCGACATTTGCAATGTGTGTGTGTGTCGGCGGTAATGCAAACAGACACAAACAAATACAGACAGTTTGGCAAACTTCAGTTAACTAGCATCTAGGGGTGGCAAAATGCTGAGACTGAGCAATTGCAGCAAATGGAAAAAACTGTGAAATGAAGCACTAAAACTAAAAGTTGGAGCTAAAAGCACGACTTTTTTGCTGCTGCTGCTGCTGCTGCTGCTGTTTCACGTGATACAATGAAAGGTGCTGGAAAAAGGTGAACACATTGAACACATTCTAATCACTGATGATGATTATTGATGATGATGCCTACAATAGTTGGAAAGGAAATGGCTAATTGTTGATTGCTTTTTTATTTATTTATTCAATAAACAGTAGCCTAAAGGAGTTGGTAATTGAAAAGGAGGGGCAATTATTAGCTGATGAAATGGGAAACCTTTTTTCAACTCATCAAAAATCTACAAATAAAAAAAATAAATAAAAAACTAACCGTTTTGATTAAAATTAAAAAAATCACTCAAAACAGACAAAATGCCCAGAACTTTTAATGTGCACAAAACAGAAAAACTTTAAAAGAAAACTGTGTGTGTGTGTTGAAAAAAACTGTGATTTAAAAAACTGTTGAAACGGTGTTATAAGCAACAAATAGCAACTTGAAACACACACACCAAGAGTGCTTGCGCAAAATCAAACTCAAAACTTGACTGCAAAAACCAAAAAAAATCTGACGGCACAAAGAAGCAGAAACAAAAAAAGTGGAGGCAATAGAGTCTGCAGCAGTAGAGGCAAATGGACTACAATCACCGCTGGCACCGCTGCTGATAAGTGGAAAGAGGAGTTCAAAGAAAAATAAGAAAAAGAAAAAGAAAAAATGAAATGAAGACCAACTGCAATAACAAGAACAAGAAAGAGAGCAGATGATAAGGCATCAAAGACGGTCTAGGCTGTCTGTTCTGATAAGGAAAAACGGTCTGTGCAAATAACAGAAGAAAGGCCGCGCTTTGCTTCAGCTTTAGCTTCGCCTTTCTCTGCTTATCACTTATCAGCAGCTCTCAATTTGTGATTTATTTATTTCACTATCATTTTAACGAGGGCATTGCAGAGGGAGAGAGCATCATCACCTCTACCAGTTACTAATGATGATGGTGATGATGATGATTTCATCAAGGGTTGACAGGGTGATCACCACCACCACCACCAGTGCACAACCTCGACGCTTCGAACAAAGACATTTATGCTATTAGGTCGTTTCCCTGGTTTTGTGGATAGAGTAATAGTAATTTAAATGGTAAATCAATTGAATAGATTAGAGTGAACCGATTGTAAAACGACCGCACTCAGCTTGATGTAAATTGTTAATTTTTTAAAAAACAAACTAAAATTTGAAAAAGATTAAAAGAAAATGACCTTTTTTACATTTGACACATGAAGAGTAGAAAATATTATTTAAAGTTACAAAAAAGTGTATAAATTAAAGTTCAATGAAACCTTTTTAAACGCCCGAAGTTTTTATGGAAAAAATGTACAAAAAGTCAACGACACTTTCAACTTTCAGTTCTTGCACACTCACATCAGCAGCAGCACAGCAAATGCCTTATGCTCATCGTCACCGATTTTCTGCTCAATTCAAATGAGATTTTATAATAAAAATCACCGCACAAATAGACACACCAGTAAACAGCAAACAGAGAGACAAACATTTCCAGACAATGTTTGAAAGAGTGGAGAGGGAAGCAAAAGTGCTACAACAGCAGCAAAAGACAGTTAGCACTAAAGGCACTAAAATAAAAAGCCGATGATGATGATGATGTAGTGCCTCGACAGTGACTCATCAGATAACAAGAGCAGCAGAGAAAATACAACTAAACAAAAAGAAGAAGAAAAAGAAGAAATCGAGAAAGAGAACCGTTTGTGGTGATCATCGTTCTGTCACCTCAGCACCGGCGGTACTGAAAAATTAGACGGAAGATTTTCCGCCGCCGACGGATTTTCTGTCGCGAATGAACGATTAAGCAGAGCAGGGCAAAGATGAGCTGCTGCTGCTGCTGCTAAACAGTGAGCTTTGAAATTTGGCGCAAAAATGCAGGGTGAAATTTGATCATCGAAAAAAAGGAGATGAAAGAGGGAAAAATACTGCAATATCTCAACTTTGCGCTTTTTAAAGTAAAAACTTTAAGCTGCAAAAAAGTGATAGTGTTTTACCTTTTAAATAAGAAATAGATGCGCTGAAATAAAATAAAATGCAAAAAATGTATTTTTTAAAACAACTATTTAATAAATTTTAAGTAAATAAAAAAATAAAAATTTAAATGTTTACCTTTTTAAATTTCAAAATTGCCGGTAAGTTGTAAAAATCACAAAACAGTTAAAATCAATTTAAAAAGGGTGAAAAACACATAATCAACAAATTCAATTCAAACTTCACTTGACTAGAAAAGGTACAATTAGAAAAGTTGGGTAGTAGAGTAGAAGGAAAAAAGAACGAACACTTTTTTGTCAAGTACAATAATAGTTTTTTAAAGCACACGTTAAATCAAACTCAAAGTAAAAACTTCAAAAAGCACACTTAAAAATGTCACTCAGACAAGGCAAAGAAAAAATCACTCCTGTTCACAGAACACATTGTGTGCTGTACAATTGTGTGACACTGTACACACATTGTACAGCACACACAAACAGACTAATTATCGGCGGATAAACACAACAAAACCACACCACCACCACCGAAGAAGCACACCAGCTCGTTTGCACCTCGTGCAATTTACTTCTAATTCAAAATGCAGTCAACCGTCGTCGTCGTCGAACTTGTGCGCAACGACGACCACCACCACCACTGCCGCTAAACACAAACACAGACACTTTCACTGACAGACAGAGAGAGAGGAGAGAGGAGAACTTCAACTGACAGAAAACGAAATAGAAAGAAAAAGAGAAAGAGAAAAAACCGCATGAGCTTGCCACAGAGTGCAACAACATTTCCCTTCCCTTTCCTTCCCTTCAGTTTAGCAGACAAACTTGTGGATACTGTACTTTGTCTGTACACTCGGGGAGATCTGAATAGATCTCTGCACAGAAAGAGAAGTGACGCATGCGTTTGCAAATGTCGGATGCTAAAGCTTACTAATAAACTTTTTTCTGTCGTGTGCTGTTGCCCTTTATAAAATTTGTGGGCTGTCTGGCCTGGCCTGGCAAAGCAAAGCAAAGCAGACTGACTGAAAATGAAAACATAAAAATGAAAAGTAAAAATATGACTGAGTGAGTGACTAATTAGCCTAGGCGACAGACAGTCAGGCGG
>JAALOO010002250.1_pt1 | contig 11055 bp, 14 predicted proteins | sample 7257641 | NCBI WGS metagenome assembly JAALOO01 (sample SAMN14085613, study PRJNA598686) | mite metagenome | biome: ENVO:01001000; feature: ENVO:01001002; material: ENVO:01001226; isolation source: single female mite from University of Michigan culture on fish food culture... ... | reverse complement strand
TGGGTCAACGTTGGTTGAACGTGAGTGAACGTCAACTGTGGCTGGCGCCACACAATGATCTATTTTTTTGGAAAAATTTTAAAAAAATAAAAAAACAAGACAAACAACAAAAACAAAAGCAAAAAAATACAAAATTTAAACTACAAGTTCCCTTTCATCAATCTAAAAAATGAGACCGGTAACTTAAAAAACAAAATAGACTAATTTTTTAAAAGTTTTTAAAAGGGGGGCTCTGCGGTCTCCGCCTTTTTGAAGACCTCCTGCACTGAAGCAGGCAGCGTCTCATAGCACTGCTTGTAGGTGGCCACCGGGCCGCAGTCCTGGCGGTAGACGGGGCTGACCATCTCCTGGACCATGTGGTGCACCTCCTCGGTGATCTCCGCCGGACAGGACTTCTGATTGACCTGGTAAATCTCGTCGCGAAGGTAGAGCGCGGCGCAGCACTTGGCCTTGGCCTTCGCCTCCGAGCTGACACTGCCCTGCTCTACGGAAATCATCTTAAAGGCTCGGTAGCCCGTTCTGATAATGCCCGCATTCACCTCGGGCAGGCTGTAGCACTGGGCCATTCGCGTGAGAGCGTCCGCGCGGCGTTTTTCACTAATACAAACGCCCTTGAAGTAGTTCTTCTGGACGGCCACAAATTGGCTGTAGAGGTGGCGCTCCTCGGCGGAACAGCTGTTCGGACCATTTTCCGGGTTTAGGTGGTGCTCAAAGCAGCTGCGAAAGAGAGCGAGCTTCGTGCAGAAGGTGCTCATGGCGGAGGCGTTCTGGGGCCAGTGGATGACGGGGCTTTTCAGCGTAGACAAGCTGAGGTAGTCCTCCAGAATTAGGTTGCAGCCCATCATCAAGTCCCAACAGGGGGGATTTTGTTGGCCTGATACAAACTGGTGGTGGTGGTTGTTGTTGATTAGTAGAGCAACTGCGGATAACAAAAGATGGATGATTGTAATGGAGTTTTATTGCAAAAAATTTCTTAATTTTTTTTTGTTTACCAAAACAGCTGAGAAGATGCAGCAGAAAAGGTTTTGCCATTTTTAGACAAAAAGTATTTTAGATAAGTTTGGTGAAAAATGTATTTTAATAAGTTAAAATTTTAAAAAATGTTGAAATGTTACATTTACTTTATATTTCATTTTTTCAAGATCAGCCAAAGTCTGCATGAGTTTTGAGCTGGATTTTAATTTTTTGTGAAGTTTCTGAAAATTGTACGTTCTGGTGAACTGTGCATTATTTTTTTTGTTTTTGAAAAGCTGTCCTAATAAAGTTATTCAGAACTTGACCTGAAAACAGTACATCACTTTATCATCATCATCTGCTCAATCTTCTCCGCCAGCAACTGATGTCGATTTCCATCTTCCGAAGCTGCCTGCTCTCTTATCCGTCTTGAAGCCGCCTTCAACCGGTCTTTCAGCACCTTATCAGTAAACAGCTTATCAATCGCTCCCACCAGCTCCTCCTTTTCAAAGCGGTACGGGTGAATTCGGGCCCCTAAACCTGTCTCCAGCAGCCGCTGGGCATTGTCAAACTGATCAAAAAATTGCGGCGCGACGATCATCGGCGAAGATGCTGTATCAGCTATTTTTAAACTTAAAAACTGTTAATAATTAAAAACACACAAATGATCTACTTTTTGCAAAATTTTAAAAGTGGGCAAAAACAAGACGAACAACAAAATCAAAAGCAAAAGCAAAAAACAATTTTTAAATAAACTACAAATTCCTTTTCATCAATAAAAAAGTGAAACCAGCAGTTTAAAAACAAAATAGGCCAATTTTTTAAAGGTTTTTATTAAAAGGCGGCTCTGCGACCTCCGCCTCTTTGAAGATCTTCTGAATTGAGACAGGCAACCCTTCGTAGCACTTCTTGTAGGTGGCCACCGGGCCACACTCCTTGTGGTAGGCGGGGCCGATCATCTCCTGGACCATGTGATGGACCTCCTCGGTGATCTCCGCCGGACAGGCGCCCTGGTTCACCTGGTAGATCGTGTCACGAAAGTAGAGGGCGGCACAGCACTGGGCCGCCTTGATTCTCGAGTTTCCCTCCGTAGAGTACATGACCATGGCGCGGAAGGCGGTCCGGAAGAGGCCGGCGTTCACCTCGGGCAGGCTGTAGCACTGGGACATTCGGTGGAGGGCGTCGGCGCGGCGTTTTGCCGTGATGCATGTGCTTTTAAAGTAATTGGTTTGGACAGCCAGGAGTTGGCGGTAGAAGAGCAGTTCATCGGCGGTGCAGTTGGCCCCCTCTGCTTTGAGGTGGCCATCAAGGCACTGCCGGAAGTCATCCACCTTGGTGCACAAGGCGCTCATGGCGGTGTCGTTCTGGGGCCAGTTGATGATTGGTTTGGTGTTGAGGGAGAAGGAAATGTAGTCTTCCAGAGCGACGTTGCAGCCCAGCATCATGTCCCAGCAGGTGGGCGGTGGCAGCGTTGGAATGATGTCTTGGGTTGATGCGAGGTAGTTGCAGTTGATGAGTAGTAGAACTGGTAAATTAAAAAATTAAAAAAAATTTTGATAAGAAAAATGTTAGATTTTTACTTACTAAAACAGCTGGAAAGTTGGAGCAGTAAGAGTTTTGCCATTTTTTACACAAAAAAATTTTAAGATCGGTTTTACTGAAAAAAAATGTTTTTTACTTTTGAAAAAATGTTGTGGTGTTACTTTTACTTTATATTTATTTTTTTCAAGGTCAACCATTTTTACAAAAATGTAAAAAAAGTTTTGAGCTTTTTTGAGCTGCATTTTAATTTTGTTGTGAAGTTTCAGAAAACTTTACGCTCTGGTGAATTGTGCATAGTTTTATTTTTTTTGTTTTTGAAAAGTTGTTCTAATAAAATTATTAAAAAATTTTACCTAAAACACTGCATTTTTACAATCTTTTTATATTTTTGAAAAAACCTAAAACTAACATCACTTTATCATCATCATCTGTTCAATTTTATCCGCTAACAGCTGATGTCGATTCCTATCAACTGAAGCTGCTTGCTCTCTTATCCGCCTTGAAGCCGCTTTTAACCGGTCTTTCAACTTCTTATCAGCAAGCAGCCTATCAATCGTTTCCACCAGCTCCTCTTCCTCAAAGCGGTACGGGTGAATTCGAGCGCCTAGGCCCGTCTCCAACAGCCGCTGAGCATTGTCAAACTGGTCGGAAAACTGCGGTGCGACGATCATCGGCACACCGTGGGTGAAGCACTCGGTGACGGTGTTGCTGATAGAAAAAGAAAAAATCAATAAAATTAAAACTTATCAACTTATCAACACCAGCACCACTTACTTTCCGCCATGACTGATTACCAGATCGAGATGGGGCAAAAATGCCGCCTGCCTGATGAAGCCCTCACCCCACATATTTTTCGCCAACGAATACTCAGCGTGTCGCTGACCCTTGGAGACGATAATCTTGTGGTGCCGTGCCCGACGTCCCAGAACATCGACGAACCGCCTCATCAGCTGTACATCCACCGAAGCAAGTGAGCCCATGGAAAGGAGAATGTAACGACCGGTAAAATGTCCACCGAGGTTGTCGGCGAGAAAGTCCGCCGGCAAAAGATCACTCAAAGGAACTACGTCTTCACTTGGACGACTGAAAGATTCGAGGTTGAACCAATGAGGTTTTTGTTCTTTAATGTAGGAAAAATTGAGCTCCTCGGGGTAGGCGTAAACAGTCAGCAACGCTTTCTCCATCGGCATGATCGAGTCATTTGGGAAGCGATCCAGATACTTTAGCTCCTGTTGCATGAAATCATTAAATTTTGTAGAGTAAAACTTTTCTTGACGAAGCTCGGTAAAGCGATCATAGTCCTCCTGGCTGCAGTTTGAAGGCAGTCCTAAATAAAGACAAAAGTTATAAAACTTTATCAACCTCCCATTTTTCCTTCATCAAACCTGACTCCGCCGGGGGAACCTGCCTGCTGAAGACAAAGTAATTCGGCACCAGGCTGATGTTCAGAATGAAAGGCGCCGAGCGTGGGTTGAAGTAAATCGCCGGATGGAGGTTGATGTTGTCGACGTAGAAGAGGTCGGGTTGAAGCTGGCTGATGGCCACCTTCAGCCACTTATCAACGACGGCGTTGTCGCGGTAGTTTTCCTCGCTGTGGAGAATGTCGTTCAGGCTGCGCAGCTTCTCCTCGGCGGTGAAGTCGCCGATAATTTTGCAGTCCAACAGCCACTCGGCCATGTGGTCAGAGGAGGAGTTTGGTAGAGTTTCACTACCTTTTTCTTCTTTTTTGCCGTCTTCCACCTCGGAAAGTCGATCGTAGGTGAACTCCTCGTAGCCAGCTGAGGCCAGCTTTCCCTTGAAGGCCTCCTCGATGAAGAAGACGATTCGGTGGCCTCGGCTGAGAAGTGAGCTGAGCGCTCCTTTGCAGGCGGTGATGTGGCCCACGGCGGAGATGGGCACCACGAGGATGGTCAGGTGCTGCTTCTTTTTAATGGATTTCATCTTTTTTGTAGTAGAAAAAGATTTTTTTAAAATTAAGTTTGCTGTACACTTTTTATACACAATCCAAAAGAAACGTCTGCTGTTTCTGCTGTTTGACGGGTGGTGAATGCAATCACAACAACAATCAGTTTTTTTCAGTGCAAAATTACAAGTGCAATAGTACAGTAGACGAGAGAGAGACATTGTCGGTGAGTGTGCATTGGGCAAATCACCATTTCTTTTAATCTGTCGTTATCTTCCATGTCTGGACTACTGAGTAGTACATTGCCACTTAAAATAAAACTGTCTACTGCTGCTGTTGCCATTATCTGCCATGTCGTGTCTTCTACGTGTTCCTCCTATCCTCTCACTGTCAGCAAAGCTTTTGAATCAGACAAACATTTGGTCGGCTTGCAGTTGGGCAAACATATGAGCTCTTTGCAGATGGCTAAAGCACACAAAACACAAAACGCACACACCAGAGTGGTGGTGAATTAAATTTGCGTAAATTAAACTGGCGAGATGGTGCTGACAAAACTGTTCGCTATGTATGTAGTCATTAAATGATGGAAGAGAGCTAAAGGTGAATTACCGAAGAAAAGATGGCTTTACAGTACGGCAAAGGTGAGAGATTACTGCTGCTGATGCTGAGTTTGAAGATGCTTTTTGAGAGCACACTTCCATTTAAACATCTTTTCACAAATGGAGCACTGAAAGGGTTTAAAGTCACTGTGAACAACTCGTTGGTGTATGGTGAGAGTACCCTTCTGCCCAAATGATTTGGAGCATTTTGTGCACTTGTGCGCTTTAATGCCAGTGTGAATAAGTTGGTGCTTCTTGAGAATACCCTTCTCCCCAAATGATTTGGAGCATGTTGGGCACTGATAAGCTCGTATGCCAGTGTGAACCAGCTGGTGTCGATTGAGTTTAGATGGACGATCAAAGCTTTTGTCACACTGCTGACACTTGTGGCTTTTAGCTCTTCTTCGACGACCATTCTGCTGTCGTTTACCTGATGCACCGTTAGAGCTACGGGTGACCCCTGGCTCAGTGTTTTGCTGAGATTCTAAAAGAAAAAAGTCAGTCAAAAAATAAAATGAATGCCAACAAACCACTGACCGTTGACTGCTGAATGATCATCCTCATCAATTTCAGTGGCATCAGAATCCGTCTCGAAATTTTCGTTGACACTTTCTGCTTCGTTTGTTTCATTGGCATTCTTGTTGTCCGAAAAATCCTGTTCCATAATCGCATGAAACTCATCATCGAACATATCGATTGCAGATTCATCCTGTTCTTCAGTTTTCACCACTGTTTCTACAAAAAGTAACATGAGTAAAGTAAAATGTGTAAAATGAATCATCCACTTACCATTGCCTGCTGATTGATCATCAACACTTTCCAAAGCATTGTAATCAGTCTCTGAATCATCTTCTTCTTTCACCTCTATTGTTTTGGCCTCTTCTTCGACCTCACAATCAAACTCGTCGTACATATCATAAGTTTCAAACTTTTCATTTTCAGACATTTTCCTTCAAATGGTAAAAATAAAGTTGGAATCCACAGCTGAAGGCAAGGAAAGCGACTGTAAACAAAAAACAAGCACTACTGAGCGAGCACTCTGTCTCTGCCGACAATGCTCTTCTGGGCCCCAGGGCAATTGAGCTAGACCGGTTACGAGCGTATGCTTAGGGGCAATTCGCTGATGGGGAGACAAACAGTGTTCACAGTTTTTCAATGACACAAACGATGAATAAGTTTGAAACCGATTTGTTCAAGTTTTTTATTTTTAATTAACTTTTGAATGACGGCAAAAGAAAGAAAATGAAAAAAAAACTGATAAATAAAAATGACAAAAAAATATTAAAGCTGATTCACTACTTGAAGGTGATCTTTGAGAATTGACATTGACGACAAATGATTTACTAGATGGCATTTCAGAGTTTTATAGTTTTCCATTTTTAACCATTTTAGAAACGTACATTACAAAACCACTATACGCATACATAAACTCATACATTGTTTTGTGGTTGATATTGGAAAGATTTCCAAAAGTGTAGCAGAACTTATTTTCCGTGCAGACAATTTCGTAAAAATGTGCCAACTTTAGCTTCTGAAGAATCCACACATTCCTCCGCTTTCTTCTGTTCCTCAGCTCCTGTTCAGAACCTCCTTCACCTCCTGGGTCCACCCTTCTCGTCCAGGTACACTTGGTAGACTCAGTCAGCTTCAGCTGAAGTCGGTAGAGGAGACCCTCTGACTGGTAGAAGCAGCCTGAGGTGCCCGCCAGACCGGAAGCGGCCGTGTAGGCGATGACACTTTGCAGCAGACCGATGAAGACCATGAGGGAGGTGACCACGGGCGGCAGAGACCGAAAAATGAGGTTGCCAATGAGCACCAGATTGACGGCCAGATTGGCGGCCACGCCGGTGAAGAGCAGCTGACTGGTGATCTGCTCGTCGGCACGGCGGCAGGCCGCCTGGAGCCAGTGGTACTCCCGGTAGAAGCGGTCCAGCAGAACCGGAAGTGCCCGCCCGGGCGACTGATTTTGAATGAGTGGCATTTTTGCCACGGAGTTTTCCGGAGCTTTTCTATCTACAGTCAACACTGCAGCCAGCAAGGCTGCATTCAGCTCCTCAAAGTGCCGCTTCACCGCAAAGGACCAGACGAGGACGATGTGCAGGCAGAAGAGAGCAGTGCGAATGATGCTCCAGGTGTGCAGTGCAATCACTAAATCATCGAAAATAGCAGAGGCAGTGTACAGAAGTGGTCGAAAAAGAGTTGCCGTTGCAGTTGTGGAAGTTGTGGACATGTAGTACTGGTAAATAACCGCTCCATAGTAGAGGTTGAACAGAACTGATAGGGGAGCTGATTCATAAAATAAAATACAAAAAATAAGCTATTCGTGGTAGAAAAGAGAGAGAGAAAAAAAGCAGCTGCATCACCACTTACGAGAGGATAAGTTCACCAGGATGACCAGAGCCTCGAGGGCGCCTGAGTAGACCAGCAGCCTGCCGCGAAGCTGCTCAGAGTAGCCAACTACTCCGAGTTTGGTGGGGTAAAACCTTAAAAGGGCCGCCGAATGGTCATTGAAAATAGTTTTCCTATCCGAGGAGGACAGTGCCCAGATCCGCCTTCCAAGAGCAATGTACGCAGCGGGCAGGCGCCAAAGCTGTCGCCAGCTGTGATTTTCACCATCGTTTTCTAGCAGCACTGTGGGCCAGCCCAGCCGGCGGCCGTTAAGCGCCCGAAAGTGCCGCCCATTTCCCACCATCAACTGGTAGGTGTGGCCGATGAGAGCGCCGTCCATACTGTTATTGAAGGCGTAGTCGAGAAACAGGCCCCAGCAGGAAAGCAGACAGAAGCTGTTGATGAGGAGGTTGTTGAGAAATGGATATCGGCTGACGAGGAACGCCACCAGCGGATTGTACAGCAGTGGATTGTCGCTGGTGTCAAGGCTGAACAGTAGTCCACGCAGTGTCAGCTGGCCGATCAGCAGGTAGTACACCAGTCTGACCGCCCACAGTCGAGCACTTTCACGATCGGTTGAAGAAGAGGATGATGAAGGGGCACATTTAGCGTGGTAAAGTGAAGTCACAGCAGTGCTGGTTCTAAAGCACAGCAGCGAGCGTTTAAGCAGCTCCATTAAGTGAAATCAGTTAGTTTTCCTGGTGTTTATTGCAAGACAAAAAAAATATATTGTGTTTTAGCAGTGGTTGTTTTAGCAAAAAGTGCTACAAGAATTTTGCATGCAATGTACTTGTATCTATATTGGTTATTTTAGTAAAAGAAAAACTCAAAATATAAATGACATTATGTAAAAGGCATTTTGACAACAACTAAGTTAGTTTTGTAATTATTTGCATTTTTCTGCCGTTTAAAATGCATTTAAAACTTAGTTTTTAGCTTTTACAAAACTGTAATAAAAAGTGGTTGGTAACATGAAACATGTGCGGAAAGAAAGAAAGGAAAACAAACGTTAATAAAATGACTTTAATGACTCAAAAATCTATAACCGATTTGAAACTTTTTTCGTGAGTGTAAAGAAAAGCGCTGTTTATAAAACCACTTTTATACAACCGTTTTTTAACAACAAAAAACAAAAAATGTTTCAAAAAACCGCAAAGTTGTTTTAAAAATTTTGACGTTTTATTACAAATAGTGAATGATTTCTAGAAATGGGCTGTAAAAGGAAAGATGGCTTTACAGTACGGCAAAGGTGCGAGATTACTGTTGCTTATGCTGAGTGTGAAGATGTTTTTTGAAACCAAGTTTACTTTTGAACGTCTTCTCACAAATGGAGCACTGAAAGGGTCGAGAGTCGCTGTGAACAACTCGTTGGTGTGTGGTGAGATTACCCTTTTGCGCAAATGTTTTAGAGCAAATCGTGCACTGGTGCGCTTTAATGCCAGTGTGAACAAGTTGATGCTTCTTGAGATCACCCTTCAGCCCAAATGATTTGGAGCATGTTGGGCACTTGTGCGCTTTAATGCCAGTGTGAACAAGTTGGTGTAGCTTGAGAGTACCCTTCTCCCCAAATGATTTGGAGCATGTTGTGCACTGGTAAGCTCGTATGCCAGTGTGCACAACCTGGTGTCGTTTGAGAAGATATGGAATATCAAAGCTTTTGTCGCACAGCCGACACTTGTGTTTTTTAGCTCTTCTTTGACGACCATTCAGCTGTGGTTCACCTGATGCACTCCTCGGGCTACGGCTGATCACTGGTTCAGTGTTTTGCTGAGATTCTGAATAGAAAGTGTCAGTCAAAGTATAAAATAAATGCCAACAAACCACTGACCACTGACTGCTGAATGATCATCCTCATCAATTTCAGTGGCATCCGAATCCGTTTCGTGTTCTTCCTCGACTCTCATTGCTTCACTCGTTTCATTGGCATTTGTTTCAGCAGAGAAATCCTGTTCCATAATTGCATGAAACTCATCGTCGAACATATCAATTGCAGATTCACTCTGCTCTTCAGTTTTCACCACTGTTTCAGTTGACAGGGATTCTAAATAGAAGGAACATTAATAAAGTGAAAGTTAGAAAAATGAATAATTTACTTACCATTGCCTGCTGATTGATCAACATTTTCTAAAACACTGTCCTCAGTCTCTGAATCTCCTTCCTCTTCTTTCACTTGCACATCTTCATTTTCCCCTTCTTCATACACACAATCCAACTCATCGTCGTACATATCATTAGCTCCAGACAACTGCTCAGTCGCCGACATTTTTCTTCGAGTGGTTTAAAGTTGAAGATGAATTTTGCAGCTGAAGAAGACGAGGTGGAGAACTAAAATGAAAACAAAACAAACACTACTGAGCGAGCACACTGCCTGCTCACTGTGTTATCTCCCCCGCTAGACCACAGTATATTCCCCAGGGCCCTAGAGCAATTGTCAAAAAACAAAGAATAGCTACTGTTCTAGTGGTTACGTGCACTTGTGCACTTGCACTGGCACTAAATCTGTTACAAACTTATCTCCGGTGATGGTTGATAAACAGAAGACAACAAACGGTAAACATCACTGACTTATACCAACTGTCTATTCGCAATCGGATTAGTGCTCGTATGCTTAGGGGCAATTGGCTGATCCTCTCGAGGCCCCCTAATTTGAGAGGAGACTGCCATTTTTCTGTTTTTTTTCAATGGCACTGCCGATGAATAAGTTTGTAAGCGAACTGTTCAAGTTTCTTATTTTTTTAAATTAGCCTTTGAATGACAGCAAACGAAAGAGTTTAAGGAAAGAAAAACAGCTAAATAAAGTCGACAATGGAAGTGTTACTGATGATGCACTTGCTGAAAATGTCTTTTGAGATCACATTTCCATTTGAACGTTCTTTCACAAATGGAGCACTGAAACGGTCGAGTGTTACTGTGAACTGCTTGGTGTTCCGTGAGATGAGACTTTAGCGCAAATGTTTTAGAGCAAGTTGTGCACTTGTGCGCTTTGATGCCAGTGTGAACAAGCTGGTGTTTCTTGAGAATACCCTTCTTCCCAAATGATTTGGAGCAAATCGTACACTTGTGAGCCCGTATGCCAGAGTGAGTCAGCTGGTGTAGCTTGAGATTACTCTTCTGCCCAAATGATTTGGAGCAAATTGTGCACTGGTGTGTTTTAATGCCAGTGTGAACAAGCTGGTGTTTCTTGAGATTACCCTTCTCTCCAAATAATTTGAAGCATGTGGAGCACTTGTGCGCTTTAATGCCAGTGTGTACTAGTTGGTGTAGCTTGAGAGCACACTTCCGCCCAAATGATTTGGAGCAAGTTGGGCACTGGTGCTCCCGAATGCCAGTGTGAATCAGCTGGTGCAGCTTGAGATTACCCTTCTGCGTAAATGATTTGGAGCATGTTGGGCACTTGTAAGCTTGTATGCAAGTGTGCACTACTTGGTGTCGTTTGAGAAGATATGGAATATCAAAGCTTTTGTCGCACTGCTGACACCTGTGGCTTTTAGCTCTTCTCCGACGACCATTCAGCTGTTGTTCACCTGATGCACTGCTCGAGCTTCTGGTGACCACTGTTTCGGTTTGTTGAGATTCTAAAAAGAAAATGTTAGTCAAAATATAAAATGATTGCAAACAAACCACTGACCACTGACTGCTGAATGATCCTCATCAATTTCAGTGGCATCC
>JAALOO010002249.1_pt1 | contig 11057 bp, 14 predicted proteins | sample 7257641 | NCBI WGS metagenome assembly JAALOO01 (sample SAMN14085613, study PRJNA598686) | mite metagenome | biome: ENVO:01001000; feature: ENVO:01001002; material: ENVO:01001226; isolation source: single female mite from University of Michigan culture on fish food culture... ... | reverse complement strand
AAATTTTTGTCGACAAAAATTTTTTTGTTTTTGTCGACAAATTGCAAGCCCTACTCAGCTGCCAGGTGATTGATGGATGCTCGATTTTTCGAGTAAAGTAAAGTAAAGAACACACCAAAAAGTACTAGAAAAGAGTGCTACCCAAAAAGAGTGCAGCAAAATGAAATAGCAAACAAGAAGTGCATCACATTCATTAGCAGCAGCAGCACCAGCCAGAGACCATTTATCACCGGGTCATTATTAGTGCAAGAGCTCTCGTTGGAAGCTACGCACAAATTAATCGGCGAGCCATTTTTCAGCGAGAAGGTTTCCCGCTGAAAAAGTTAATAAATAGAAGTGTGCTGTTCTGTACAAGTGATAATTGCATCATCACTTTCAATCATTTAAAGTAGAGTAAAGTAGAGCTCTGATCAAGGCAAAACTCTTGAAAACACATAAAAATACAGCTAAAAAAAGGTAAGACACAATCGGCGTGATCAATGATATCCGAAATAGAAAGCACAGCGAGGTGACTGGTGACAGTTAGTCTCTAAAGAAAGCCTCACCGAAAGAAGGTGACAAGGGTGAGATTGCAAAGTACTCACAGAGCACTGACTGACTCCCTTGCCAGCTGAGAAGTGTCAGGGTCAAATGTCAGTAAATGAATAAAAAGAGAAGAAAGACAGAAAGACACAAGGTTATCACAGGCAGATTTCAGCCCACCACCACAATCAGATTGTCAGGTGGTGCTGGTGCTGCTTTTCACACAGCACAAGATTCAGCACAATCACAGTGAAAAAGACAGTCAATCACCGAGTCACGAATTTGATCTCAATCAAAGTGCCGCTGCTGCAGCAAAAACAAAGACACAGCAAATGTGCTGTTCATCCATTGATTGCACCCATTACCACACTAGCTCATCTCAGTACAATTCGATTGCCCTCCTCCTCCACTCTTCGAAAACACACAATCAAATGACAGACAAACTGTCATTTGCACGCCTGTTTGGCTGAATTTCGATAGTGGCAGTAGAAAGATTTTACTTTTTTGCCATCTGTGCTCCATTGGCATTAGGCAATTTAGAAAAAGAGAGAAGCCCACACACCGGTAATTCAATCAGTGTGCTCTGCTGATCATCATCATTATCAGCAGCAGCACCACCGATTACCTTGATTCACCACGGTGCAGCACTAATACACGGAAGTGCACAGTGAGCACCAGAAGATGATGCTTCACTGGAGCTACTGTTTGCAAATGACTGAAAGTGAAAAGCTATTGAAAAGCACTAAACGAAAATTGAGGATTCTAGAAATTATATCTTCTAGAATCGATTTTAGGAGCATCGCAGGATGTGATGAGGAGAAAGAGCAGCAGCAGCAAAAATCGAAAACATCTCAATTTTAAAGGCAGGAAACAGATTATATCGATTGACATCCCCTCTTTTCTGTAAAATCAAATAACCACCACCACTCAAACTTCTCCTCAACTTTAAATCTAATCAGTCAAATTGCGCCGATCAACCAACAGTGTTGCCGATTGGCGGAGACTAAAAAATCAGCAAAGTTGAGAGTTCAGTTCAGTTCAGTTCGGGTAAAAATTGAACATCACAACAGCTCTGTCCGTCTGTTCGGTCTATTTTTCGCTCCACTTTTCCCAGCAGCACTGGTGCTGTTTACCCGGAGAAAAATTGTGAGCCCTTCAGTGTGTGCCATTGGTGTGGGCACTTTATTAGCAGCTAAAATAAAATGTACACCGCCGCCGCCGCTGCTGCTGCTCATCTCATTCGCCACGGTCTCATGCGCGAAATAGTGTGCTCTGAGTGTGTGTGTATTTTACGATTATGCAAAGCGAAGAGAGTAACTAACAATGAAAGGAAAGAAAAGGAAAGGCCGCCGCCGCCGCCTGAGAGAGGGCAGAGAATTTGGCTATAAATAATGCAAACACACACTAGCCGGACACTTTATCGAGGAGAGGAGAAGAAGGGGATCAAAGTGCAAACACCTCGTTTGCTGAAGTGAGAGAGTAAAGGTAAGCGAGGTAATCTACATGTTCTTCAGATGTTGGCCAATCATAAAGAAGCAGAAGAGTAGTAGTCGAAACTCTCTGCTGACCACCGGTGGGGATAATCTTGCCCCTTTCCTTTCTCTTCTAAATATGATTATCCAGGCAAATATTTACACAGTCGATAAAAAAAGTAGAAGGTAACAATATCCACCATAACTTTCTCCCGCTATTTTACTGCTCTTTTGTAGTGCAAACAAAAAGTTGTGTACTTTTTTCTCCAAACAAGGAAGATCCTTGCTTCAGGTCAGATCAGCTTGCGTGATCCAGCTGATTGGATCCTTTAGAAGAAGAAGAAGAAGAAGAAGTACAAATGCACCGAGACCAATGTCTTCTCTCAACTAATTTACATAAGTCGCACTCTTGGTGGTAGTGGAAGAAGAGGAGGATTCCTCTACTAAAACACTCTAAAATTAGAATTCAAAGAGTAGAGCAGAGTAGAAGAGTGGACACACAGTGCTGATTTAGATGGATTAGATGCAGGGGGTGAAAGGGGAGACAGTGAAGTAGTAGTGGTGGTCAAAGAAAACTGTCAAAATCATTTCCATCAAATGTGTCAGCAGCAGAAGAAGGAGTTCACTGGTGATGTTGCGGTCAGTGCGTAATAATACGATTACTCACTGTGATTTACTGGTAACCAGTCTCTCTCTCTCGTCTTCATCTTCACATTGAACATAATGGGACTGAGGTGTTGACAGGAAAAGTACTGCTGAATTAAATGTCCACTTTTGAAGATGGAAAGCAATAAAGCGAAAGACAATCAACCTTCGACCAAGTTTAACCATCTTTTTACAGCTTCTTGGTCTCTTTCTCTGGACCAAATGGACTACTACTGCTAATAAAATCATTAAACTATTAGATCAAGTCTGACCACCGCTATTTTTAGCAAGTTGTAGTTGTAAATGATGATGAAACGGCCAAAAGGGGGCAACCACCAACTAAATAGATGAATGAATGAATGATCTGCATGGATAGAGTTGGCCGATCGATGTGTTCCCTGCTCTGATCAGATAATTAGAGATCGCAGACAATAGATAGTAAAAAGTAGGAAACAAAAACAAAAGAACAAGTACCTCTTTTTTAGAATACCACTGTACAATTTTTTTCAGTTAATCTCTCGCACAAAATAAACCCCCATTTTTGTTGTGTTCCCCTATTCAACTTTTGGCCGTTCAAAATCGTCTTCCGTCTCTTGCAAAATAGGAGAGAAATATCGACCACAGAATTACCCGACCAACGCCCTTGCGGTATTGCGCACCTCTGTACAGAATTCTGCTGTACAGAGCATGGCCAATCAGTCAGCCCAAGAAGAGAACAGAAAAACCACACCCAAGTTCAAGCAAAAGGGAAAGGAAAACGAAGAGCAATATTCTTCTTCTGCTTTCCCCTCTAGCTTTCTCTCACCTCTTTGCTCCAGAAAGAAAGTTATGGGCTTGACGCCTAATTCAATGAATATTTCTGGTGAGGTGAGCAGAGTGTGGTTGGTCGTCTGAGTCAGTCAGACAGTTTGTCAGTTGCCTGAAAAGACTGGTTTCAAAAGACTTGAACAAGTGAACCCGACAAAACAGAACAGAATAGCAGAAAAATCAAAATGGAGTCCAACGAAACGACCACCCAACTGCTGGCAATGATCATCTCCAATTGGAGTTCTACTACAACATTATCCCCATCCCCAACAACCTCAGCCTTCACCCCAACTGCTACTACTTCCCCCGTTACCTCTACTTCAACCCTAATTTCTACGACCCTATTGAGCACTGTTCTTAGCACATCACCCTCTCAATCACCCCCTTCCTCATCAAACAACCAGCACTACCACCACCGAAACCTCTCTCTCCCCCACAAGGTGACCGCCTTCTCCCCTGCCGTCGTCCACTTTACCTACTACGAACTCAACTTTTACGACATCATCTTCTTCGCCTGCGGTAAGCCTCCCAAACTTAACCCCCAATTCCCAATCTATTTTTAATCCCATCCCATTCCCCCTATAGTCTTTTTCCTCAAATTCTTCATCACCTCCCTCTTCCTCATCTTCGCCCTGGTGGCCATCAACGGCAACTCCTATCCAGGGCTGATTGCCCGCTCCACCGAGGCCCACCGCCTGGTGGCCAACAGTAATGATAATAATGGAAACGGAAGTAGCAATCAAAGACAAAGTGGTCTTCGAAATGGTCGTCGAACTAAACGTCGTCACCACCACCGAGACCTCATCTACACAATGGCCGCTCTGAGCATCCTCTCGGGAAATGTCTCCTGCCTTTTGGGGTACATTGCCGCCCTTCAGCGATTCATCTTCATCCTAAGCTGGAATGAACGGGCAGCTGTGATAAAGAAGCACTTCTGGAGAAGCTACTTCAGCGTTCTCAGTTGCTGCAGAGAAACAACTAGCAAAGCTACTCAACGAGATTCGGTGGACCTAGAACCCCCAACAACAGCCGAAACCCCAGCCCGACCCTTGATACCTTCCACTTCAGTGGTAAACGGCGGAATATCCGTTCACTTTTCCCCCAAACGCAGTCGATCATTCCATCAGGAGGAATCAGGCCGACTAACTCCACGAGTCGTCTTCATCGACTCGGAGCCGGACATTGAAACAAGTCCTAAAACCATGGAAGGAATCCCAACCCGAATACCATCACCCCCTCCTCCTCCTCCACAATCCCAACCTTCAGCGAGCATCACCATCGAGCCAACCGGAAGTACTGAAATCCTTCCTCCCTACAGCCCAGTCCTCCGCCTTCGAGTACTGAACCCCCTGGACGGCACCTCGCTCCTCACCCGAGCCCGTCTCGACCCGCACTCCATCTGCTCCTACATCTCCCCAACCATAGTGACCACCCTGCGAATGCGCCGTCACTTCATCTGGCCCGTCTTCTTCCGACCCGAGTCTTCGGGTCTTCGAAAGTCCGAGTACGTCTACCAGGCCACCACTGCCGTGCTGCAGTCCACCGAGCCTGCTGAGGAGATCACCGGAGATATCACCGAAACATTCACCCTAAATGAAAATGAAAGCAGCAGAAGAGGAAGTACCCTAAACCCAAGATCAGCTCAGATAAGCTCCGAACCAGTTGAGCTGCTGATTCCCAGCCAAAGCAAACTATTCCCACCCGCTCCTAAACCCGGCTCCTGGATCGCCTTCCTGGCAAAGAACACCTGCGGCATTGGGCTCTCAGATGCACCGGAAGTGGGTGAAAACGATGCTCAAGAGAATTCGATTAATTCAATCGGCCTCATCATCGGCCAGGACCTCCTCTATCGACTGCTACTTCCGGGAGTAGGGAGTCAGCTAAACTCCCAACAACACCTGGCCTACCTAGTCGGCCGAGAACTGCTCTTCATCCGCACCACCTTCGGCTGGACGGTGAGCGGAAGTAGCCAGGGGCTGAGCCTCGGCACAGAGTTGAAGGTTCGCCAGATCGAGACGGCCCACCTCGGAATAGTCGATGAAGAAGAAGGAGAAAGACCTCGGCGAAGAAGTTTCGGCTGCTCGGAAACGATGCGCCTTCTCTGCTGTCCCCTGCAGGTGCTCGTCTCCCTGCTAGGTAAGTTCAAAACTCCAAAAAATTAACCCAATTTTTAATTTCAATCTAAAATTCCCAAAAATTACCAGTCCTCCTCATCTACATCCTCATTCCCTACCTGGACGCCCTGCTCTACCTCTACAACCTCCTCTTCCACCTGGCCATCACCTTCGCCCTCGCCCAGTTGCTCGCTGTCTTTCTCCTAGGCCCAATTTTGACCCTAGTTCAAATGACCCTCTCTGGCTGCAAAGTACCCCAACCCCCAAATCAACCCAATCCCCCGCCGACCCTGCTGGGCGCCCTAAAGCGAAACATCCTCTCCACCTACTCAATTCTATCAAAACCTTTACTTTTAATCTACCGGTGGCACCTGGCCGCCGTCTGGGTCAGCCTCTACTGGTTCCTCTCGATGGGCCGGGCCCTCTTTGCCGCCTGGAACGGCGGCGCCGGCGAGGGCAAGGCTGTGATTCGCTTCAGCGCCAACTTCACCGTCAAAAGTGTGGACAGCTTTGGAGGCGGAGGCGAAGATACCGAACACTACCAGCAAAACTTCCTCTCCCCCTCGATCCACATTCGACTGGAGCCAGCCACCGAAAGGAGCTCCCTCTCCGCCGACCTCCTCGACTCGGAGACCTTCCACCGACTGCTGGGCGAGTGCTGCAGCGGTAGATCGGGAGTTAATCGACCTAGACCTAATCATCGAACCAATGGAACTGCCCCTCTTCTGCCCGCCCTCAAAGACCCCACCACACTTCCGGTGCAGCTGACCGCCGACCGAGAGCTGGTCTTCTCGGTGGTCAGTCCAGATCACCCCGGCGACCTCCAGCGCAGCTGGATCTGCCTCGGAACGGACTTTCTCGAGGCGGCCGGCGCCGAACCGGCCCTAAATCGCTTCCTACGGTCAATGCTTCTCCTAGATATCCCTAATGATAAACCCAATGACCCTAATCCTAATCCCAACCCCTCCCAAAATTCCCCTAGACCCCTATCAGTTTGTCTGGAGAAACCGAGCGAGCCAACCGGTCCTTGGGCCCTGGAGCACCGCTTCTACCCGCACGGCTGGCTCCAGGTGCTCAGCTGCGCCTACTGGTTCCGCCGGCCCCACCTCGCCTACCTGCCCTTCTTCCTCGCCTACAGCCTCCTCCTCGCCGTCGTCTACTTCACCCTCATCGCCCCCCACGAGCTCACCCTCCTCTCCCTCCGCCCCACCATGTTCCGCTACATTGGCAACTTTCTCCTCTACAGCGTCCGCTGGGGAAGTGCCGCTGCAGCAAGTGGAGAAGGTTAAAAAGTAGTAGTCAAGTTTGGTAGTAAAGAGTAGTGGTCCTAAGCTAAGCTAGCTAAAATAAAATAAAAGCAAACAAGTCTGAATAAGTGGTAGCTGCTGCTGCTGCTTTACTGCTGCACTGTACAAAAGATTTGTACAGTTGGTATTACCTAGAAATAGGTTTATAAAGAGATTGTCCACAGACTGAGAGACTGAGACTGTGTGCGCGAGTCAAAGTGATGTGTGTGAGTGGTATTGTGGTTTGCGTTCACAGATGATCAAAGGAGATGATTGGGAAAGGAAAGGAAAAAGAGAACGGAAAATGGGGTACATACCTTGACTGGAGGGCAAGGCCTGGGTCTGTTTGTTTGTCTGTCTGTCTGTCTTTGAGTCTTTGAGGTGTGTCCAGTGAGGAGGAGAAGAAGGTTTAAATGTGTCATGTGCGCGTCTGTTCTGTTGTCAAATTGGAAACAATTGAAATTGTTGAGGGAAGGAGACATCGATCATTGGAGGAGGAGGAGGAGAAGGTATGGGAGGAACGGGAGAGAGAGAGGTATTTCTTGAGACGATATTTCAGGTAAGTTTGTACGTGAGAGAGAAAGTGAGTGAGTGTTTGTACTCCAAATCAATTCACCACCACCACTACTACGACTTGTGCACGTTAAAGAGTATGGTGGCGATGAAGAGAAAGACGATGGTCCACGAGGCGGAGATGATAAAGCCGATGGCCACGTCAAAGTGGTGCAGCGGGTCCCAGCCCCGGTAGAGCATGTACCGCACCGCCTCCAGCGACTTTGCCTGGCTGAAGAAGTTGGCGATAAAGACCAGCGGTGGGGGCATCGTGTCCACCGGCCAGACAACTCCTGAAAATAAAAGGTAAAAATAAACTCCACAAAACTCCCCCTCAAAAACTTACCACTGAGGAGAAACTGCGGAAACATGCTGCCCATACAGGCGGCCAGCGTGAAGCTCTCCTCCTTGGCAATGGCCGAGATGAGCACCCCGTAGCTCATCCCGCAGACGCCCTGCATGACAATCAGAACACTGATCCAGAAGACCGGCCCAATGTTCGGTATCTCAAAGATGAAGAAGGCAATGAGGAGGACGCTGAAGGTCTGCAGAATGACCACCACCGTCTGGGTTATGACGTGAGAGAGGATGTACTCATTAGGGTTCACCCCCGACACCAGCGACCGCTCCAGCAGGCCGTCCTTCCGCTCCAGGACCAGGGTGAGGGCGGCGGTGGCAATGGAGGCGAAGAAAGCCAGCGAGAGGATGAACCCGGGCGCCATGAACTCGGTGACGGTAGGGTTGGCCTGGCCGAGGATGGGCTTGCCAATCTAGAAGAGAAAAGGGGGTGAAATTGGTGAAAAAGTTCGAAAATAGAAAATTAGGAGTTTGGTAGTGTACATGAATGGGCGGATCCGCCAGCTTCTCCTCCATGCCGTGCTCGACGAGCATCCGCCGGGCAAAGGTGCCGAACGCCTCGTAGACCTTCTCGCGAATGGAGCCGGCGTGGAATTGAGCTAGAAAGAAAAAAAAGATAAAACAAATATTAAATACCGATTCCAACCAAAAATAGACCGAAAATACTTACAGCTCATATCGAGGTACAGGTTCACCCTGGCCATGTCCAGCGTCTCATTGTCAACTACCAACAGGTCAACTGACTTCTGGTAGAGTGCGGCGCTAAAGTTGGAGCCAATGGTTATGAGGGCCCGGCTCTCGCCGCCCCACACTGCCTGGTAGCCCGCCTCAAAGGAGTTCACCGGCCGCAGGTCAATGGTGCGATTGTCAATCGACTGGAGAAAGTCCCGGCTGTACTGCGGCGGCTGCTCGGCGTTGTACACCGACACGGGGATGTCGTACGGTGGGCGGCCCAGGCAGAGGAAGAAGAGGCTGCCTGGGAATTGGGATGGGGTGAAAAAGGGGTTAGGAGAGGATAAGTTAATTCTTAAATAGAAATACTTACACTGAACCGCGGGGATAAAGGCCGTAAAGAGCATCACCGGCAGGTTCCGCCACATGCGGATGAAGTTCTTGGTGAGCAGGGCGGAGCTGCGCGCAAAGTGGTCCAGAATGGCATTCCGTTTCATCAGCAGCCGATTGGCCATCACCTGGGCGTCCTGCATCTTCCGGTGCTGCTGCGTGTGCGAGAAGATCGGCGACGTGGGCGAATGAGCTGTGGTTTTGCTGTTGTTTGTAATAACGGGTGAAGCCTTTTCTGAGCTGCTGCTAATGTTTCCGTTTTCGAGGTCTTCAGAGGAGAAGCAAACGACGGCCGTCTCCGTGGGCGGCTGACTGGGCACCGGAAATGAGGTGGTGACAATGGCTGTTGTACATTGATGTTCAGTGCTCGAGGCAGCAGGAAGAGCTGTGCTTGAAGAGCTGCCCGCCTCCTCATCACCTTCCGACTTTTGAATCGAAACCGAGAGGAGTTCTTCCTCCTCTCCACCTCCTCCTCCCTTGATCATCATCATCTCGACGTCCTTCTCCTTCTCCAGAAGCGGCTTCTTGCTGATGGCTTTCTGATCAGCCGCTGAAGACTGACCATCACCTTCCCCCTCCTCCGAGGTCTTCTTATTGCGACAGAGGGCGAGAAAGACCTCCTCGAGGTTGTTCAGGCGCAGTCGGCGAATGAGAGACTCGGGGTTGCCCTCCTCGAGCAGTGACCCGTGGCGCATAAAGGCGACCAGGTTCGCTAGGCGAGCCTCCTCGATGTAGTGCGTCGTGATGATGACGGTGATGCCGTGTTCATCTGTTAGAGATCTAAAGAAGAAAGGGTTAACATTTTGAACAAATTTTTAAAACCTTCTCTTTTACCTCAAATGCGACCAAATGGACTGCCTCAACACTGGGTCGATGCCCACCGTCGGCTCGTCCAGCACCAGCAGCGGCGGCTTGTGGACCAGGGCCGCTGCCAGCGACACTCTCCTCGCCTGCCCGCCGCTCAACTTCCCCACCATCGCCGACTTGTCGGGCAGCTCCAGGAAAGAGATGAGAAAGGCGATTCGCCCGTTGATGACCGCCGCCGGCAGTCGGTAGAGGCGGCCAAAGAAGAAGAGCGTCTCCTGGATGGTGAACTCATTGAAGAGGCCAATCTCCTGGGGCATGTAGCCGACGCCCGGCCCGGGGACCAGCGCCCGGTGGGAACCGGGAACCTCGCCAAAGACCTTGACGATGCCCCGCTTCGGCTTCAGGGAACCGACCAGGCAGTGAACTAGGGTCGATTTGCCGCAACCGGAGGGCCCGAGGATTCCATAGCTGAAGAAAAGGTCGAGGTTAAAAAGGAGTTCGAAAAAAGAAGTTTAAAATCAGGAGTTCCCCCGAACTTACATACTGCCCACCGGCACCTTGATGGTAATGTCGTTGAGCGCATTGACCGCCTTCTTCCCCCGCCCGTAGGCAAAGGTGACATTGGTGACCGTGGTGGCGTACTGCGGAATGGCCCCCGCTGCGGAAGAGCTTGAAGCGGCCATCGTTCCGCCGCTGATCGACATTGTCTCTTTGTCTGGTGTCTTGCTGCGGAAGGAAAGGCAAGAGTGTCTTTGGCAAACAGTTGTTGTCTCTCTTGGCAGATTAGTTAGTTGGTTATTATTATTATGCGTCTGTTTCTGGTGAGTGAACGAGGAACTTCTGTAAGTGTGTGTGTTTGAAAAGAGAGAGAGAGAAAAGGGAAAGCTGTTAGCGAAAATCACTCAATTAATCGTTCAATCAATCAGCCAGCAAAAAGAGAGACAAAAGGTAACAAACAATTAAAAAAGCTGCAGTTGATGAGTGTTGTCCATGTTGCTCATCAGTCTCTTTCGGTAAAGGCCAAAAGAAGAAGACAGACAGACAGTAAACTGAGTGCAAAAAAAGTCCCGACTGAGTGAGCAGAGAAAGAGTGAGCAGAAAAAGGCAACATTCGACAGAAGTAATGGTCGTCCGACCAAGCACACACACACACACTTCAGCAAGCACACAAGCTGCTGGAAATAATGGTCGGTGGTAATCGAGAGGAAAGGCAGGCATGAGCAAACACACAGCTGAGCATAGATGAACAGACAACTACTCTTTACTTCAATCACCCCCGAAAGTGCAAACTGCCGCAGCTGAGCTGTGCTGCTTTCGAATAACAAAACCAGTTTCGAATGCACCATCAGAAAAACACTACAAATTGGCCCTCTCTTGTACGACAGAGAGAGAGAGAGAGAGAGAGAGAGAGAGAGAGAGAGAGAGAGAGAGAG
>JAALOO010002248.1_pt1 | contig 11058 bp, 6 predicted proteins | sample 7257641 | NCBI WGS metagenome assembly JAALOO01 (sample SAMN14085613, study PRJNA598686) | mite metagenome | biome: ENVO:01001000; feature: ENVO:01001002; material: ENVO:01001226; isolation source: single female mite from University of Michigan culture on fish food culture... ... | reverse complement strand
CTATTCTCCTTCTCATGAGTGCAACGCTCAAGTCACGAGACCAGAAATGACATAGCGGCACAAAAGATCTGGTACTAAAAAAGCAAAAACAGTGCGACAGCCTCGAGAGTTGCTGGAAAGGCGGAGAGGATTAGGAGACAAAAAATCAATGAATATCACTGGCAGAATGGCATTTGTCACTGCTACTAGTCTAAACGCACTCACTCACAAACACACACACTTAATTAATGCTCTCATAAGAGGGGAACGGCATCCTTATTTACTGCACTGAATTGGCCCACTGAACACGAGGCGCCGCTACTTTTTTGCCAATGGCATGTGTGTGTGTGATTCAATCACAGCACGGGATCAGCTCGTCAGCTTTCCTCGAGTCGGCTGATTTTAGGCAGGGATATATTCTCCGAGTCTTTTTGGATTAGAGCGAGAAAGCAAGTGCAGTAAAAAAGAGAAGTGAAAGGAGAGGCAGTTCAGTGCACCGAGTGCACCAGCCACATGTGCACATTAGCATGGACCGTATGGAATCGTTTGGAGCCAAATGCTGCCGCTGTTGACCCGCTGTCCCTTGCTGATGATGATGATGATGATTGGCCTTCAGCTGCCTTTACTTCTCTATCTCATTTTCTTTCCCTTCCCCATTCACTGCCAATCGATTTGGTTGCCTTTCCTTCTCCTTCATTTCTCCTTTGACTTTGACTTTGAGTTGACTCTGGTGCCCAGTGGTGGCGGACAAACAAATAAATCGACGGTGACGATCAGTGTGGGCTCTGTGTGCAACCTCAGTGTCGTGTGATGGGCACCACACTACTGCTGCTGATGCTCACTGTTGACGATGAATGTGATGGGGACTGGTAATTGTGGCAGCAGCAGCAATGCACTCTGATCGGCTCTACCGATCGAGCCAAGTCCAAGTGTAATGCACTACTAATGGGTTGCAACTTTTAGAATGCGGCATTTATTACCGCCAAAAATCTGCACTTGGCGATGTTATTGTTTGTTACTGTATGCAGAAATGCGGAAAGTTTTTACTGCTGAGCCTCTTAGCTGGCAAAAGATGCCTCCATTCGTTGCCATCAGCATTAGCGGCACACATATTTAGCATAGAAGCCTTCCTTCACTGGTGTTGATGGTGGTGGTAGTAGTGGTGGCCAGTGGACGTGAAAGAAAACGATTAGCACTTTTGTTGTGCGTGTTAGAGGTCACAGGAAGAGGAACTCAGCGGAATGGCCTCGTTGAAGAGTGGCACGAGCAGATTGACTTAATCGACAGAGAGCATGCAAAGAAAGGGAAAAGTGCTCTCTGACTCATGATTCTGGTCAGCTGAGGTTTTGCATGCAAATTAGTGTAATTTCAATGATTAGGGGAGGCACATGGCAGCAGCAGCATGAAAGTGATAAAACTTTTCAAACATGCGCCCCTTGTTTTGAGCCATCTGAAACTAAAAAAATTAAAATTATTAATTGACCAAGTACAAAGTACACAGAGTCCACAGAGTTGAGAAACGATAAATCACTGCGATGGAAAAGAAAAACAGTAGCAGGCTGCACTTGCAGTCACTGAATCACCAATGAAATGAAACGAAATGGCCGCGCAATGCTGTGCCAGTGGCAGCAAGGCTTGCTGGTGAATTTTCCATTCTGACCGAAGCATCCAATGTTGATTGATTTGTTCTTTTAGAGGAAAAACAAGAAAACGAGGCGGCGGCGTTTGAATATATCTGCCGCCAAGCCCACTTTTTGGTCGACTTTCTACTGGACCACTCTTGAGGGTGGTGTGTGTACGGCCTCGATTTTCAGTTGACTTGTCTCTCTGTAAAGTCTCCTTGCCAGCGACAGCTCACTCTCACTGCTTTCCACGACGGCGGCGGCGACGACGAATTATCCGCTGGCAGAAGTGCTCCATTTCCTAAATTCATTTATCTTGCCACGAGTACTGAAAGAAAGAGAGAAAGATTGAAAGATGGAAGGATGCACTTGCTAATAGAGCCACGCGCGGCGAGTGCTACTCAACAATGACAATGCCAGTGTGTGTTCCTTTCTTCTTCTTCTTCTTTTCCTTTGACTTCTTCACCAATGATCGTGGTGGCTCACTTTTGGTGGTCTTCTTCATCGTTAGCGTAGGCTTGGAGAGCAGGAGAAGGCGTCAGTGCGTGGCACACAGCTTACTTTGCATGTGCCAGTAGGCTGATTCAGATGATGGCAGGTCGACCAGGAAGTCTCAGGCTGTGAAGTTGGGAAGACCAGCCAACAGCAACAACCAGAAAGCAGACTAGACAAACAGCGACACTCGAAAGCGGATTTGGAAGAACAAAAAGTAAGAAAATCGTAAATGCTCACTATCGTTTATTGCCTCCGGTTTTAGGAGGAGAATGAGAAGGAAAGTGAACACACAATGTAAATTGGCTGGTCATCAACATTAGACATCGTTACTTTATTTTATTTTTTATGTACAAAGTTTATCGAGCTTCCCTGTACACGCACACACATGCTGAGACATTAGATGCGGCACGTTGTGCAGGAGGAGGAATCTTGACGAAAAGCACGAACTGCTCGTTGACGCTCCTTTTACTCATCAGCAAACATAAACAATTGACCAAATGGAAAGAATGGAAGGAAAGGAAAGGAGGAATCAATGATCTTATGAGTAGTGGATGATGATGACGACGACAAAAAAGAGTGGATGATGACGTTTATGTACAGTGATGAGTCACAATTAGATTAGCAAGTCAGATAATAAATATTTATAGGAAAAATGAGTACAATGAGGAGGGGACACAAAAGTGGATATGTACAGGGGCGGACAGAAGAAGAAGAGGTGTACATTCAGAGAGGGTAGAAGAACAAGGGCCGAGGGCGACATGGAAGAAAACGAAGAAAGAAAGTAGAACAACTGACAACTTCTGTGACTGAAAAAGTTACTGTTGTGACTGAAAAAGGGAGAAAGGGAAAAAGAAAAGTCCAAGTCAATTTAGAGGAATCAAATCAAATGGCAGCAGCAGCAGCAGCCATCATTAGAGGTTGTCGTTAGGAAAAAGTGGGAGAGCGATACTCTCTTCCACATAACACTAGGTTGCATGGCACTTCAGAATCCCTGGCACCACTACTGCGATCATCATTTGCGATTTTGACAAACGAGACTGCCGTCAGAGCGACAGGACAAGGAAAGAAGCAGCCAAGCAGCCAACTGCCACTGCTGCCGCCCGTGCTACCATTCTCTCTACTTATTCATCTTCTGGTGCACAAGTCGAAGCGAATATGGATTGGCTAAATGGAAACAAATAGCTGCTAAGCGAGGACCGGAGAAAGAGAGAGAAAGAGAGGACTCTAGCCAACTCGGGAACAGGAGGGGAAGGATTGCGGCCGGGTAGACTGACGGGCAGAGAAGACAACAAAACAAAACAACAGGAGCGGCCAACAACAGCGGCCTGAGTGTCGCTCTGTATGTCGACTAATTGAATTTAGAGTTGAGCATCACATCAAGATATTCGTTCATTTGTCATGTTTCACTAGGAGAAAGATAGTGTCTGTGAGTGTGTGTGTTTGTGTTGGACTAGCTAGTGGCGTCGAGGAATCGATGTGTGGCTGGTGGCAGCCAAATGGAGAACGATGATAGTGGTGGTGGTGATGGTACTGATGGTGGGGAGATAGGAAAGAGGAGATATATGCACAGAAAAGAAGAAAGAGGATACACGGGCTCGCTGTCATCAGCATGGGAGAACAAGAAAAGGCGAAAAGAAGAAGACAGCATGCAAATAAATAAATACAAATGGTCACTGGTCATCAGCCATGTTCATCATCAACATTGCTTTCAGTAGAAGTAGTAGTAGTAAGTATCACTGCAGGCCCACTCCCTCCTCCTGCTCCTCTACCACCTGGTGAAGGACTGCCGCGGAGAGTCCAGTCAGCCAGACCGACTGCTGGTGACTGTGGCCCTCTGCGGCCGGACACTGCTGTCAGCTGTACACGTTCTCATTGGAGGGCAGTGAAAAGTGTCGATATGTGACGTACTCCTCGGTGAGGCCGTCGCAGCCGACGACGCCGCCGAGGCCTCCGCCGCCGCCCACCGCCGACATCTCCGCCGGCAGCAGGTCGTCCTCGATGCTGGTCGGCTTGAGGCTGCTGAAGCTGACCACCGTCGCCGAGCGCTGTCGCTGGCTGCGCCGCTTCTTGCGAAAGCGAAACAGTATAAAGGCCAGCACACAGACGCAGAGGATGAGCACGAAGAAGAGGCCAATGGCGATGATGATGCTGGCCGCGGGGATGGCAATCAGCTTACGACTCTCCACCGAGGACAGTGTTCGCACCTGTCAGTGTCGTGGAAGAAGGAGAAAGAGAAAAAAGAAAAGAGAACAGGACTCATTAGTGGGGTGAGAATGAAGTGAAAGCGAGAAAGAGATGTAGGTATGCAGAGTTAGTGGAGCAGTGACAGTCAATTTGGAGTATTCCCCCTACGTTCCCGCTACTTCAGCGCCCAGCAGGAGCAAGAAATCGATGCATCTCAATTGGCAAGCAGACAGGCAAAAACTATTCACCTATCACCCATTTGTGGTAGCACCTCAATTAGCATTGCAGTCTGATCGAGGCTGTCCCGGCGACGACGACGATGTTCTCCGTTGCCGCAGCAGTTTTTGCCGCCATTGTGTTCTCAGTTTGCCCTTCTGCCAGCAAACAAAGGCGCCTTTGTCTGCTGCCACAGCTCCTGCTGCCTATCGCACCCATTAGACCTTTTTATTTCGACCTAACCACTACTGAATGACATTTGCATAAGAATGGAAAAAAACTATTGACTGTAAGCGAAGTGCCGTGTTTTGCGGTGGAAGTTAAAATGAGAGAGGCGCTTGATTGATAAGCATAACCGTCGGTTAAAATTTAATTAAACTGTAAAATAAAGTGATCACTGCTTTTAAAAGAAAAAAATAGACTGCCTGTCTTGCTGTCATTCCTAACAAAATGGCAAGCGGAATAGATGCTGTCAATGAACCTGAAAAGAATGTCTCCTTAAAAGTGCACTTACCTGCGAGCACTTTCGATTGCTCGTCACAAAATCCTGCAGCAGGTGCTTTTGCGGGTGGTGGTCGATGCTCATGAAGGCCGTGGAGGGCTTACTGTAGGAGGAGGAGGCCTCCAGTGAGGAGGCGGACGGGGATGATGAGGCACGCAGGTACTTTCCGTTGGCTTCCACACAGACGGTGTACCACTTCTCGGCGACCAGGTCGCGCAGCTCTGCAGTCCTCGCCGCAGGATTGAGCTGCAGTCCGGCGGGCGAGGTGAGCGACCGCTCTGAGGTGAGGTAGTACTCTAGTGTGAAGCCGCCCACCAGTGTCTCATTTTGCACTTGCCAGCCGAGGCGCACCGAGCTGGGCTCCACTTTGATCACGTCAAATGAGGTGATCATCGGTATGGGACAGAAGTCAATCGGTTGCAAACTCTGAATTGACTGGTGCTTCAGCTTCTCCGGTTGATCACAGACCATCTCCTCCTCCTCGGAGAGCTTCACCACTCGAGAGTGCTCCTCCAGCCACTCGTAGATGGACAGCAGGCGGCAGTCGCAGTGCAGTGGATTGCCTGTACAAAATAAAAATCATTAATCAAAAATCGGTTATGTGTCTTGAGTAGATTAGCACTATAATTTCTCACTTACCTGCCAGTTGAATGCTCTGCAGTCGCACCTCAATCGACTCAAAAATGGCCTCACCAATTTGCGTCAGAAAGTTCTGCCTGAGATCAAGTCTGGCGAGTGAGCTCATATTTTGGAAGGCATTGTTGGCAATCCAGCTGATGATGTTGTGGCGAAGTGAAATCTCCGAGACGCTGCCTGAGAGGTGGCCAAATGACTCGATGCGTGCTATCTTATTGAAGGATATGTCAATGGTGCGCAGATTGCCTAGATCAGGCGCAAAATGTGGCAGCTCGGTGAGCGAGTTGCTGGAGAGGTTAAGTACCTCAAGGCGACGCAGGCCACCCAATCTTTCTTCGGGTAGGTTGTCCAGTTTGTTTCGCGACAGGTCAAGCTCCACTAACCTGTCCAGTGGCCTGAAAGCAGACGGCGAGATCGTCTGAATTTGGTTATCCTCCAGGTACAGGCGCACAAGTGAGGAGAAACCGACAAAGTCATGCGACGCGACGATGGTAATGTTGCCATGCTGGGCGTGCAGCGTCTGCAGACTGGCAAAGTTGCCCTCGGCGCTGAGGTCCTCTCGCAGGCGAATCATCGGATTGTGGTCCAGGTCGAGCGTCTGCAGAGAGCTGGCAAAGGCCACCGAGGTGGTGGTCACCTTCAGCAGATTGTTTGGCACAAACTGCAACCAATTGCTGGCCAGTGAGATGTGCTGCACCCGTTCCAGCTCGATGAAGACATCGGCCGCCAGAGAGCGGAGCACATTGCCCGTCAGGTCGAGACTGGTCAGCTGGAGCAGTCCGGAGAAGGCGTGCGACTCAATGACGCTGATTCGATTGAAGGAGAGATCCAGCCGGTGGAGAGCGGTCAGATTGGCCAGTCCTCTGGCGCGTATCTGCTTGATCTGATTGTGCGCCAGTGAGAGTGTCTGCAGGTTGGGGGCAAACCTGGCAATCAGCGAGTGGTTGGGCAGGGCGTCGAATCGATTGTGACTTAGTGAGATCATCTCCAGGGCGGTCATTCGCTCGGGAAAAGAGGTCGCCTCCACGGCGGAGAGCTCATTCGCATCTAGATAGAGCTGTCGCAGGTGCCTCAGCGGCGCAAAAAAGGACGCTGTGTTGACCAGGCGAAAGTGGGTACTGGAGAGATCGAGCACTTGCAGAGAGGTGTTCACCTGTTGGATGAACTCTGCCCCCAGCTCGATGCCCTTCTCATTGGAGAGGTTGTTGTGAGAGATGTTCAGCTCACGGAGGGAGGCAGGCAGGCGGATGCTGTTCATCCGGCGGGCGTTGATGCTGTTCCCGCTAATGTCCAGCAACTGCAGGCTGCTCAGACGCTCAAATGAGTCCGCCTCCACCTCGTCAGCCATTACATTGGCGAGGTGAAGTTGCTCCAGGCGGTGGGCGCCCTCAAACATGTTCCGTCGAATGGTGTAGATCTGATTGTTGGAGAGGTGGACTGTGAGCAGGGAGCTGAGATTGGCCATTACATTTGGCTCAATGCCGATTATCTCCGAGCTTCCCAGGCGCAGTTCAGTGAGCATCTCCAGGCCTCTGAAGATGTCACTGTTCAGGTGGTTCAGTTGGTTGTGCTCCAGATTGAGGTACACTAGATTGCGCAGTGAGGCGAAAGCGTTTTCCTCAATGGCGGTGATCTCATTGTTGTCCAGGTGCAGCTTCTCCAGGTTTATTTGGTCAGTGAAGATGTTCACGCTGATGCGCTTCAGACGGTTGTGATTCAGCCAGATCACCTCGAGGTCAGTTTGTCCGCGAAAGGTGTCATTCTGCAGCGTCTCCAGGCGATTGTGACTCAGCTGAAGATATCGAAGACTGGAGGGAAAGCTGCTGAGAACGTTGCCGCTGAAGGTGGCCAGTCGGTTGCCCTGCAGATTAATGTGCTGCAGACTGGCCAAACTTTCCAAACTCTCAATCGACTCGATCTCGTTCATCTGCAGGTCAATCTCCTGCAAATTGGGCAACGAGTAGAAGACGCCCTTGCGAATGTGCTTCAGCAGATTGCGCTGCAACCGAAGTTCACGCAACTCGACCTAAAAATAGAAAAAAAATGATTGCCAATCAATGTGTGAGCGCGAAGTGAGCAGAGTGAGAGATCCAAGAGCAAACTTTAAAATTTGACAAAATCATCAAACAGAAATAGAAGGAGACAAAAAGAAAGTAGAAAAGCGTGGGCCAGTGGCAGTTCAGGGGAAATTTAATTTCGTTCAGCAAATTAAGCTGTGGGGTCTACTGCTAGTGCGACACTTTCTGAAAAGGAAAGTGCAGTGGCAGTGGGGCAAACAAACACACACAAACCCGCTACCAGAGATCATACCGACCAGACACACGCACACATGTCGCCACTACTCAGTCTTTGCCGTCTTTCTCCAAGTTCGCTTCAGAAACTAGCAAAGAAATTAAAAAGTGAAAAACACACTGCTGTTGCTGATGCTGCTGCTGCTAAAGAGACACAGAAGGACGGCGAATTAGCCTGCAACGGCAATTGGCACGACACAGTGGCTGAATGAGACGACAACGGCGGCAAACGGGGGCAAAGTGCAAGTCTCACTGCAACTTTCTCTCCGCCGCCACCACCACTCGAGCAGCTGCAGCACCCCAAGAACCCGAGTTCGAGTAGATCTCATCATCATCATCATCATTCCCACTGACTCACTTCCTCTCCACGCGTTCATTTCCTCCGTCGTTTCTTTCGTCGCCGTCGTCGACGTCGTTGGCCTTTTCTTCACTTTTCTATTCTCTCACTGCTCCTATGCTCCCAAACTGATTCTGAACTCTACTGACTCGACACAAACAGCTTCAGCTCTGGCAACACTGCAGCAAATCTACAGTCAAAGTCAGCGACAGTCTGATTGTTTTCATTGGAACAGGCCTTTTGAAAGAGTAGTAGAAAAAAGAGAGGAAGGGGAATGTAAACTAAGGGCGGACTTGGTGCGTGTCACTTAACTGCTACTGCTGTTTCTGCAACTGTCACAAACAATCTCTCTCCTTGACTGGCGTATTCAGCAATCGGTAAACAGCATAATGCACCTGCACTCTGCTGACAGAAGCTCATTCAATTTTTTCTTTTTCTTCCGTTTTCCTCTTTTTTCCTTTCATTTCTTCTTTCTCCATCATCTTCTTTCAATCTAAAAGTTGCTTGACGCCAAGTTTTGGAGCAGTTTCACAACAACTGCCAAAAGAAAGAAAGAAAGAGAGAGCATTGATTGGCGATGATTGCCGATGTACCGCACACAGTGGTACTTAGTGACTCTCCTCTTGATCGCTGCTGCTGCTAAAGTGTAGCACTGCCGTCTTAGAGTGATCGAGTATGTGTGTCTGTCTGTGTGACTGTGTTCGTTGTACGGTGGCTACAAGACTGGGAGAATATTAATTTATCGCAGTGAACAAGAGAAAGAAAGAGAAAGAAACAAAGGGAGAATGTGACTGGCGTATGCTTGACGCGAGTTGCACTGTGTGGGCACTAATTGATGAATGCTAACGTGATGCAGACAAAAGTTTCAACTGGCACAACTTAATTCGATTAGTGCAACAGCACTACTACCACCACTACCACTGCTGCTGCTGTACTACAAGACTACTAAGAGGGAGGATGTGAAGAGTGAAAGAGAGAGAGAGAAAAAAAGGGGAAAATATATACAATTCCTGGTGAAATACAATGGGAAATATGGTGATTAATTATTGTGACTGGCGGCCAATCGGCGAGAATGCTCACAATTAGCGAGATTGCTGGTGGCGAGGAGGAAAAGAAAGAGCGACAACATCAGACGACAGAGATTGCACCCGGGAAGAGAAGAGAAGGGAAAAAGAGATCCTCTGGACGCTGCTGGACTACTAGCAGCAGCACTACTGCACAACAGCATCACACCAATTAATCGATTGCACAGTAAACACACTACAATAGGAAGGCAATGGCGGTGTTTTGAAAATGCAAACTTCTCCATTTGCCTGGCGACTTGTCAGACGGCGGCCGCCGCCGCTGCAACCACGACGACAAAGACTACGACGGCGATGGCTACGACAGCGACGGCTCTATTGCCGAGACTTGCATTCTAATTGGGTAGATGGGGAAGCTGCGCATAGATGGACAGAGAGAGATAGGGCTGCTGCTGTTGTTGTTGTCCGAGACACTGTAGACACAGTGCTGGACAGTGGTGGTGGACATCAACATCGATCGTCGGCCATTGCCATCGCGGCTAGACACATCGGTGACCGAGCCGACTGATCGGCGGTGCACACACACATACACACATACACATAACAAATGGTTCGCCCTCCTCGGGTAGACAATGGAATGCTCAGAGCTGCTTCACTGCTGACCCTCACGCTCGGCTGCCGGCAGTTGAGCAGGCGAAGGAGGAAAAGGAAAGAAAGAAGAAGGAGGAAGAAGAAGAAGAAAAGGTCCGTTGGCAAGACAGTTGCCTGATTGGAATTTAATTTTTATTTGCCTCAACTCAGTTGCTCGCCGTGAGCACAAGAGTCGATCATTGATCACTGGGTACTTTGCATTGAAGCTTTCAGCGTTGAGGCTCGCTCGCCGATGTATCTATTAGTTGAAGAAGAAAAAGAAGGAAGGAGAAATGGAGAAGGGAAATAAGACAGCATTGCGACAAGCAGCAAAAGCAGAAATCGAGAGAGTGGACAGTGGCCATCTGTATATCGGCTGCTGCTGTGAGTGTGTATTGATTGTAGAAAAAGATAGCTGCTGCTCCAACAGCACCAGTGCTCACTACCCCCAATGTGCAAGCAGAAGAGAAAAGGATAGAGCGCGCGTGCCATCGCCATCGCAACATAAATCAGCCATGCTGCATTCAAATGACTGATGATTGCTCAGGCCTATTAGTCCGAATGAGAGCTGCTGCTGATGCTGCTGCTCGCGGCTCTGCTTCGTTGTCAGTTGCTGCAGAGCTCCAAGCTCGTCGCCAAAGCTTCTGGCGCCCTTTCTCACCACTTTCAACAAGCACTTTCACTGCTTCTTCTTTTTCTTCTTTTTCTTTCTCTTTTTCGTTTGCTTCTTTGATTCTCCGTCTCTTCCTCTCCTCTTTTCTTTTCTTTTCTTTTCCTCTCGCTTAGCTGTAGACTAATTTGATTTATTCGCCATTATTGAGAATTTACATTCACCAAATGGGTAGAGCAGGGCAGCAGCAACAGCAGCACTACAATGGGGGCTCACATACAATCGAATGAATTATTGATGCCATTTGATCTTATCTAATTGAAAGAACGAGTCAATTGAAAAGTTTCAATTCACGCGCCCTAGCGCTCTCAGCTACCAGCTCTCAGAGATTCAGGCTGTTTTTCGTTGCAGTGTGTGTGTGTGGTGACGGGGCGATTGCAATTGCTGCAAGGGCCGCCGAGCAGACCAAGTGCAGATAAGACAGACGGCAATCCGAGAGAAGGAGAGAGAGAGAGAGAGAGAGAGAGAGAGAGA
>JAALOO010000491.1_pt4 | contig 11061 bp, 14 predicted proteins | sample 7257641 | NCBI WGS metagenome assembly JAALOO01 (sample SAMN14085613, study PRJNA598686) | mite metagenome | biome: ENVO:01001000; feature: ENVO:01001002; material: ENVO:01001226; isolation source: single female mite from University of Michigan culture on fish food culture... ... | reverse complement strand
ATCATCATCCTCGTCTACTGTTTTTCCTCCTTGTTTTCCTCCTCCTTGTGTTCACCAGCACCTGGATGCTTCTTGTGGTACTTCTTCCGCCCATGGCAGTGGTCCGGACAGTCTCCGTCGTCCTCATCCTCCGATGAGCTTTCACCAAAGAGTCGCTGCTTCTCAAAGATGCAGCAGCACTTTGACTTTTTGCGATTCATGTTCTCATTGTCCACCGTGTTCTGCGCAAACTTGACCTTCCGATCACTAAATGTGGAGCAAACAAAAGGGGGTTCGGGTTAAGCTTTGAGACCAAGAATCATTTAATCAGAAGGGGCGAGCGAGCAAAAAAGTTGGCCGCACTTGCTGTTATCCGTTTCAGGCTGTCTGAGGGTGACGGTGATGTCCTCTTGCGTGGCCACCGTGGGCCGCCCCTCTGTGGTCAGTTGGACAGTTGTTGAGTTGCTGCTGTTGTCTGCCGTTGAAGCCATTCTGCTGTGGGCGATGATAAAATCTCAAAAGTCCAAAGACGACTTATCAGCTGGGAGAGCACCAAACAAATGAAATGGAAAGCTACCACAAAATCGAGAACTGCGGCGATTTGGCAGTCCGAAGCGCCTTCTGGCGGTGCCGCATCAGCAGCTTCCCGAGACAGGCAGAAGTTTCTGCAGCATTCTGCACCCTTCTCGCCGCTTCGAAATGAATCGGGAAACAACTTTATTGAAAATCATCAAAAATCCATTTCATCGTAGTCGTTGGCCGTGTCCACCGCCGCCCACATGTTCATGAGGAAGACGGCGTTCACCGTGTGGTAGAGGACCTTGTCAACCTTTTCGCTGTATTTCAGCATCGCCTCCGCCTTGCGGTGGTCGTACTCGGACATGTGCTCGTGCGCCGACTTGATGAACGCCTCCTGCTGCAGCGGGTCGTCGGTCGTCTCGGCGATGATCTGCGCCTTGTAGTCCTCGATGTACTGCTTGCGCGCGATCAGCTCCTTCTGGTCGTCCATGGTGATGTGCCGCCGGTGCATGTGCGTGTAGAGGGCGTAGTAGCAGCGATTGCGCACGTAGGTGACCGCCTCCTTCAGGTCCACCGCAAAGGCCTTCTTCATGTTGCGCGAGGAGATGGCCGAGCTCTGCGTCGGGTCGTGGTAGTAGGTGATGTTGATCATGCGGTGCAGGTCCAGCTGGTACATGTTCCGGTGCAGCTCCTTCGAGTCCATGCGCAGCGACATAAGGAGGTTGTTCTCGAAGACGCACGGTTCCTGGAGGAGGGCGCCGAAGATACGCACCGCGTACTCGCCAAAGTTCTTGTGCACGTACTCTTTGATGTGCACGAGGACAATGTCGCGGAGGAAGAGGTTAAAGTTGAGCGACACCTCGCTCTTCTCGATCTGGTAAAAGTTTGGCGCCAGAAAGTAGGAGAAGTTTCGAAGGATGTTCGCCAGTTTGCTGATGTTGACAGCGGGGTACTTGGTGCGGTATCGAGCGTACACCTCGGAAATGGTAAGGGAGGTCTTCTTCATGTGGTACGACTTTTCAAAAGTCATCTCGAGAAGCAGGTTGACCAGGAAGCTGGCCTCCTCATTGTCGAAGCACGGCTGTGAGATGATGGGAAAAAATTCGATGAAGAAGAGAAAGTTGAGGACGTTGCAGTCAAAGGTCCACTGGCCCTCCTCGCAACGGGCGGTCGGGTCACTGGGCAGACCGTCGGGATGCCGCTCGAAGCGTCGCTTCAGCATCGCAAAGATCGCATCAGCGTCGCACTGCTCCGGACAGCGCATCTTCCGGTCCTTGGGCACAAAGATCTTCTGCTTGACGATCTTCTTGAAGTTGTCAAAGAGCGTCTCGATGAACATCTTCATCTGCTCCTCGACCATCTCCCTCTTCAGCAGTTCATTGGACTGGACGATGAAGTAGAGCGTCCGCTCGATGAGGTCCTCCAGACTGAGGTTGCCGTAGAGCATCAGCGTCCGCAGCAGGTAGACGGAGGTGATGTCAAAACGACGCTTCACCACCTCCAGGTAGTACGGGTAGTAGAGGAGGCTGACAATGCGCTCCGTCTGTATCTCCACCACAGAGTGCCGCTTGCTGAGGGCGCTGACCCGGGCGAGGTTGCAGTGCACCAGCGCGTCGAGGCCGCGCCGAAAGTCGACGCTCTTCAGCGGCGACAGCGCCAGCGCCCGCTTCATCAGAATGGAGCCATGGTGGAGAAGGAGCTTGGCCGTCAGCGAGGGCACCAGGCCGTGGTGCTGCTCCACCAGCTTCACCAGCAGACGCTCGTGGTTGTGGATCATGATGGCCGAAGAAGATCGGAGAAACTGATGACGGTGGACATCAAAACACTTTCTTCTTCAAATCAAAACAAGCCGAAAACAGTTGTTGACAAAAAACACGTGCAGCGGCGACCGCAGCGCCCTCTACCACACCTTTCAAACCTACGCGCCTGAAAGCAAAAGACATTTTATTTGGCATCACACGGAACAGAGAAGAAGAAATAAAGTAAGGAAGGAAAGACTTTAACGTAACTGACAACAACAGAGTGAGAGAACGTAGTGGAAAGGGTGCAGTGTGCTGTTGTTGCAGTTGAATCCATCATCTGGAGCTGGTGCTTGCGTGTGGTGGTGGTGGGCAAAGGGAGGGAGAGAGAGAGAGAGAGAGAGAATTCATTCAGAAGGAACATGAGAACACAGGAGTGTGTGTGAGTGTGTAGACTAGGCGTGTTGGAAGAAAGGAAGAGAAGTAAGATAACCAAAAGAAGGAAATTAATATTATAGAAGGGAAAAACAGACAAGTCAAGAAGAATTCATAAGATAAACAAACAGACATTCCCCTACTGCAGCTAGCCGAAGAAGGAAAAGAGAGTGGCACACAAGCAGGCTGGTGTGTAGGCGTGTTGATGCACTTCTAATGTGTGTTGCAGTATGGTAAGGCGCTTAAGCAGCAGCTGGCTCCTCCGCCTCCGCCTTGGTAATCTCGTAGAAGACCCACTCCTCCATGAAAGAGGGGACAAAGGCAGTGTGGCTGGTAAAGTTCACCTTGATGGGCAGCTGCTTCAGCACCTTCTCGTACTCCTCCAGGGCGCTGACGCAGCTGACGCCGATTGCCTGTAACCAAAAAGAAGGTCATTTAGAAAAAGCAGAAAAGTTAAAAAAGCAAAAACTTACGTGGTTCAGGTACTTGCCGTCCGGCTTCACCAGCGGCAGACCGAGCTTGAGAATCTTCAGAACAAACTCCCACAGCTCCAGCGTCGGCTGCTCGTCCTTCTGCTTGCTGTCCTTGCTGCTGATGGGAATGTCCGTCAGGTCGTTGAAGACGTAGTCAAACTGCCTGCCCTCCTCAGCGTAGCGCTTCATGTACTGCAAACAGTCGCCGACAATCACCTCGTAGTTGGTGCCGGTGAAGGAGTCCAGCGAGTCGCCGCAGGCGCCACGCAGGTGCACCTTGCAGGCGTTCATCACGGCGCCGTCAATGTCCACCATGGTGACAAACTTGGGGCTCTCCTTGAGCAGCTCGTGCAGGAGGCCGCCGTCACCGCCGCCCAGTATCAGCACCTCCTTATCTGGAGAAGGAAAAGAGTGGGGAAAAAGTGCAGATTTAGAAATAGTAATCATGAAACGCTGGGCGCTATCACCGCACTTGATAACTCCACACAACACCGCTTACCTTTGTAGCTGTTGACGCCAAACTTCATCAGGCCGTGCGTGTAGTTGATGTCGCACTCGCCCAGATTCTGCAGGTCGTCCAGCAGGAGGACGTTGCCTAGCGTGGGCGAGTGGAGAATCTTGATGTCCTGGTAGGGCGACTTTTCGTGGTGCACCACCTGGTCAAAGTCGTACTCCAGCACCTTGTTGTTCGACTTCTCGAAGTACTGCGGCACGGCGCAGTTGCGCTTCATCACCAGCAGCCGCTCGACGTCCTTCACGCCGGGCACGCCGCTGCAGAGGGCCGCCTGCAGTTTCTCCATGCCGGCGTTGGTGAAACGCTCAAAGGCCGCCTCGCAGGACTTGGAGACGTCGCCGGTGAGGGTGTAGTAGTGCTCCGCCTGGTAGTAGCGCAGGCTGAAGGTGAAGGCGGCGCTGACGCCGGTGAAGGCCACCAGGAAGCCGTTGTCCGGGCCCAGCGGCAGCTCCTGCTTCTCCGTCAGCAGGGGAAAGAAGGCCCTCAGGACGTCGTGCACTCTACTGGTGATCACCGCCGGGTCGTTGCTCACTTTGAAGCTGAACAGTGCGCTGCGCATCGATTCCATTCTGGTGGTGGTGGTGGTGTTGGGCGTAAAACTTGAGCGTCTTCTGTTGCTGTTGCTGATAGCGGTGGTAATGTTGAAGTTGTTTTTCTTCGGTGTTTCGGCAAACTTAGAAACCTCAAATGAAAGTTGTTTAGCTCGAAAGAGAATGAGAGGCTTGATGAGATTGAGAAGATTGGAATGCTGCTGGTGGTGGTGCTTCTGATGACTGGTGGCTGGTGGATGGCGGCGATGTCGGCGATGAAGAGCAGCAGTGTCCGGCGGTGGGGCAAAGAGAACAAGAAAGAGAAAGAGAAAGAAAGAGAATGCGAATGAGTCTCTCTGATCGGCGGCAGACAAGAAAGCAGCAGCAGACAGTTTCGCTAGCAGACGGCAAAAAGTAAAGCAGCAGCAGCAGCAGCAGCTTTGGCAGCTCTCTGCAGCACCATTCAGCGCATCACCATGGGCGCCACCTATCGCCCCCTTTCCATCTCCCCTCTTTTAATCACCACCCTCCTCATCATCATCAGCAGCACTATCTAATCGAAATACACAGCCTCCCCTCTTCCCTAAGATTGCGTCAGAAGTCACGTCTTGTCTGCAAGTTCACCTGCAGTTCGTTGCCAATCGCCGCTGACTTTGGTGCAAAGAACAAAAAATAAATCACACTTTTCACTTTGCTTTGCTCTCTGCACTGCAGTCTGCAGCAGCAGCTGATCAGTGCGCAGGTGTGGACAGCAGAGCGCCACTGGACATGCGCTCCGAAGTGGCTGGCTTTGTTTTGATCGCCGGTTTCTACTTTTCTTTATTTTCTTTTTGGTAAATAGAAACCCCAAATGAGTAACATCTACATCCAGGAGCCGCCTACGGATGGAAAGGCAAGTGTGCTTAACTGATTTGGTTGTGTAATTAGTCGAGTAAAACTTGTACCTCGTCATTTTAGGTTCTTCTGAAGACCACCGCCGGCGACATCGACATTGAGCTGTGGTCGAAGGAGGCACCGCTGGCCTGTCGGAACTTTGTTCAGCTCTGTCTGGAGGGCTACTACGACAATGTCATCTGGCACCGGCTGGTGAAGGGCTTCATCGTGCAGACGGGCGACCCCTCGGGCACCGGTCTGGGCGGGGAGTCCGTCTACGGGCGGCCCTTCAAGGATGAGTTCCACTCGCGACTGCGCTTCGTTCGGCGAGGGCTGGTTGCGCTGGCCAACGGTGGCATGGCCGACGATAATGGCAGCCAGTTCTTCATCACCCTCGAGGGGACGCCGGAGCTGCAGAACAAGCACACCATCTTCGGCAAGGTGACCGGCAACACGCTCTACAACATCCTCCGACTAGGCGAGGGAGAGGTGGACCGCAATGAGCGACCCCTCTACCCGCACAAGATCCTCTCCACGGAAGTCCTCAGCAACCCCTTTTCGGACATTGTGCCGCGTGAGAAGCCCAAGAAGAGGGTGGAGAAGACGAAGGAGGAGAAGGCGCGCTCCAATGTGAAGGCGAGCAAGAACTTTGCCCTGCTCTCCTTTGGAGATGAAGCTGAAGAGGAGGAGGAGGAGATTAGCCGAGTGTCAACTGCGTTTCGTGGTAAAAGCAAGAGCAGTCATGACCTGCTGAAAAATGACGCCAAATTGAGCTCGGTGCCGGTCGTTGATGAGAGTGAGCTGAACGAAAATGGACGTATTGAGGAAAGTACCGCAAAGTCTGATGATGATTACGATGGTGATGACAGTGAATCTGACACGAGGAACAAAAAAAGACTCAGCAAAGTTAAGGAAAAGCTAAATGGTAAGCGGAAGTTTAGTACTTTTTGGTGCTGTCAAAACTAAAAAACCGTTCAATTGTAGCGAGAAAAAGGACATTACATCGAAATGACTCCAACAGTGACGACGAAGTGGAAGAATTCACTGACCTGATTGAGGAAGAACGAAACTTGAAGAAACATAAAGAGATGTAAGCATTCCTACCCTTTTCCATTGTATTAGATTTTGACTAAAATATTTTTCTTCATTCTAGTGAAAAAGCAAAAGATGAGTTCAGCAAAATCAAGAAGCAGATGCTGAAAGACTTGCGAAAGGACCAGAATGTAGCCAAAACGGTGGTGAAGGAGGAAAACAGCGTTGTGGCGGAGTTTGAAGAGGAGGCGAATAAGTTTAAAGAAATCAGCAAAAAAATTCCGAAGAAGGGACAGGGCCGGGAGGAGATGGTAAGATTTGTTGATTAGAGATTGATTGAACACAACTCTAACCACCCATTGACACCTTGACACTTGACAGTGCTGGGAGATGCTTCAAAACTTCAAAAAACGGCTTCAAAGCAGCAAAAAGACTTCAGAAGCAGGTAGCAGTGACGACAAGGAGCCGAAGGAGAAGGAGGAATCAACAGGAGCAGGCAGCAGTAGCAAAGCAGCTTGGCTGGCCCACAAAATGACCTGCACCGGAGAGGACGAGATTGTCCTCGCTCGCGATGCGAACATTCGCAACGAAGAGGACTGGTATGACATCTACGATCCGCGGAATCCTATCAACAAAAGACGGCGCGAAGGAGTGTAACAGAATCTGCTATCACCTCATCAGCATGTACATTTTGTCATCGAAATAAAAATCCTCATTTCTCTTTTTCGAAAAAAGCGCGTAACGCCATTTGCGGATGATGCCCGAATTTGGCAGATTATTTTTTTTGCGCCAAGTGGTTTGTTGTTTTGGTGATTTCACTTTCGTAACTGTCAACTTCCAACTCTACCAGAGCTAAGATGCCACCAAAAAAGCGACAATCGGCAATCGACAAACTGGAAGAGACGGTCCACGGCATCTTCGTACTCTCCCAGCACCAGAAGAACGTCAAAAAATGCGTCAAAGATTTTATGAAGATTTTCAAAGAGATGGTAATGCCGACCAGAGATTTTCTGTTTATTATTTTTGTTTCTAACATTCTGACATGATATCTACCACAGCACAACACGCCAAAGCTGGAGGACTTTACAAATGTGCTCCTCACGTCAATCAAGCAAGTTCTTATTTGTGATCGCAACTCGCCGTTTACCAAGAAAACGCTCGATTTTATTGCAACGTGCTTCAAGGAAATGATCGCCTATGAGGAGGAGTTTGAAGATGAACGAGCGCACCGAATTGCCGCAGAAGAGGCGCTCAATAATCAGCTACATGATGATTCAATGAACAGTACCCTTGAAGATGACTTGGGCACAACGGCCTTTGATTTAGACCAAACTATTATTAACTCCAAATACCTGGCTCCAATTTCTACGGTGGATCTTTTGTTGAAGAATGAACTGGTCAAGTTTACCATTTGCAAAGACCTTAACATTCGCTACAATACTCTTTCGCTGTTAAAGAAGACACTGGAGTACTTTAACGAGATGGACGAGGAGACTTTTGACGTTTTGCGAACTGTAAGTCCAAGTTCAGGCTTTTTTCCATGTTTGTATTTGAATTTTTACCACCTTCACTAGTGGGTCAACGACCGAACGTTTGACAAGGAGAAAACCATTCGAGCTCTGGCGTGCTTAGGCCTAGAGAAACTCCAAAACTCTGAAAAGAATGATGTAGTAATGAAGGGCCTGAAGTTTCACATGTTGCGTGATCCTGACGCTACGGTGCGAATCTGCGCCCTTAAAACCATTGAAGTCAACACGGACACTGTCAAAGGCATGTTCACTGCTACTCGCGACGAGTGTAATTCAATTCGAAAGTCAGGTGCGTTGTCATTTCTTGTTTGCGGTAAAATATCACCAATCACTAACTGTTTCTATTTCCTTCTTAGCCTACTCTAAAATTGCCCAACAATCTTCAATTGTAAACTTCACGCCGAAAGACCGTATCACTTTAATCATGAATGGCCTTAACGAGCGAGTGGACAACGTGAGGGAGGTGTTCCTGACCCAACTAATTCCCAACTGGATTAAAGGCCTTGACAATGGCATAATCGGCTTTCTGGACAATCTCGACATCAAGCGGAACCTTCCACTCGCTCGGCAGTTCCTCACCACTTACTTTACTCACTTGAAGAAGACCGCTATTGGCAATGACATGCCGCAGCTGCACCAAGTTGTGTTTGACTTTCAGGAGAAGAACCTGGACGAGCACAGGCTGTTCACCAAATGCCCTCTCACGGAGGAGAGCGCCTTCCTGTGGTTCAATTTGTGCGAGTTTTGTCAGAAGAGCAATATCACCTACAAAGTGGAAACCAAAGAAAGTATGATTATTCTTGTTATTATCTTATTTCTTCTCCTAACCATCAACCATTTAACAACTGTTTAGCCAACGCCGAAACCGGCGAAGAAGTCACTAACTGTGAGTTGTTTGATTTGGTCGACAAAATTCTTCCTGATGTTCCGATTTACACCATGTTTGTTGAAAAGTAAGTCGTTTTGTTGTGAATGTAGTGAATTCAATTGCTCACTTGGTTTTCTTCTTTTTCCTTCCCTTTTCAACAGACTTGCTCAAAAGACTAAAGAGGACGTGTGGCAAAGTGGAGAACGGGCGACTGCACCACAGTTTATCTTTGAGCAGCTGCTTAAAATCGGAAAGCTGTACAAAGTCAAGGATGATGCTCAATGGTAACTTTTTCAGTGAAATCCTTTGAAAGCTAAAACCTTTTTCACTCTCTCTCTCTCTACAGGAATAGCATTCTGACCACCTTCAAGCGTATCATCAAAGATGACGACTACTTTGACATTTTCGATAGCTACATCGAGCACATCATCAGCATTCTCGGCAACTACTTTGGAAACGACCACGAGCAGTTTTTGGATCTCATTTTCGACCTGATCAACGCCATCAACAGCCCTCACCTGGAGGTGGACGAGGAGGAGCTGAAGAGGAAGCTGGAGGAGCATGCCGCTCGCATTCATGATCTCGTCGCGGAGCGGAACAATGCCGTGCTGGCGGAGGACTCCACGGAGGAGGCGCGCATCAGTGCAGAGATTGAGAAGGTGGAGCAGTCGCAGCAGGACCTGATTGACTCGCAGAGCGCCCTCGACAGCCAGGTGAACATTCCGCCTCGCATGGAGACGGATGACAAGGTCTTTCTCCGCATCCTCCACATCTTCTACGGCTTCTTCCAGGCGGGAAAGCTCAAGAAGGACATTGACCGACTGCCGACGATGATCAACAAGTTGGTATGTGAAACCGCTTTGGGAAAGTGCTCTGCTAGTATGATTTACCTTTCTCCTCCTCCTTTTTCAGATATTGCCTGGACTGCAGTCAAGTGATAGCAAGATTCGCACCCTCTGTGTCAAAAACCTGGGCCTCTACTGTTTGCCGTCGGTCAACTTGATAAACTTCTTTATCAAAGTGTTCATTGAGGTAATTGTGCTCAGCACATTTACTGTAATGTTGTTTAAAATATCTCACCTCTTTCACTCTCTAGATTGTCGACGGTGAACGGTTTGGAGAGACTCGAGTGGAGGCGCTGAAGTTCATATTTGACTTTTTGTGCTACCACGGCTTTAAGAACATCAATTTCAGCACCAACGACTTCAAGAACACTGATTTGCACAAGTCATCGACGTCGTCTGCCTCCTCTCAGATTGGCGATGACACGGACAATCTGCTGGACATTTGCGACAATAAGACATTCGCCTACGTGTTCTCCGAGCTGATTGAGAAGTTGCTCATGGAGGGGCCAGATTTGGAGGGCAGAGAGGAGCTGCAGCGAAGCGCAGAAGACCATGTAAAACTTCTGCTTTTCGACGTCGCCGCTAAGGGCACCTGCAAAATCATGAACTTAGGTAAGCCTTGTTGTCAGTTTGACTCTCTGTCTTTTACTAACTGTTTTTATACCAACTCTCTTTTCAAAGGCCGTTTCTATTCCGACAAACTGCTGGCTCGCCTCATTGTCATTCACCTCACCTTTACCGACCTTGAGCCCGAGATGAGGCAGTTTATCGAAGGATTTCTACTGGACTACGCCAAAACCTTTCCCATGTGCTTGCGAAAGCAGTTTTCAGTGGAAAGCGCCTACGTGGATGCCTACGAGCCGAGCATAGAGGTGCTCATTGACGACTTTGCCGAGGAGAGGGACAGAGAAAAGTGGGCCGACAAGATGATCGACTTTTTCAACACTGCCGTCATGGGCGACCAACTGCCGAACTTGATGCTGAAAGCCGCCTCAATGTAAGTAGTGAACAGCCACACAAGTGGTTTCTAAGTTGCAGCAAGATTGACCGACCTTTACACGTGATTTAGAATCAACAACGAAGAGTTTAGGGACGTCTGGCCGGCCAACTTTAAGCTGATTGAAAAGGCCGACCTGAAGACCTTTGACTTGGCCCAGTTGGACGAACTCGAGGAACAACTGTTGATGTTTAAGGAGAAAAACGTCATTCCGGTTCAACCTAGACGGGGCCGTGGAGTTCGAAAGACGGGCAACAAAAACTTTGACTCTGCCCTGAAGCTGCTGGCCAGAATCAAGGATAGAAAGGCGCATCTGGAGAAGCTCCAGCAGCAGCAACAACAACAGCGGCCACCGCAGCAGCAGCAAACAGTTGCAGAAGAGCCCGAAGAGCAAGAAGGAGAGGAGGAGGAGGAGGAAGTCCACGAACCAACGGTCGCAGAGCCACCGCCAAATTCTGATGATGAGATGACTGACGACGACTCCAATATGTCGTCCTAACTGTACTTTTTTATTACAACTGTATGCAACAAGCCAAGCTTTTAATTTCTTACATTTTAAATACAAAAGTGTATTGTTCCTAAGATCACGTTCTCTTTGCCTTTTTATTTGACTTGTTGCCTTTATTTGCTCCTTTGTTGTTGCTGTTGTTGTTTGCCCTCTTTCGTTTGCCGGTGGAGAGCGCCGCCGCCGTCTGCACCACCTCCCCTCTGACCAGTTTCGGTGACTT
>JAALOO010002247.1_pt1 | contig 11070 bp, 10 predicted proteins | sample 7257641 | NCBI WGS metagenome assembly JAALOO01 (sample SAMN14085613, study PRJNA598686) | mite metagenome | biome: ENVO:01001000; feature: ENVO:01001002; material: ENVO:01001226; isolation source: single female mite from University of Michigan culture on fish food culture... ... | reverse complement strand
CTCTCGCGCTCTCTGATTTTACCGAACTCTGATTTTTCCAGAAGAAAAGTGGTGTCTTCCATCATCATCATCGCCGTCGGTGTTCGCCGAAGGTAAGCAAAGAGACGAGTGAGCTTTGGGTTTTTCCTGTGTTCTGTTTCTCCGCCGCCGTCTTCACTTTCCCTTTCTAACGCCGCCATCTTTTTTCTTGCATCATCTCATCACTTTAACTCCAGGAAGAAGAAGAAGAAGATGTCGTCCACTTCCAACGACAACAACAACAACAACGACAGCGGCAGTGGTAAGGGCTGGAGAGCCCTTCACTCGCCGGAGAACCGACCCCCCAACGAAGAAAGCAACGGCAGCAGCAGCAGCAGCAGCCCTAGCTGCAACCACAACGCCTTCATCAGGGCCATCCACGCCATGTCCAGCTCCTACTTCAACGGCGAGCTGCGCCAGGCGATGGCGGGCGCCAAAGAGGAGACGAAGGCCTTCATCCGGCGGGAGTTCGCCGCCGAGCGTGAGAAGGTGATCAGTGTGCTGGACGACGCCTGGCAGCGCTTCAGCCTGGCCGTCGTCAACGAACAGGTGGAGCTCGCCTTCGCCAAGATGACCGCCCAGATGGAGACGGCCAATGAGGACATCTTCCGGCGGGCGTTGGCCACTGACGGCGTCGGATCCGCTTTCCTACGAGAGCTAACTCAGGCCGCCACCTGCGAGGTGGTGCTCACCCAGGCGCAGGCCCAGGCGGAGGCCGAGGCGGGCGTCAAGAACTTGGAGCGGGCCCAGCAGCTGTACCATCTTCGGGCTCGAACGTTCGACAAGGCGAGGGCCCGAGCGGAGGAGGCGGCGGCCGCCCAGCAGCGAAAGAGAAAGGCCGAGGAGATGGAGCAGGAGGAGCAGGAAGAGGATGAGGATGACATTCGCTCCATCCCGGGAACGCCCCCGCCTCCTCGACAGCAGCCGCCGCCTTTGATTCTCAGTCTGCCGCCTACTACTTCGCTGAAGGCTCTGGAGCAGCTGCCCGCCAGCAAATCGAATCGACCGTTGAGTAATGAAGAGCAGCGGGGAGGCATCTTTCCCTTCAGTCTCTCTTCTGCGGACCCGCTTTTGCCCTCGACCTCGTTTTTAGCTTTCAAGTCAGCTACTTCGACGGGTGGCGCTACAAAGACCGCGTCCACCACCACTACCACCAAGAAGCCTCGCACCAAGAAGCTCACCACCTTGGACGACGTGGCCGAGGCCCTGGAGGCGATGGAGGCGTCGTCGTCCTCTTCTAGTCCGAGTTCCGTTCCGGTGGTCAAAGGTCAGCTGAACAACAGCAAGAAGCTCGCCGTTGAGCCGAAGCAGCAGAAGCAGAAGCCATTGCCACCGCTGTTTAAAGCTGAAAACAGCAGCAGCAGCAGCAGCAGTGTTCAGAGTGTCCCAGTGGTGCCCAAAATCTCCGCTTCAGCTTCATCAGCTTCTTCAGCTTCGCTCTTTCAGGCCTCCACCGTGGTGGTGTCCCCCTCTCCGTCCATTGGCCAGGTCTGCCAAGTGCTCCACCCCCACCACCCGCCCCACCGTCCTCGTACGCCACGCCCTCCCAAGGTGCACCGAACGCTGCTGATGGCCTGCGCCCAGCCGAGCTGCGGCCGCCTCCTGCCGCCCGGCCTCGAGTTGACCACGCACCAGCTGGCGGCGCACGGCCTCGGCCCCTACGTCTGCTACGCGCCGCACTGTCTGCTGGGCGGCGACGTGCGCGTCTCCTTTGATCAGCCGTAAGTAGTGGACGGTTTTGAGGCTGGGTGTTTTGTTGTAGGAACCCTTTAACCCTACATTTTTTTTATTTTTAAATCCTCAAACATAGGCACAACATGAGCGTCCACATTCAGGCCCTTCACTCCAACAAGACGCTGCCCTGGGCGTGTCCCCTCTGCTGGTGGGCGTTGCCGCGGGAGCAGCGGACCGCCGGCCGCCGTCCGGAGCTCGCCTTCAAGGAGTACACCACCTATGCGGCGCACATTGCCGACTACCACGTGAAGGGGCGGTACGCCTGCCGCTACCCCGGCTGCCGCTTCCCTCCCGTCGATCTGGTGCACAAGGTTCGCGAGCACTACGCCCTCGTGCACGGAGGTAGTGGTAATGGAGGTAGTGGCAGTGGTAGTGGTAGTACTGCGGCCATTGCTGGGCCTGCCGCTGGCAAAGCTCAGGTGAAGGTAGAGGTGAAGGTCGAAGCTGAAGAGGACGAGAAGAAGGAGGAGGTCAAGCGCGAAGAGCCAAAGGATGGCGGCAAGAAGGAGAGTGCTGAAAAGAAGCCACCGCCGAACAAAAAGCCAGCCAGCAAAAAGGGAAAACGTTCGGCAAACAAAGTCGTCAACAGCAGCAGCAGCGGAGGAGGAGGAGGAGAAGGGCCACCGGTCAAATCGGAAGATACTGCTGAAGATGGTGATGGTAATGGTGAAGCTGGTGATGGTGATCCACTGGCAGCCACCAGCAGCAGCCCTCGAGCGGCTCGTCTCCACGCCCGTGTCATTCGCTTCAACAAAGTGGGCGCCAACAATTAAGGTGGTGGTGCCACCAAATGTTGTGATGTGGGTTATCGTGAAAATCATCTTGCACTTTCTTCTCTCTCTCTCTCGTGTTTACCATTTTATACCTCGATCACCTCTCTTCTCAACTTTTATAAGGTGAGTGCAACTCTCGCTCGCTCTTTGTTTAGTTTTCCCCTTGTTTAGTTTCGCAGCTCCACTTTGAGCCTTTTCGGTGCAACCACACATATCCCGCACATATCCAAACATTTTCTAGCCATTTTCGCTACTTCTATTCATTTTCTCAGACATTTAGCTCTCTCTATCTCTATCTTGCTACCTTGTTTGTTTCTGACTCTCAGAATATTTGTGTGTGTTCAACAACATTTTCTCTCATTTTCTCCTTTCCCCTCTACGTGGGCAAACACACACACACACACTCTCACTTACAGTTTCCAACTGTTTTCTCCACAAAAAAAAGATAATAATGTAAAGAAACAAGTCGGTGTGTTTTTACTTTTACTTTTTTACCCTGTTCGGTAATTTGCCTAGTGACTGCGGTGAGCGGAACAAACACAAAAGGAGAAAGAGAAAGTGAGTGGAGGAATTGTGTGTGTGTGTATTTTTATGCTCTGAAAACAGCAGCAGCAGCAGCAGAATGCAAATGCAAATGTGTGCACCCTGCAATCGATTTGCCAATTTGCCTGTAGTTTCTTTATTTCTTCTTTTCCACCTAACTTTGTGGCCTTCCTAGCATTTAGTTAGCATTTGAAACAGAAAACATGTTACCACACACACACAGAAGCCATTGTTTTTGTTGTTGTTCGCTCTATTTTTGAGTCCCTCTCTTTTGTCAATTTGGAAACTGTGCATGAAAACAATGTAGTAAAGAATAAGTGAGATGATGAATCTTTAAAGAGGAGCACCACCACAACAATTACTTCTGCGGAATTTCAGCCCTGTGTTTACCTTCTGCTTTCTGCCTTCAAAGGAACTTTGACTTTTTACTGTGGTGAAAAAGCTGTTTTCTCTTTTTCAAGAACTCTTCTTCCGTTATCACAAGAGGCCTTGATAAGCTCAAACCTTAAAGATGCACCTTCTTAAGAGGCTTCTCTTCCTGCCCCGGCCCTCCTCCACGCTGGACCTGATTCACCGGAAGGCGTTGCGAACCTTCTCCTCCTCCTCTTCGGGAGGAGGCGGAGGAGCAGCAGCTCATCCCGTCAGTCGTTTCGCCCTCTCCACCGCCCACTACCGGGTTTACCTTCTCTGGAAGGGCGCCCTGTACCTGTACAGCGGCCTGCTCGTTTCACGGTTTCTCCTCCTTGGCTGTGTTTTGTTTCTGGATCGGAAGTTTTCAGGAAGTTCCAGTTCTTCAGGGACTTTGACTTTTGCCGAAGGCTACGCTCGTGCTGATCCGGTTCTCGGTGGACTGGTGGTTTTTACCACCGATTCTGAAGAAGATGATGAAAACTTTTTCCACTTTATGACGCCCTTCACCGCTCTGGTGGTCGCCCTCCTCGCCGCCATTTCACTTTATCTTGACCATCTGCTTCATTTTAGACTTGATCTCTTCACCACCCAACTTTTTCAGGAGGCAGTAAACCTCAATGGCGTCCACTTTTGGGCGGTGAATCGCCACCTGAAGCGGCCGCCCCGATTTTGCCTCCTTCACCCCGTGGAAACGGGTCGGGAGATCAGTCGGTGGGCGTGTCAGCTGTGGAATTACCGTGCCGATCAGCGGTACTGCAGCTTCTACTTTCGACGACTGCGGAAGTATCCCCACCTTTCGAAATCTGTTCGTTTAAAGGTGATGCTGGTGGGGATGGGCCTGGAGAAGGTGGTGGTCCTCTCGGTGTACTCGACGCTGGTGATCTGTTGTGGTAAGTCCTTTGCCTTTGAGCTGAAGAAGTTTTTTTCGGGAGTTTTTTAATTTTGAACTTTTCCTTTTTCGTAGGCTTTGCCTTGGCGTACATTTACGAGCTCTCCACGCCGGTCATTGTAGTCGTTGAAGAAAGCGAAGACGACCTTGACCTTGACCTTGACCATCATCTTAGGTACTCGAGGGCTTTTCTCGCCTTTCTGGCCCGCTACAATCGCCGCCTCCCACCGAACTCCTCCACCGCCGACGTCCTCCTGCTCGCCTACGCCGTCTTCAATGCGGCTCGAACTTTCCTCTACCTCCTCTACTACCTCGCCATTGCCCTCTTTGCAAATGTCGCCCACCAGGCGGAGAATCAGCGGAAGCTGAGGCAGCTGGTCGCCCACTGTCGTCGAACTGCAACTTTAACTTCTTCAACTTCCGGAGAAGATACAAATGCAAATGCTGAAGGAGATGTGCAGATGATTTCGAGAACTTCGAGGATTTCCAGGAGGACTTCCAATAATCTGCGGACGACCATCAGTCCGGCGGTTCCCTCCACAAACGGGCTACTTTATTCACAGAATCTGGCCGCCTGTCTGGTGTTCTACTACCAGGAACGCCTCTTTTTTCTCTACGCCTGCTTAAGACTAAATGGACTTGCAGAAAATAATGGTCAAAGAAGAAGAGGAGGAAAAAGGGGAGGAAAATATAGAAAAGAAAAAGGAGGCGGTGGTCCGGTCAGCGGCCTTTTAGGCGCCTGTTTCATTGGAAACTCCGCTCTGGGCGCCGCCCTCCTGACGCCCCTCTTTTCCGGTTGGTATAGTGTTCCCTGGAGCCGGAAGCTCTTTTTGCTCGCCTTTTTCGCCCTTCAGAAGGCCTTCTTCTGCTCGGCGGTAGTTCTGTGCAGCTCAGCTTCCGGCTGGCTGCACCGGTCCGGCCGGCTGCTGTACAGCGCCCAGTCGATTCTCCGGCCCCGGGCGAATGTCGTGGCCGTGGTTGCGAAGCTGAAGCTGATGACCCGCTTTGAACTGGTCCACACGAGGAGACCGTTCACTTTTCGAATGCTCTGGAGGTCGGTGGGCGTTAGGCGGGAGTTGCTTTATGAGGTATGGGTTTTAATTTTTTGGGTTTTAATTTTGTTTTTTATTTTTATTTTGTTTTCTCAGTACTCTCTCCTCTACACTGCCTACCTCTTTGCCCTCTTCAAGTTGATCAACAAGCGGCGGCTGTTGCTGTCAGTTGACAGTTGTTGACAGGTGTGTCCAAAACGGAGAGTGAATAGGAATTTTTGGAAACAAAAAAGAAGTTCTGTCAAAAAGTTCGAAAGCTAACTCAAAAAATGAGATTTTTAAGCAGTTGTGTTGGCTTTAGTTTTGAGGTAAATTCTGCGTCATTGCAACTTCTGCGATTTGAAAACAAGAAAAGAACATGAAAACGCCCAAGATAGCTGAACCCGCTAAGGGAACGGCGACGCCCTCCTCGGTGACGCCCACGCCCACTGTGAACATTCCCATCATCATTGCCACCACTAACACGCCCACTCCAACAACAACTACAGCCGGAAACTCTCCGATTAGGAAGCTGAGGTCCAAGCTTCAGAGCCGTTCACCCTCCTCACGGCAACGCAAGGAAAAGGAAAAAGGCGAGGGTGGTGAACCAGGAGCTGGTGAATCATCGGACATCAGCGCCTCAGCTCCCGCTGCCACTACCTCGGCGATCATCGAAACGCTGCTCACCTTTGGCAAGGCCCACCTGGGCGCCAACTGGAACCTCCTGAAGGCGGTCCTCGTAGTGGCCCAGTCGGTGGCCCTCCTCCTCGCCCTCTACCACTTCCTCCTGCCGCCCCTCTCCACGGAGTACCAGAAGGCGGTGCTCTTCAGCGACCCGGCCAAGTACGGCGAGGTGGGCGTGCCCGTGGACGGCAAGTGGGGCGCCATCGTCGGCCACATGTTCATCCTCCTCCTCCTCCTGATCGTCGTGCCCGCCGGGGAGCTCTACTGTACCTTGAAGGACTACCTTATCAGCTTGGATGATAAGGTATCGGGAGGCGGAGCTAATCAGCAGGCTCTCCTGGGCCTCTTTCTGGTCGTTCGAGTGCTGGACATCTTCGCCCTCGTCTACTACACCCACAAGTACTCGACCTTTGTGTACCTGCTGCTGGCCAACTTCGCCATCACCATGTTCCTCGCCTTTGCCCTCTTTGAGGCGAGAAGGGCCGCAAAGGAAAATTTTAAAGGAGGAGGAAAAGGGGCTAAAAATGGAAAGCCCTCCTCATCGCCTCAGACCACTACCTCTGAAGATCAACTGGACACGCCCCTCGCCGTGGGCATGCGCAGCGGCACCGAGGACGTGTCGCCCATTTTTGCGGCGCAGGCGAGCAGGGCGGCGGCCGTGGTTAAGAAGCAGAAGAAAGGAGGAGGGGGCGGGGCTGGTCGCAAAAGCTCCTCCTTTAGCTTTCGAAAAGCAGGTAATGGTGGGCGTGGCGGCGGTGGCAATTCTCTGATGGCGTTTAATGCGGTATAAAGACAAATGGTTTTGTTTTTTGTTGTAATTTTCCTGTTAAACCGGCGTTTAAAATTAATTGTTTTTGTCTGCTGCTTTATGGAAAAGTTTTGTTTTATTGAAAGATTGAGATTGAATAAATATTGGAAAAAAAGATAGTTTAGCTATACTTAAAAATCTACTTTTAGTTTCCGTTGCTGTTCAGGTTTGGAGCGTTGGAGTTGATCTTCTCCAGGAGGCTGTTCGTCTGGTCGAGGATGCCATTGAGGTCCGACTCAATTTGCCCTCCCTGAAGTTCACCCGAAAGGGAGTTCAGCTGCCCTTGAACCGAGGACTGAACGTCCTGTACGGTGCTCTGTACGGTTCCGAGAAGGTTCTCCACCGTCGGGTTGAGGCTGCTGGTGGTGCTGTCCACGGTGTCCAGCAGCTGGTCGGTGACGCCATCGAGGGAGTCCAAAGTGCTGGAGACCGTGTCGAGGAGAGGGTCCAGAGAGGAGGTCAGCTGGGAGACGGATTGAGCTGGGGGATAAAAAGAAGTATTTAGGTTAGGTTAGGTTAGGTTTTTGGTAAGGTTTTGGGTTTTAGTAGAAGTAGGCTTACTCGTATCTCCCAACAGGTTGCCCACCGTGTCCAGCGTTCCACTGAGCAGCTGATTGACATCTCCCAGCAGACTGTCCACGCCATTGCCCACCGTATCTAAAAGACCGCTTGTAGATTCACCCAAATTGGCCACCAGGTCGTTGACCATCGGCAGCAGCCCATTGACCTCCTCCATGGCTCCATCAAGGGTGTCACCGACGGTGTCGGTGAGGCTCGATGTCAGATCGTTCAGGTTGACGACGTCATTCAGCGAGCTGAGGGTGTCGCCCACCTGGGTGCCCACGTCGTCGGTGACGTCGTTCACGGTGTCGGTGATGCGGCTGACCAGGCCCTGGGAGACGCCCCCTCCGCCCCCGGAGAGGGCGGATCGAAGTTCGCTGACGAGGGAGTTGACGCCGCCGAGCAGTGTGTCCACGACGTTGTCCAGAAGCTTGCCCACGTCTGAGAAGAGATTGGAAAAGATTTTATTATCGTTGTTAAGGGTTTAGAAATTGATAAGGAGTTAACTTACTGCCGAGAAGGCCGCTCAGCAGACCTTGTGCTTCAGTCGGCTGAGGGAGGCTGGAAAAAGTTATTAAAAGAAAAAGAAGTGATAAGGTGGTCAGTTTTGTTGTAGTAGTGGTTGCCATGTTTTTTGATAAGTTTTTCAATTGTTTTGTGGATCAACTGGCTTAAAAAATGAAGGGGGTTTGATTGGAAATGTTTTCTTTAGCCTAGAGTTTATATGCCTTTTTCTTGTATACTGAAATGCTGCTGTTGAGCTGCTGAATTGATAACCACTGTTGATGCCACCTGTTTACCTGTCTAAAATTGAAGACCATTTTTGCGTCTGTGTCTATATGTGAATCAACTTTTTCATCCGAACACAGCTTTTTCCCCAGCAAAAACCCAAACAGGCAAGGCTTGAACAAAGCGTTTCGCTTGTATTTGATTTCAAGTGCAGGCAGCTGCCGTTTTCCAAAGCAGATAAAAAGCAGATTCTACTGGTTACCTTCATTCAGAAAGAAAGAAAGAAAAGGAGTAAAAAATGATCATCACCGAAAAAGCACGTGCTAATGCCGTGCATTTTTTGTAGCTCAAAAAACAGTGTGGAGAAACGTTTAGTTCTGGTTGATAATGATAATTAGATGCTATCTTTATCTTTCTGCTGTTTGTTGTTGTTGTTGTCAAAGTCAAGGCCAAACTCGTCAGTCAATAGAATTTGGCCCACTAGAGGCCCGCTGATGCATTTTTTTTTATCAGGCTGGCAGTGGCTCACTTACTCATTTGTCACCCCTTGTCACCCCATGCCCGTAACTTACGCTTTTCACAACCTTTGTGTCAACTGCAGAAGAACAACGTGTGCCGGAGTGTGCCTCCTTTTGCAAGTGTGTGTGTGTGTGCGCCTGTGTGGGGGATTCCAAAGTCGGCCGAGTCATGCTAGAGAAAGTAAAGCAATCATCATCAATGAGTACAATATCTGAATCATCATCGGTGGAAGTGGTAGCTCCCCCGATAAGCAGTACATCACCATGGAATCACCAGTCTGCACTCACTGCTGCTCACTGCACTTTTTTAATTTCAAATTGAGCCTTTTGGCGAGTGGTACTTACCACTTCTTTTTTTTTGGTGCACTGTGCACTCACCGGAGTTGAAAAAGTTACGTTGCCGGTGGTGATGTTTGTACAAAGTAGTCCTCTTCTTTTTTTTATCATCAGTCAAAAAAAATTGTGAAGGGGATGAATCATTGTATCAGAACAACTTTATTTTTCAATTTGTTTGCACATTCCGCCGTTAGGAATTGCAACTACTTCTACTACAACTTTTGTTCAGCATTTTTTCCTCATTACTAATCCTATTACATCACTCGAGCTACTCTAAAGATCATTGTTCTTTTTGACACCAGAGTCGATCATTATTTAAAGATGATCTCAACGATGGATTCAAAAATGAAACCTCTTTTTTTATATTGTGTGGTTAATATTTGGTTTTTTCTTACCAAATGTCAATCAGATATTCTCGCCTCAGGCGCTGTTTCTGCCGAAACCGTTTTCGCCGCCTTTGTCGCAGTATTGTGATTCAAAATCATCGCTGGAAAATTTTAGCTGTTTTTATCTGTTTTTTACTGGTGGCCGCTACTTTACTAGTTCTTTTCATTTTGTACGTCAGCCCAAGTGCGTCACTGTACGACGACCTCGATGATCTCCTCTCAACCGACCAGCAAAATCTTAACAGCACTTTACTTCATCAAAAGTACAACCTCTACACGCCCCAGTGCATTCTCCGTGCAATTCCGCTCTTTGACGAGCAAACCCGGCCATTCTACAGCCCGCCCTCAAACCGAGAGTACTACTGTCCGCCTGAGAACCCGATTTCCGCCCGAATTAAACGGGTAAACTACACCGGCGTTTCCGTTCCTCAGCCGGGCTGCCAGGCCACCGAGGTGGAGCGGGACCCGAGTAATGAGGGCTTCCGTTATGGCCGTAAAATTTACTTTGGTGAACGCCTGCTGGTGGACTTTCCCACCGCCGATGCTGTGGAAGTTCACTGTGGAGGTCAGACGAAGGTCATTCCACTTATTCCCTCTAAAAAGCCTATCTGGAGAAATGAATTCTCATCATCACCCTCCTCATCCTCATCATTACCCTCATCATCACCCCCATCACCCTCCTCATCCTCTCAGCCAAACATCCTTGCCATCGGCGTTGACTCCATCAGCCGCCTCCAATTTCTACGTCACTTTACCTCCACTCAGGAGTTTATTACCAAAAAGGGATTTAAGGGTCCACTGTACGGCCTGCATAAAGTGGGCGACAACACCTTTCCCAATCTGATAGCCATGTTCACTGGTCTGAACAGGAAAACCGTCGATGAGTTGATTCCCTCGCCCAGTCGGAAGCTCGATGCACTTCCGCTCATTTTCAAGCAGTTTTCCGCTAAAGGCTACATGACCACCTACATCGAGGACATGCCTACAGCAGGGTGAGAGGAGGGAAAGCATTTTTGTTAAAAAGTTTAATGAAATTAATATTTTATTTTTTTATTTTATTTCAGTCTGTGGACATTTCACGGTAGGAACGGCTTTGGCGAGCAGCAGCCGCTCGAGTACCTGATGCGACCGGTGAACATGCTGGTTTGGGATCAGTTGGAAAATGAATTCTGCTACAAGGGTCGTCTGGAGATGGAGGTAGAAAAATAAAAAAATTTACTTTTGATAAATTCTAAAATATTTTTTTTAGCTGTACTACGACTATGTGTACGACCAGCTGCGGGCCTTTAGAGAACGTCGCCAGCCCTACCTTACCTTCATTCACATGAGCACAGTGACGCACGATGTGCCGAATAATGCCGCCTACGCCGATGAGCCGGTCCGGCGGTTTCTTGAAAAAATTTTTGCTGCCAATTTTCAACAAAACACCGCCATCCTCTTCTACTCTGACCACGGACTTCGTTTTGGGCCGATCTCTAAGACTGAATCTGGTTATCATGAATCTCGACTGCCCTTTATGTACTGGTACATTCCAGAAGGGCTCACTCTCGGTGATGGACTGGATGCTGAGAAGATCAGGGCAAACCTTCAGCTGAACAGTCGCCGTCTGGCGAGTCAGTTTGACGTTCATGCTACGTTGCTGCACATTC
>JAALOO010002246.1_pt1 | contig 11072 bp, 9 predicted proteins | sample 7257641 | NCBI WGS metagenome assembly JAALOO01 (sample SAMN14085613, study PRJNA598686) | mite metagenome | biome: ENVO:01001000; feature: ENVO:01001002; material: ENVO:01001226; isolation source: single female mite from University of Michigan culture on fish food culture... ... | reverse complement strand
CACATTTTGTTAATTTGAATTAATCCAACCCAGTCATGTATTGCGTGATCTCCTTTTCATTAATTTACTGATGACTTAATTGTAATTCGATGACTTGTTATCCTTACAATAAAAAATACTTTGGTGAAGACTGTTTTTTCAAATTTGCTGGGGAGATCTGAGAAAGTAAGCAAAGTTCAAGTTTCGCTTTAGAGTAATTTCCAGCAGTGTGTCATTCTAAATGTACTTCTGCAATTTAAAAGCTGTACATGCTAAAAGTAAAACGCAAATTAGCGATGAGCAGTAAAAAAAATAGAGTAACATCATCAGAGGTGACATGAAAACAGTGTGTGCCAGATGTAGCGTCTCCCTTAGCCAGTGACCAGTATTAGGCAAAACAGATCAGAAGAGAAACGCAAATAGAGATATTGACGCAGTGATGGAGAGTGGCGCCAGAGATGAGTAACTGTTGAAGATTGTGCGTCAGTCGGTGGCAGTGAACAGTGTTCAGTGAACAGCACTTGTCGCTGTGCGCTGGTGAGTTGCTGATCTTCACCGCATTGGAGCCACTGAAGCCACGAAAATTGAGACTCTGCAAAAGCATTGTCACTTGAGTTGCGTCACCGATACTGATCAGGCGGTTGCTGGATTTTATTCTTGTGCATTTAACCTTCACTCTCTTCTTTTGCTTGGAAAAAACTCTACACGAGTGGTAAGTGCCCTTTGTTTATTACCAGAACAAATCTTAACCTTTTATTTACTAAAGAGTACTCGCAACTTTACTACAGCAGAAAATGTCATCGTCCAAAACATCAGCCGCTGTTGCCATTGGCATTGACCTGGGCACCACCTACTCTTGCGTGGGCGTCTTTCAGCACGGAAAGGTGGAGATCATCGCCAACGATCACGGAAACCGCGTGACGCCGTCAATCGTCGCCTTTACCGACACTGAACGACTGATCGGCGACGCCGCCAAGAACCAGGCGGCAATGAACCCGAGCAACACTGTCTTTGACGCCAAACGCCTCATCGGTCGACCCTTCAAGGACCCGCTCGTGCAGGCAGACATGAAGAACTGGCCCTTTGAGGTGGTGGACGATGGCCAGGGAAAGCCGGTGATCAAAGTGGAGTACAAAGGAAAGACGAAACGTTTCATTCCGGAGGAGATCTCTTCGATGGTGTTGACCAAAATGAAGGAAACCGCCGAGGCGTACCTGGGAACCACTGTCTCCAATGCAGTCATCACTGTTCCAGCTTTCTTCAGCATGGCTCAACGTCAGGCGACAAAAGACGCCGGCACCATTGCCGGTCTCAAAGTGCTGCGCATCATCAGCGAGCCAGTTTCCGCTGCCCTTGCCTACGGTCTCAACAAGAGAAGCAACACTGAAAGCCATGTGCTTGTTTTTGACCTGGGCGGTGGCACTTTTGATGTCTCCGTTCTCAAACTGGAGAAGGGCGTCTTTGAGGTGAAATCCACCGCCGGAGACACTCACCTGGGCGGCGAAGACTTTGACAACCGTCTGGTGGACCACTTTGTGGCGGAGTTTAAGCGCCAGCACAAGCGGGACATCTCCACCAACAAGCGAGCCTTGCGCCGACTGCGAACTGCCTGCGAGCGAGCCAAACGAGTGCTCTCCACTGCCATGCAGACTTCCATTGAAATTGACTCCTTTTATGAAGGCATCGACTTTAGCTCCGTCTTCACTCGTGCTCACCTCGAGGAACTTTGCTCTGATCTCTTTCTCTCTACACTGGGGCCGGTGGAGAGGGCTCTGAATGATGCAAAGCTCACCAAAAGTCAAATCGATGAGGTGGTCCTGGTTGGCGGCTCGACGCGCATTCCCAAAGTGCAGGCTCTGATGCAGAACTTCTTCAATGGTAAGGAGCTGAATAAGTCAGTCAACGCGGATGAAGCCGTTGCCTATGGTGCAGCAGTGCAAGCGGCCATGATTAGCGGCCATTCCTCTTTGCCTATGCTTAAAGACGTCCGCCTAATTAGCGTCACCCCTCTTTCACTTGGAATCGGGCTTGAGAGCGGCGCCATGTCGACAGTGATCGAACGCAACACTGCTTTTCCTGCTCGAAAAACAAAAAATTTCACCACTGCATATGATTACCAGACTTCAATTCTAATCGACGTGTGCGAAGGAGAACGAGTGATGAAGAAAGACAACAACATTCTTGATAAGTTTAAGCTTACGGGCATTCCATCATCCTTGCAAGGAGTTCCAAAGATTGACGTCACCTTTGAAATTGACGACAATGGCATTCTGGCAATCACTGCACAGGAAAAAAGCACTGGCAAAAAGAGTGGCATCACCATTCAAAGCGACAAGTGGCGTCTGTCCAAAGACAAGATTGCGCTCTTTGTCGAGGAGGCTAAGAAGTACCGACTTGAGGATGACCGCCATCGGGAGAGAGTCAAAGTGTTCAACGCATTTTTGGATTACGCCCATCAGATGAAGCATACACTGGCGGCTGAAAACTGGCAGAAGGTGGCAGAACTACGCCGGGCAATGGACAAGGTGGCGGATAGTCTGGAGTGGCTAAAAAAGAATCCGCAGGCAAAGAAGGAGAAAATGGAGAAGAAGCGAGCTAAGCTGGAGACAGTTTGCAAGCCTATCGTGTCTAAGCTGGCTCAGAAAAAGTGAGCGCCCAGGTCCATCTTATTGTTCTTGATTGATTTTATATTTCGGGTTTATTTTATTATGGGTTAAATGGGTTACAAAAAAAGTGTGTTTTCAATTGTTTTTGCAAAAATAAATTGTTGTCAATGGCGTACATTTTTATTTGCTTTGAGTATCATTCAGCATTTTCAAAGCAAAAAGCTAATAATTTTGCCGCAATTCTAAAGTTTAAACTAAACATTTTTTCAAATTTCAGCACTAGCGTCGCTATCTAGTGTCTCAGCAGACAACTATGTTTGCTGCTCAATGTTTTCAAACTATTTTCTTCCCTAAAACTCAAAATACATGGATATCTTTGATATAAAAAGCAGTGAAATGAATAAACCAAGCACTATTTGGATTTGTTAAATGACACTCTCTAATTAAAAAACCAGTGTTTTTTCCGGTGCAGTTTATTCAAACAGTTGAGTTTGTCAACTGTGCGAATTCTTGGTCAAAAGAATCCACGCTAGTAATAAAAATAAATTTTTGTATAATTTAAAATTAGCAAATTAACAAATCGAAATATACTTTGAGAGAACAGTAAAATCTTAATTTAAAAAATAGTTTATTACAAAATCACAAAGAAAGTTTTGTGCACGTTGTTATGATTTGTTGACAATAAAAAAAATAAAAATAAAAATGAAAATAAAAAAAGTTTTGATTGGGGAAAACATTAATTCACTGATAAGATCAAATTTTTAACTTTTGACATATGTAAATGATTAATTAAACAAATAATTTAAAGTTTTTGTGGAATAACACTTGGAAAACTGTTTGTGTTGTTATTTGTAGAAACTTGTAGCTGCCCAAAAACAAACAAGCACTCACTCACAACCGACCAGTGCACTGTGATGCAAGGTAGAGTACTCTGTCTGTAGACATAAAGGTAGGCTGCCGGGTCTGTTTTACAGCGTTAAGGGGATATAGATCAGTGGTAGATCGTCCGCTTTGCATGCGGAAGGTCCAGGTTTCATCAAACAGGCATACACAGAGGCACAAGAGACCAGTGCACTCTACTGGAGTACTGTGATGCAGGAGAGAATGCATTGAAGTAAAGGATACAGTGCCAACATAAAGACAGGCTATTGGCGGTGTATTACAGTGTTGAGGGGATATAGATCAGTGGTAGATCGTCCGCTTTGCATGCGGAAGGTCCCGGTTTCAACAGACAAATAGTCTCGAAAAACAAGCAGGCATACACAGAGGCACAAGAGACCAGTGCACTCTCTCAATGTGAGTAGTGTGATGCAGGGGAGAATGCATTGACTGTAGATATAAAGACAGGCTATTGACGGTGTATTACAGTGTTGAGGGGACATAGATCAGTGGTAGATCGTCCGCTTTGCATGCGGAAGGTCCTGGTTTCAATCACCAGTGTTTCCACTCTTTTTTTATTAAATTTTAATTTAAAAACCGGTTAATTTTATTATTCCGGACAAAAAATCGGGTTCCAAGTCACCAAAACTGAATTTTTTCAATAAAACAAAAAAGTTGTCAAAACGACCTAATAGAGGGCGACACCGTTCAAAGCTGACAGATGCAGCGAGGCAAACATCTTTATCGGTATTGAAACCGCAACTACCACAATAGTTACCGTCACTACCACGTTCACCTGCTCTTTTCTGCCCATTTACCTCAGTAGATATGTTTGCCTGGCCACCGACTGTTTGGCCATTGATCGAGAACTGATTTCTCGTCCTTTCTTCCTCGTCTTTGCCTGCATGACCGGGTCTACTCAATCACCATGGTCATTCTGAAACGAGAGTTGAGCCTTCTCGGCCGAGCTATCATGATCGCCGTTGTCATACAGTTTGCCGTCATTCTGCTGGCCCTCAGACAGCTGTTCCTCGCTTTATTAACTGCATTTGAAGATAAAATTCTTTACTTACTGTCAACTGCTGACCAAAAGTAAGACTATCAAGATTGCCTTCAGCGTTAGACCTGTCGGTAAGGTCACCTCAAATGCCATCTTTCAGTTAGTCATTTTGTTTTACATAAAAAGTTATTGGTTAAAACTTTTAATCTAAACAGAAGAGAATTGTTTGAAATGAATCTGTTGTGATAATAATGGAGATTACAATAGTGATGGAGTGTTTTTGGTCAGTAATAATTAGAAAAACACAAAAGTGAAAGAAATTAATAGTCTCGTAGTGAGAGAGATTACTAAGCAGCGACAAGCGGTTGAAAATCTTGAGGAAAGAGGGAGACGCACTCTATGAAGAGAGCAGCGCCGTAAAGGATCTTGGCTGCAGGTGGAATGGATTTTGCTAGAGGATACATAATGAATGAAGTAAAACCGTAGTTGCAGTTAAAATTGCCGGAAAACGACTGGAAAAAAATAAACACATGTTCAACCAAAAAACCGACAGAAAACTTCATCCGGCATTGAGGCAGTACACGAATCATGTAAATGTTTTTGCCCTTTTTGACGCAATCGGTCAGGTAAGTGTAGAGTTCAAGGTGTTGGCTTGTCTTGGCACCATTTGGAATGGTGATAGCCAAAAAATGATTTCGATAGCGATCTTTATCGTTATCAACCGTTTCTCCTCCATAAAGCCGAGCGTAAAACTAAGAGTGAATGTCGGATAATGATGGCTGAGGCGCTAGAGTGTATCCATAAGCCCGACTAGCCTTTTCAGTATTAGCCGGATTCAAGTTTGCCCCTTTGATGATGAGCTTGACGGTGGCTAGTGTTTGCTGGTAAAATTGAGGGTTGTCAATCAATTGTAAAACATCGTTTGGTAAATTGCTTCTGACATAAAGGCGTTCAGCGACTGGGTATTCGGTTGGCCAAAGTTTAGGCAGTTCAACGCTACTCAAGAACTCTTTGTTGACCTCTTCGGCCTAGTCGTACATTGCTAGGCAAGTTTGGTAGTCGATGTTTGGTCGTTTCACTTTGTCAATCTTTAACCAAGGATCAGTGTAGCCACAATAGAAATCGTGAACGCTTTTATTGTACCAGTCATGCATCTTTTCAGAAGGTCTTGGTTCTCCCTCTGAGTTTGCTTTACCTCTGAACTCCTTGACGATGAGCTGGGAGGATGGTGCGCTCATACCGAGTTTTCCAGCAGACACCATCTTTGACTGAATTCACTTTCTGCGCGCACTCAAACAGCGTCATGTTACCGTTCTGTTTTTTGTAAAGATTGTAAATGCTAATCAGCACTTTCCTTTCACTTTCGAGTTTCGCTTTCCTTGTGTTGAGTCACATTTTTCTTTGATTGAGAATGTCTTAGCAGCCCTCAAGCCAGCTAAAAATCTTTCTGCGAATAGTTCTACGATGCTAGAGGAGGCTCCTAAACACCTGTATCTTCACGTTTTTTACTTTTTTAACGATGCTAGACCTCAATTTTATTAGGAGAATCAATAAAAATAAATTTTTTTATTTTTTATTAAAAAATTAAATTTTTAGCAGTTAACCGTCAAAAACTGCAGTTTTAAAGTAAAATCTGTTCTAAAAATGATTCGACTTTTTAAAAAAATATTCAAGGGGTTTTTCGTAATGCACACGATTACCGACCAAAATACACCCTCTTCACACAATGAGTTTGGTAGGCGTTTGTCTTAGTTGGCCAAATGACGCCAGAATCAGCCGTTGCTCAACTAATAAAATTTAACTAAAATCTTAAAATCAGAAAATATTTAGACGTAAAAGCACTATTGTGTAGGATAAAGCAAGCCATTTTCTAAAACAAAAAGTTTAACACTATTTAAACGATTGTCAAAGCCTACCGACCCGAGTTTTGCGAGTACCTCAAGTTGCGCAAAGGTAAACTATAAGGCCAACTTTTAAAAATTTGTTGTCAGTGCACTGTGAAGTGTGTTGTAAAAAATGAATTTGACTGAATCTGTAAAATTTAAATTTTTAAGTATTTTCTTGTTTTTTGAGTTACTTCGCAAAAAACAGCTATCTTCTATCATCTTGCGCAACAAGCACAACTTATACAACTTCCGCCAGCAAAAAAAGTATAAACGTGACCAACTATTTCAATACAACTTGTTTAGACACTGACTCATTGGCATTACCACCAAAGATGGTTACCACTGGTAACCACTTTCTGATAAGGTGTGATAGTGATGGCAGTCGGTGGGTTTTCACTTCAGATTCTGCACACTACTTTTGATGATGGTCGTCAGTGACGACCGACAGTGCCTGCCTACCCAATTGGTTCTCAGCAGGCAGACAGCCGCTGATCTGCCTTCCGTTCTTTAAGTTGTGCTGTTGATGCTGCTAGTTCGCCCTCAGAGCACCATTGCACCTGGCGCCCGGAGACTTAGAGCACTTATCACCGCTGCCGCCACCGCCAGCCTAGCCACTCCTTGGTCGGTGCTCTCAATTGAGCAGCTGTGTGTTTCTACTTTGGGTTGTGGATTTATCGTCACGCTGAAACGCTGACGCCACAGCCGCCGCCACCGCCGAGACGCCGTCGTCGCCTGCCGCTTTGAACAGCATCAGCAGCAGCAACCACTAATTAGGCGACTTTTTCCCAGCATCAACAACAGCAACTGTGGTGGAAGTGGCGGCGGCGGCGGCGGCAGCTCTGTCGATGCCTGATGTCGATGGCTGTGAAGTTGGAGGCGCTTGCAATAATATACATCATTCCAATTAGGCGTCCTGTGCTTGATTACTCCATCCGACGCACCTGACGCTTGCTTTGCCTGTAAAAATCGATTGTGCAGCATTGAGCATTGCTCTCGCACACAACACTCCTTTGTCACCCGGATACCCAGCAGTGCCATAAGCACCCTTTTTCACCACTACCATCAACACTTCATCTCCTCTTCTAGACACGTGCCGCACTTTTGCAGTACGGCAGCAGTAGTATGAAGCTTCCACTTTTACCACTCAGCAGCAATAGAGGCAGCAGTCTCCTAGGAGCGCTGGTGCTACTTCAGCTGCTCTTTAGCACCTTTGAAGTGGTCAACGGCGAGTCGATCAGGGGCGGCCGTCGTCGGCCCAACTACGACCTGGTGCACGGCACTGCCACCCGAAATGAGCCCCTCTCCGGAGAGGAGGAGGGCCTGCTGAAGAAGGCCGTCATCGGCGGCGTGGACGCCAACAATCAACAGCGACCGTATCAGGTGTCACTGCAGCGAACCGACTCGGGGGTGCACTTTTGCGGCGGGGCGATCATCGAGAAGCACTATATTCTCACGGCTGCACACTGTTTGCAAAGGTACAAAATGGAGTTAAAAGCGTTTTAACTTTTAATAAATATATTGTTTTTCATAATACACACACAGCGTCCCCGTAAACTGGCTGCTAATTCGCTATGCGACGCTCACCTACAACTCCGGCGGACTAACCGCCCGAGCAAAGCGCATCATCGTCCACGAGGAGTACGACAACCAAACGGTGGACAATGATATTGCCCTTATTCAGACGGTGGAACCTCTCGTCTATAAAGCGCCGAACTCGATGCCAGTAGCGTTGCCCTCATTTGGCAGCGAACCGCCTGCCGGACAGAACATTACCATCTCCGGATGGGGCTACCTTCAGGAGGACAGTATGCGTTTCTCAAAGAACCTTCAAGTGGCGGCGGTGAGCGTGGTGAATCGAGACCACTGTAATGCCATTTATGATGGAGAGATTACCAGCAATATGATTTGCGCAGAGAGCAAAGGAGTTGACGCTTGTCAAGGTGAGGAAGCTCAAAGGCATGTGTTAAGCCTGAAACAATTATACAATTGAAAAAATTTTTTTAGGTGACAGCGGCTCTCCGGCGGTCAATCACTACCGCCAACTAGTTGGCCTGGTCTCCTGGGGCATCGGTTGCGCCAGACCCGGTTTGCCAGGCATCTACACCAAAGTGGGCAACTACGTCAACTGGATCAGCCAACGGACCGGCAACCCTGAAAAGGTGCCCACTAACTGGAAGTACGTTCCGAAGGTGAAGCCGAGGCCAAAACCCAGTCCGACCAGGCCGGCGGCCACCAATGGGGAGTTTCTTCCCAACGGAGACGGCAACTCAGCTGCTATCAATGATCTGCTTTTACCTGAAGTGGTGGGCGGCAATGCCACTGATGATCCCTCGGCAATCACCGATCAGGTGAACTTGGCCAACATTAGCGACATCACCGAGGAGGAGAAGGAGCCCGCAGAAGGACTGACTGGAGGCGCTGAAGACAACAAAAAGGGCATAGACATGACCACGGTGTACATCATCATCATCATCATCTGCGCCTCAGTGCCTGCCTGCATCTTTCTCGTCTACTACCTGGTGAAAAGGAGAAACTCAAAGGGCACAAATGATAACAACAAGAAGAAGAGAAAAGACGGCGTCGACGGCGGTGGAAGTGTTAACAGGGCCAAAACGTCCAAGACTGACAAAAAGGGCGACCCAACGTTCACTGACCCGCTGCTGGAGCAGCAGCAGCACACTAGCAATAGCAATCACAATAACAATGTAAATACCCATTTCCCCATTTACAAAGTTTGATCACCCTACTAGAATCCTCATCTTGCCCATCTTTTTGTTCACGCACACACCCCCTCACCCACTCACCACTTTAGGGACCACCATCACCTGCGGCACACCCAGATCGCATTGAGATTGGTATTGAGCGAGTCAAAAAGGAAAAGCACAACTCAAATGTAATTTAAGATTCAGTTCTTTTCTTGATTCATTCCCCCTTTACTGACACACAGCAACAATTTCCACAGACTGACCTGACTGCAGGAGACATTCCAGAGCCAGGAAATGATTCATTTGACGAGGATGATGAGGAGGAGGAGGAGCAGCAGGAACATGAACAATCTCACAATGACCACCCAAACCATGACCGCCACGAGAGCACAGGCCCAGTGGACCCCAATGTAACTTTGATAATCTGACCGATAACCGGTTTTTCCCACCTTTTTTGACACTAATAAATCCACTACTTAAACTACTCAAACACCACAATTAAACAACAGGTGGACCACTTTACTGGTAATGGAAACTCGGCCCCGGTGTCCGAGCCAACAGTTCAAGAGCACCACTTTGCGGCAAACCCTCCCTCGCCGATATACGCCAATCAACCCTTTCACCAGGAGTCTGCTCCGCCGCCTGTTCCGCCGCATGCAACGACGGCCTCTTCAAGGAATGATGACCATCACCACGAGCAGTCTCAGCATAACTTCCACAGCAGCACTCCGACTCAGCACAACCACGACAATGACCACCACACTGGTCCTTCTTCGTACAGCAACGATTCCTACCACGCAACGCCTACCTCCTCTTACAGCAGTCCTTCTCATAATGACCACTCCTATCAGAGTAGCTCCTACCACGCCCCATCTACCTCACATAATGACCACAGTAGTAGCTCCCACCATAATGATGATTCGCACAACAGCCACGATTCCTACGGTGGTTATGATTGAGTTTTTTGTTTTCGGTTTTTAAAACTGCACATTTTGTTTGTCAATTGCTTTGTTACCACAGCTCATACCATGTCAAAAAAAAGTTGATTTAATTAACTTATTTCCTACGTTGTCAATCAACTCCCAAAGAGCAGTAATATTACACAAATACGGGTTTTAGCCAATCTTTTTGCCCATTGATTTTTTGCCAGTTTGCACAGTAGTAAGGCCGTTTTTCTTTCTTTCACTATCAGCATCAATGCCAGACAGAAAGCAGTGCGCAACTGAGGGAGGTTATTTTCCTTTACTCTTATCAGCAACAATGCAATCAGAAGAAGAAAAAGAAGCACCGAGCAATGTTTTGAGATTGAGAAGAGTGAAAGTCAACAAACTCTCCTCTTCTTCTACTACAACTTCTCCAGCTAGCAAACAATCACTCTGAAGCCTACTGCATCGTGTACGACTGCTGCTGTACGACAGCAGCAGCATTGCTACCAGTGTCACACATCGACACACAAACACACAGGATACCGTTAAACACAAAAGGGGAAACATCTCAAGTCAAGAGAAGTGCTGGGGAGAGGAGGAAGCCACCCAAAGGAGCAGCAACAACGCAACAGTACCACTTGAACCATCACTCTCACTTCCGAATGTCGCCCAGGCAAATATTGACTAAAGTGTCGCTGCTGCGGCAGATGTTCTCCCTGCTACTGCTGGTGGCACAACTTCTGTTGTTGGTAACACTTCTTGAAAGCACTACCAGCCATGCCCTGCCCCTTCTGACCGGTTCTGGCTCATCACTTCCGAGCAGTATCGCCAATCGTCGAATCGTCGGCGGTGCCTTCAGCCGCGTAGAGGACTCACTTTTTCAGGTGTCAGTGCAAACCAGGACGGGAGGGCACTTCTGCGGCGGGGCCGTCGTCTCTAAGGACTACGTGGTCACGGCGGCGCACTGTCTGCTTGAGTAAGTGTCAGAAACCCTAGTTTGCTTTTTGGATTCAATCTAACTCATTAATTCAGAGCGTCAGCCGCTGATCTGCAGATCCGCTACAACAGCCTCTACCACGCCAAGGGCGGTC
>JAALOO010001423.1_pt2 | contig 11075 bp, 15 predicted proteins | sample 7257641 | NCBI WGS metagenome assembly JAALOO01 (sample SAMN14085613, study PRJNA598686) | mite metagenome | biome: ENVO:01001000; feature: ENVO:01001002; material: ENVO:01001226; isolation source: single female mite from University of Michigan culture on fish food culture... ... | reverse complement strand
CGATTTCCTCTGATGAGGAGATGAGTACACTGGCAGTTGACGAGCAGAGACGGATGATGTCTTTTGTGTTGTCTGTTGATTGAAAACTCCCCACTGTTGTGACATTTGCATCGTCTGCTACGCCCGCGCTCTATGCTTTGCTTTCTCAGCGACATCGCTTTCGTTTTCGCCTTGTTGGCGGCATGAGCCTAAGCATCTTCCTCTCTCTCTCCCTTCCAGTTTCTATCGTTTGCCGCTTTTTTTTGTTAGAAGCTAAGATAAATATAAATTCAGTAGAAATGAATGAGAAGTGAGTGAGTGAGTTGGTTGGCTAAAATGTCCTGACCCTGCTGTTGCTTCTACAGCAGTAGTTGACAGTTAGAGCACTCCCAGTCAGTAGTAGTCATCTCTGCTCTCTGCACATTTTGTACAATCACACAGTTACAGTTTAGTTTTCAAACTTTTTGTTTCAAAGAAAGGCAAACAGACGTTTTTCAGTTTGAAAACAGGCAGCAAACGTCTGCCAACCAGGACCGTCACCGAGCAGAGACCACTTTTCTTCTTTCGCTTTAAATTCACAGCCGTGCTCACCAGTCTTTGTCAGCAGTTCTTTGCAGCTGCATCAGTGTGTCACTTCTCAGTGTTCATCATCTTTTTATTTCTTGTTCAACGTTCACCACCAACCGAGTGTTTTGCCCAATTTACGCCATCTGACCGATTTTCTTCGCTGAGTAAGTACCACTGCTGCCGTGGAAGGTGTTGTCCCACATTTATCGATGGCGCATCCCTTTCTCAGGCCAATCTGCATAATATTTCCCCATCCTCTTTGCATTGGCACACACAGTCGCTCACAATCGCCTTCAAAGTCAGACGAAAAGTGAAATCTTTACCGAAACTTCATAGCAAGCAAGCTGAAGAAGCAAGAGAGAGTATATCACCAAGCAGAAAGGCAATTAAACTTTGGAGCAATTTAGATAGTGCGGTGGGTGATACTGTTGATAGCAGCAGAATGATAGTCGCAGATGCGACGGCGGCGGAAAATGGGTTATTCGACTCTAGTTTGGCATAGGCAGCGTCTAAAGCACTCGAACTGAACTGCCCAGTTCAGTATTACTGTACGATTTTTGGTTTGCAAAGATATGACCAGGGCAGAACAGAAAGCAAAGCAGAAAAATGCAGTTTCAATTCAAGTAGCATTGAGATCGTGTAAACACACAGCAGACACAGCAGAATGAACAGACTGATGAGCAAATGTTAGTGCTAATTGCAGCCACTGTGATAGAGATAATGAGCATCCTCAACATCATCTTCAGAACATGTTGTCACAGTCACGTCCCTCTTTCTTTTCTTTTTCTTTCTCTGGTCGCCACCATCGATATCGATGAGGTGTTCAATTTCAGCGGCGTCACTACCCATACACTGTCTCTTCTGCCGAGTGGGAGGATGGTGGGGATGGTGGTGACTAACCAAAGAAAAGTGATAGATTGCTGGAGCTGTGCTCTCATGGTTGACCTCCTTGGAATTGAGAGGAACCAGCGACAGTAGTGGTGTGGCTCTGATTATCTCTCATGCATCAGTCGCAGTGATAAGCTAAAACACTTTAAATTGCCTCGGCGGTTGATCATTCCTGGTCTAGATCGTTTTTTCCTTCTCCAGCAGTCAGCATCAGCATCTTACAACTTTCATCGACACAGGCAATCCTGGTGTTCTGCTTTTTCTTTTTCTTTTTTTCCTACGTTTTTTTATCATTTTCGCAGCCACGCTCACCGAAATAAATTGTAAGCTTTTTCCCGTTACTAATTACCGCCACACAACTAACTGCAGCAGCACATTACCTCTACTCTGCGGCAGTTTTAGGTGGTATTTATAGAGCAGTTCCTACTCCACTCAGCACACTAATGCTTGGCATTTTCACTTCTTCAACTACTTAAACAAACTAATCGAGACACGCAATTTTCCTCTTTTCAATGTCACTAGAACAGTCAATTTTTTTGTAGTGCTGCTACTAGGTTAGCGAAAGCTGCCGTTGAGCACTGAACGTGCCTAATGGTGTTGATTGAGGCATTACGCATCACTTTGCCTGTCCCTTGATCATGTCACTCACTCCTTGTGATGAGTGCGACACCTGAGCCAATTGACATTGCACTCCCTTGCCTAGGCTTTCACCAAAAATCTTTCTTTCTTCGTTTTCGAACAGCAATAATCTCAATGTACATCTTGTTCGGTGATCATGTTTTGCAGCTGGGTGACTCCACTTCCACCGTTTTGTGTCGCATTTCAGTTCAGCAAGTACTTGAGTTCGAGCTGAAGATCGGTGTGCTTTCTTGCCATGACCGACCCGATGTTGCCACCAATATTGTCACCAAAGACGCCTGGCGCAATGCTGTTTGCAACTTGTGATTAGCCATTAATATTATTTACTCACACAGGCACTGATGAATAACACTGGATCCTTATGACTTCAGAGGCTTTTCCGCCGCCAATGCTTGAATATGCCTAACGATTAGATACAGACAGGCACAAGTGTCAATCACTCTCTTGTCAGGCTCTCTTGCGTTTCTATCTCTTTGTCTTTCTGTCTCTGTTGTTTACCGTGCCTTTGTGTGAACATCAATTCAAGTAATTCAGAAAGAGAGATGCCGTCAAGATGAGCGCCAAGTGTTTGGTACAGGGGGGTTAGGAGAACGAAGGAAAACAGACATCATTAAAGATGGCCAAGTTATGTAGAGGGGCTTGTGAAGTGTGCGATAGTGAGGACAGCTGAAGTGCTGGAAGCCAGAGAAAACTGAACAGCAGGGAAAGTAAAAAGCACATCTAGTTTTAAGCAATAGCGCAAACAAACACTGCCAGACACTGACTCGGACTTTGGCACTAGCTGGTGTCAGCTATTTCTTCGGGCATTTTACGGGCATCATCTCGTCTAAGCTGCTGTACTTTGAAATGCTTTCTGGGTGTTGTGGTGCCAGCGGAACTATCAGCCTATGGCACAATGACCGTTTCTAAATGAACAAGTACAGCTTTTTTCAGCATCAAATTTGGCATTGGCGTTGTTTTCAGGCTTCTATCGATATCCCCAATAGTAGACGTCAGTTCGGAAAGCAAAAAAGGAGAGGAAGGTGTAGTAGGCATTCACAGTTGGCACTGACACTAACTTCGTTGAATTGTAACCACAGACGCACAGCCAGCCAAAGACGACACTCCGTCTGCTTCCTCATATAGACACAGCACCTCACTCGCTGCCATTTCTTCATCATCATCGGCGTTCACCTCACTTGGAAACATTTTTTTCCGGTGACTGCCGTTTTTGCAGCTTGGGCAGGTTCACTTTACTTTGGTTGTCCTGATCGACCGACCGGCAAAGCAACAACTACCAATTACTCAACCAGACAGTCAGTCAGACAGAAAGGCAGACAGTGTAGCAGCAGCAGAAGTAGTGCACCTGTGTGATCACCATCCTCATCATAGTCAATCGTCTGTTTTAGTCATTTGCCATTTCCCCAATCACCAACACCACCACTACTATTACTTTCTGTATTACACAATCTGGTCGACTAACCAGTGTGCTTTGGCCATTTACTTTTTCCTTGTCAGATCACTCTAGTCGTTAACTGTCCGTCGTCAGCAGCAGCACCAGCAGCAGTATCATTTGAACAACTTTACACCAAAGCCACATCAGTAAACCGGCGGCAAAATGACCGAAGAACGTCCCTTTCTTGGAAAACTTTCGCTAAAGAATGCCATCGTCCGGGAGTTTCTCTCTGAGTTCCTGGGCACCTTCATCTTGGTGGTAGGCGCATTTTGTATGCTGCAGTTTTTTTCAAGCATACTAAAACATTATTTCCTTTTGTAGCTAGTGTGCGATTGCGCTATTGCCACGCAGGTTCTCACTAAAAAGCATGATCTGGTGGCGATCGCGCTAGCCACGGGCATGGCCCTCATGCTTTGCTTCTACAGCGGCGCCCGCATCTCCGGCGGTCACGTGAACCCGGTAGTCACCCTCGGACTGGTCACCATTGGCAAGTTTCCCCTCTGGTAAGTGAAGCGAAACAATAAGTTTGAAGGACAAAGATTTATTTTAACCTTCTCAATAAAACAGGAAAGTACCCCACTACTTTGCCGGCCAGTATTTGGGTGGCTTTGTCGCCACAGCTCTCGGTATGATTAGCTGGATTAGATCTTTTCTTACATTTTCACCCCTTTTAAAATCCTTAGCGTACGCCAACCACCACAGTGCCATTACCATGTTTGACAATGGGGTCCGATCTGCCTTTTTTACGCCTAACTCCACAGCTGGAATCTTTGCTTCGCATCCTCTGAACGACAATCTCGGCATTACTACTGCCTGCCTCGATCAGGTACTGTTCCTGTTGTTGATGAGAAATGAAAAATACTTTACACAGTTTTTTTCTCCACCCAACCACCAGGTCATCTGCGTCGGTCTCCTTCAGCTGGGCATCCTCTGCATCGTCGATCACACCAACCTGAACACGCCCAAGCCGCTGATCCCCATCAGCCTGTGCATCCTCCTCGCCGGCCTCATCATGGCCTTCGGTCTGCAGTGCGGCCCGGCGCTGAACCCCGCCCGAGACGTGCCCGCCCGCCTCTTCGCCTACCTGGTCGGCTACGGACCGGAGGTCTTCAACCCGCTGGGCGGCTGGTACTGGCTGGTGGGTGGGCTCATTGCCCCGCACATCGGCGCCATCGTCGGCTCGTACGTGTACCACGTGGGCTATGGACTGCAGATCGAGCAGGAGCTGCCGACGTACAGTAAGTGAAGTACCCACTAACTCATCACTAACTACTTCCGCACTCTGTCCTGTCTTGTCTACTACCACTACTTTTCAATACTTGCACAAGTTCATCCCAACCTAGACCAGAACTACTAAACTACCCAACAACTAAAACTATTCTTATCTATTCTATTCTATTCTCTTCTATGCCTATTCCTACTTCTATTCTATACTCTCACTAGCCACCAACTAAACACACCTACCACTTCTTCCTCTTTGCATGAAATCATTACCTCCTCAAACTCCTCACCTCTCCCAATGACTACTCTATTTGCACAGATGCCGTCAAGCCGGAGGATGCACTGCAGCTGACGCCGCTCAAATGAGCACACCTCACTCAGATTCTGTGCCAAAACAACACACATCTACAGTTACAGCTTCACTAGTACACCTTCTCCTGCGCACCTCACTTCACACCTACTTCTCTTTTTAACCTGTTTTCAAATTTACATTTGCGCCTTTTTGTCCCACTACTGTGTCCAACCCTCTCTCTCTCTCCTAAATCTGTAGTGCTCAAGTTTGAGTTGACAATAAAATCTACTTCACACCCATGCAAATATGAAGTCTAAAGTGGTCCTTGTCGTTTATTTGAACAGTAGGGTAAAATAATGCAACTTCAAATACTGTATAAAACAGGCCATCATCAGTGATGTGCAGCAAATATTTTCCAATTTAGTGCAAGTGAGCGAAATTTAGTGCACCTCGCACTATGGGCTGCAAACGAGCACTAACAGGGTATGTGTGCATCACTGCACTGCTCTGCTTTGCCCTTTCCGTTGACTTGCACGTCAGTCCATCAACTGACCACCTAGCCAACAAAGTGATCAACAAAAGAGGTGAACAGTTTATCAATCCTGATGACCCTGATCGGTCAGCAGGCACTACTACACCTCGAGAGCGGCGCATCTTCTCCGAGGTTAGCACCAGTGCTGAGCCTGGCGGTGGCTATTTGTTTCACCAGGGAGTTCAGCAGTGCTGCACTAACAACTCCACCACCATCGGTAAGTTTTTAGTGTTTTCAAATATTTGAATCATCCTAAAAACCTAACATCTCAGGCGACCCACCCGTCGTCTACCTGAGCATCTACGTCCGTTCCATCAGCTCCATCGACGCCGAGTCGATGGACTACGTGGTAGACCTCTACTTGCAGCAGCAGTGGTTTGACGGTCGACTGGCCAACGCCAGCCGAGTGCAGCCGGTCACCTACAACGACCGGAAGAACATTCAGAAGGTGTGGAAGCCGGACGTCATCTTCACCAACTCAAAGGACAGCAGCTTCCACTACATCACCCTGCCCAATGTGCTGATGCGCATCGACGCGCTGGGCAATGTCCTGTACATTCTCCGGCTGAAAATCAAGTTCGACTGCATGATGGACTTCTTCAAGTTTCCCATGGACGAGCAGACTTGCACTATGGAGCTGTCTACATGTTAGTGATATCATCGGCAAAAAAATGTTTTAAACAGATAACGTTTTTTCCGATTTAGTTGCCAAAACAACTGACGAGCTGCAGTTACGCTGGCACACCGAAGTGGAGCCCATCACTCTGTACGAGCGACTGAAGTTGCCGCAATTTCAAATCGCCTCCGTCGATGCACTGTACTGCAACGTCAGCTTCTACTTTGGTATTTGGTGAACAACTTTGGTTATCCTAAAGTAATCAACTGTTCCACTGCAGGCCAGTACAGCTGTCTGAAGGCTCACTTCAACCTGATTCGTGAGCTGAGCTACCACCTGGTGCAGTCGTACTTCAGCACCAGTCTCATCGTGGTCATCTCCTGGCTATCATTCTGGCTGGACATTGATGCCATCGCCGCGCGAATTACACTGGGCGTCACCACGCTGCTCACCATCTCCTCTAAAGGCAAGTTGATGATGTATTTGTTGGCATAACAGTTTTCTAAACTGTAAACTCACAGGAGTGGGCATCGAGAACAAGCTGCCACCGGTGACGTACTTGAAGGCAATTGACGTGTGGATTTTCATGTGCACCTCCTTTGTCTTTGCCGCCCTGCTCGAATTTTCCGTCGCCAACTACATCTGGCGAATTGAGCGGGGCAGGGGAGGAACGTTGGGCTATCATCATCAACAGCACCAGCAGCAGAAACAGCAATTCAGACACCAGCAGGCAAGTTTGATCATGTTTTCTCATCAAATGCACACTGCCAACATAACAAACAACAACATCCCATGTTGTTCATTTTTCAGTTTGTGACTACTCAAAACAGCAACAACAACAAAGTAGCCTGGCTGCTGCTGAATCGAAAGCAGGATCCGGTGACAGTAAAACCGCCGCTACCGCAGATGATGGCAGGTCAGTCTGGAACAGCGCCAGCGGTCTTCTACATCGCTGGAACGGCGGAGAGAATTGACCAGAGAAGTCGTCTTCTCTTTCCCGTCTTCTTCTTCTTCTTTTCATTTCTCTACTGGTTCTACTACAGCTACTGGATCTGATTCACTCTATCATCAACAGTCAACAGACGTGAGTCTTTCGGTAGTTCACTTCGAAAGGAAGAATGTTGTGTTATGATATGCCACTAGTGCACTAGTGATCACGTCTGCCAAAACCACCACTTCACAAGTGATTGCACAGTGGCTCCTAGCCCAGCCGAACATTTAAGCACTCACTCGTTGATGAGCCAGATTTCATTTGCGCCCTGAACACTACTCGACGACAATCACCACAGCACAGCTTGCATAAAAAATCACCCCGAGAAGATGGCCTCACCCAAAGTTCACCCCATCTTCAGCCCACCTTTTGCCGGCCTAGCGCTCTGCCTAGCCCTTCTTCTTCTGTGTCTGGTGGGCAGCACAACAGCTTTTCCCTCCTCAATGATGAAGAACATCGAACTGCGCCAGCAAAAATTTTGCCAATTGGAGGTGGGCTGCTACAACTGCTCACTGGCCATCGAGCACGAGCTGCTGGTGAACGCCAGTCGACTGATCGCCGGCGAGCTGGCCAAGACCGACAAAGGCAGCGGCCAGTTGGAGTCATTCGCCGGAGCCGAGGAGAAGGCGGTGGACGCGATGCAGGCCTGTGCCATTCCGCGCTTCCGCGACCCGCAGCAGTACTGCTGCCAGCTGTGGTCCGCCTTTGACTGTCGGTCGCGCATCGCCGCCGAGCAGTGCACCTTCATGAACTACATCAAGTACCGGAAGAACCTGGTCGCCTGGGCCAACGACCTCATGCTGCTCAACGTCTGCGTCGACTTTGACTACGGCTCAAAGTCCTGCGAGCAGCAGCTGCGACAGCAGCAACTGGAGCAGCAGCAACAGCAACAGCCGCAGTTCGGCCAAATCGCTTGAGTGTGTGCTGAAGAGTTGTAGAATTGAATCCACACCATCACAATAAAGTAAAACTCCAAAAAACTCCCGTTCAGTGAGTTAGGTTTTCTTGACTTCATTGAGGAATACTTGCAACAAGCGGTAGATGAGCAGTTTGTTGGAGTGTTGAGTATCAAAAGAGGCAAAGAGATTGTCAAACAGGCTCAGGTGATCACAGAGGTAGGAGACGGCGGTGTGAAGGCACAGGCGCAGTCGACCGGTGAAGGCCGCAGTTGGTCCACCTCCATTGGATTGGCCGTCGTTGTAGTCACTGCAGCACTCGTTTCTAATCTTCTCCTCGCTCTGTCGCACGTACAGCCGAAAGAGCTCCTTCAGGTCCTTCTCGTGAAGGAGGCCAAAGAAGCGATCATAGCTGTTCAGGTACACCTCCAGCGGCACCTCACTGTCCATTGCATTGAGGTAGACATGAAGGTAGTGGAGGTAAAATCGAAACATTCGGTTAAAGGTGAACATGCGTCGTAATCTGCAAAAGAAGTTATCAGTTTTAGGTATTGAACTTTCAGAAAAAAGCTCCACTTACTTTGCAAAGAAAGCCCTGGTAAAGCTTTCGCACCGTTCCACGACATACGCCTTCACCGTGACGTACTTCTGAAAGAGGACCACAAAGAGGCACGAAAGAATCTGGTGATCCAGCTGGCGGTCTTCACATTCACTCTTCGAGCGTCTTCTTTGCTTGACCTTCCGCCCCTGTTCAGTTCTGCCTAGAGTTTCCGCCCACTTGTCCAGCTTCAGTTTGAGTACCATGTGATTCTGCTGGTCGCTGCACTCCGTCTCAATCTTTGTAATGGAGTACTTGCTGACAATCTGATCGTTGACGACGACGTCCTCAATTTGAGTGGAAACTTGGCCCAGCTTAGCTTGAACCGGTAGGAATATTTTGAAAATGTCTTTAATGTTTTTAAAGTTAAGCTCAAAGTTTTTTGTGAGAGAATTTTCCTGCGAAGTGCCCTGCTGCTTCTCGTTCATTGCTGTGACCTGTAGCAGTCGCTTCACTTCGAGCATTGAATTGTACTTGTACCCGAGAAACTCACAAAACTCGCGTGACTCGTTGATAATTTTGTGCTGTGAAAGTTGAATGAGAAAGCTCTCTAGACAGTCTCTTCTCAATCTGACTAGTGGTGAGTGTTCGTTAATTCTGTAAAAGAAAAAAGTGTTTAAAAAAGTTTAACAAATCAAAATCAATCTTACTTTGTTGACTTGATGTAGTTGAAGAATGAGGTAGAATGAAACTGAATGTTTGATGGTTTGTTTTCAATTTTTGATATGATCACTCGGTATTCAGGATACTTTTCTAGAGTCTGTTGAAAGCTGAGAAACTCTCTGAAGCGTCGTTTCACTTGGTAAGTTCGCTGCAAAAAAGTCTGCCCATTTCCGATGAACTTCATTTGATTGTCCTTCTGCGCTTCCAACTCTTGGTCGCATTCAAGAACGTTGAAGAGAACTATGTAGTCAATGTAGGGATTAATTTTTGCCATGCTACTGACAAAGTTGTTGTTGGTGGAGATTTTCACGTCGGGAATTCCGATATTTGTAAATATCAGCAACTCCTTTCGTGACTCTTCAATCGCCTCATAGAAAAGTGCCTTTTCATCATCATCGCCTAAAAGTTGAAAATAAAATGAAATTAGAAAACAAACAAAAATTACTCAAAAGAAGCCAAACCTTCCGAGTCAAAGTGAATTTGCACAGGCTGTGACTCTCTTTGTCGCTCCTCGCCGAAAAAATCACCATCGTCAAATTGTGACAGAAAGGTGTCCAATGAGATTCCGCCCAGATGTGAGACAATGTAGATAAAGTAGAAGAAGAAGTAAAAGGGATTTGAGATTCGGTTGATCAGTGGCAGCAGCAGCGAGTAGACGATGAGATTGTAGATGAAGAGACGTACTGGATTGTTTGACTCCTGGAGACAGTTCTTCCGTCCGCGATTCCTGCAACAGTCACAATTGGTCACGATCGCGTTCACATCTGCTGGCAGCACCCTCACAAAGATGTTGTCAATGAGATTCAGTAAGAGGGAAATTTCATCCCTGGTCTCGAGCTGTACCTCGTCTGCATTTTGAACCGTCAAGTGCGCTTCCACCTGCTTCACCAGCTGCAGCGCCAGCTTTTTCGTATCAATTTGCTCAGAGCATAGCTTGTAAAAGTTGAAAAACGCCTCGTCAAGTCCTTTCTTGCACTGCACTTTGAAGTTCTCCTCATCACCATCACCGGAAGAGTCTTCGAGGCTGATGTTTCGGTACCAGAAGTCAATGTAAAGCTCGCAAATGGTGTTTGATAGTTCAGAAATCTCCAGCTTTGTCAGTTCTTCAACGGTTGCGTTTCTGCCACCAGGGCAAGTGTCTTTCAGTCTCTTCGCAATGTTATCAATAAAAAGGTCTCCGTGAAGGTTGTGCGAGAGATAGTACGAAGCGCAGTTCATCAACAGTTGGTCGATGCAGGCGAGCCACCACGAAGTGGCGGACCAGAGGAAGCGAGCAACGTGGTACCAAATGGAGGCCCTCTCTCTGGCATTGCTTCCCCCGGTCTGTCGCGCCTCCTGTCTGCTCTGGTGGTAGTAGATGAAGAGAATGCAGGTGATGAAGAAGGCAAAGATGGCAAGAATTAACAAGTCGAGGAGCATCATCGCACTTCAGTTGGTCTTCGGCTCTTCTCCTGAGGCTGCTGCTCTTCCTGGGCGGGGAAACCGAAAGCACCTTCGGATCGGTCATCTGCCCAACTGCCTGGTTTAGCAGGTGGTGGCGGTTTAGCAGCTCCAGCAGATTAGCATTGTACGAAATCAATCGCTGTACAACAATTGTGACATTTGTGCAGTCGCAGCAGCGAACCACCTTCTGCTTGTTTACGATTTTTTGCGTGTTTTGATTTTTTGCTATTTCTACGTGTGCTGGTCACAGCCGTTGTTGTCAGGGTAACAACAGCCGATTTTAACTGCCGATAACTTCTTTTTCGTACCTGGATT
>JAALOO010002245.1_pt1 | contig 11076 bp, 7 predicted proteins | sample 7257641 | NCBI WGS metagenome assembly JAALOO01 (sample SAMN14085613, study PRJNA598686) | mite metagenome | biome: ENVO:01001000; feature: ENVO:01001002; material: ENVO:01001226; isolation source: single female mite from University of Michigan culture on fish food culture... ... | reverse complement strand
TCGACGGCCACCGCCTCCACGGTGATCCGGTCGCCGTCCTCGTGGACTTTCACTAGAAGATAGCAAATTAAAGGTTAGAATTAACGGAAAACGGAAAAGTAGAAAGTAGCTAGGCACTTACGTTCTTTGACGAGCCGTACGGCGCCGGTCGCCACTGGCCGGCGAAGCGACTGGCTGAAAAGCTGCTGCTGAAGAGCCACTGTGCTTGCTGCTGCTGCTCGCCTCGAGCTGGCCGCTAGAGCCCGTAGTGATAGCATCACCGGTTTTTCTTCTTCTTCAGCGAGGACTTCGAAGTTGGTGGTAGAGAGAAGATAATCGGGTAAAAAGTGTGCCAGCAAAAATGCCGAAAAAATCAAAACATGTGAGGCAGGGCGGCCAAAAGCACAGCAGCGGCATCGGCGCGCGTGTGTTTTGATGGAGTCACAGTAGCCGCCGCCGAAGCAGCAGCGGCTGCTGTACAAATCTTTTTTTTCATTTTCTTCTTTTGTACGACAGCAACTTCTTTTGCTTCAAGGGCAGCAGCAGCAGATAAAAAGATGTTGTCGAAGTACACGATACTCTGGAGGAGGGGGAGGAGGTGGTGTCCCCAACGATGGCAGTCTTCAGGCAGTCTAGTGCCTGTCTGCACAAGCTGCGGTGGCCGCCCGCCAAGCAACGCTCGGCCACTCTCGAGTTTGAGGCCAGTCTCGGCTTCGAAAAGCGCCCAAGAAGAAGCTTCAACTTCTACTTCAGTCTTCGAACCGGTGATCGGCCTGGAGGTGCACGCCCAGCTCTCCACCGCCTCGAAGCTCTTCTCCTCGGCCTCCGCTCTGGACCTCTTCACCGCCCGGCCGAACAGCCGCGTCGCCGCCTTCGACCTGTCGCTGCCCGGGACGTTGCCGGTTCTAAATCGTTCGGCGGTCATTGCCGCCATCCGCACCGCCCTCACGCTGGACTGCACGGTGGCCCGGCGGAGCTCCTTCGACCGGAAGCACTACTTCTACGGGGACATGCCCAACGGCTACCAGATCACGCAGCAGCGGGCGCCGATAGCGCGCGATGGCTTGCTGGAGTTTATCGTCTACGACGAGTACAACGATCACCTCCTCTTCAACAGCAACCCTTCGGCAGCTCAACTAAAAAGCCGCCAGCACCTTCTTCTTCCCTACCTCAAGCGCTGTCAGCTGAAGCAGCTGCAGCTGGAGCAGGACTCGGGCAAGTCGCTGGCCGATGATGATGAAGAAGATGGTGAGGAGGGTGATGAGGGTGAAACTGTCGCTTTAAAAAGCAGCTGTGCCCGAAAGCAACGCCTGATCGACCTCAACCGAGCTGGCGTCCCCCTGCTGGAGTTCGTCTTCGAGCCGCAGCTCACCTCCTCCCTCGAGGCGGCCTCCCTGGTTCGAGAGCTGATCCTCCGTCTGCAAGCGATCGACGTCTGCAGCTGCCGCCTGGCCGAGGGCGCCCTTCGGGTGGACGCCAACGTCAGCATCCGCCCAAGGGGCGGATCACCCACACTTGGCACTCGAACCGAGATCAAGAACCTCAACTCGTTGCGCTTCCTTCGCGAGGCCATCGACTACGAGATTGGGCGGCAGGCGGAGCTGATCACGGCGGGAGGGGAAGTCACCAACGAGACGCTCGGCTTTGACTTTCGCAGCCGGCGGACGTATCCGATGCGCGACAAGGAGATTGTCCAGGACTACCGCTTCATGCCGGAGCCCAATCTGCCGCCGGTGTTGCTGCGAAATTCAGCTGAAGATAGAGATCAAGGTGATAAAGACCTGCTGGACATTGCCGCCATCGCCGACGAGCTTACCTCCTCCTTCTCCTCCTCTTCAAACTCTCTTTCACCTCAGCAAGTACGAGCCCAGCTTCTGCGACCCGAGTACAACCTCTCTCTGCGAGAGGTCTTCTTCCTCACCGGCGACGCCGAGCTGAGACGCCTCTTTCTGGGCGTCTTTGAGGCTATCTCCTCCTCTTCTTCTTCCTCAAAAAGCATCACCGGTCGACAGATTTTCGCCTTTCTCCACCAGCTCACCACACCGCCGGCCACCTTTGTCGACCCCGAGCGCCACTGGCAGTACAGCGTGGAGGTGGCCGAGCTGGGACGGGCCATCAGCACTGGCCACCTCGCCGAGCTGGTGGGCCTCCTCTTTGGTGGGCGCATCTCCGAGCCGACCGCCTACCAGATACTGAAGAGCGGCTATCTTCAGCAAAAAGAAACTTCTTCTACGACTCCTTCGGAGATTGCCCACCACCACGGCTGGTGGCTGGTGGTGGACGAGGCGGAGATTGAGGCGGTCTGTCGGCAGGTGGCCGCCTCGTTGCCGAAGATCGCCGCCAAGTTCGCCCGCAGCGGCGTCCGCCGGCCCAGGTCGATGCTGGTGCAGCGGGCGACGGAGGCGCTCCGGGGGCGGGTCAATGAGGCGCAGCTGTGGCCGGTCTTTGAGCGCATTCTCAGGGCAGGAGCAGGAGGAGGAGGAGGAGCAGGAGCAGGAGGAGGAGGAGGAGGTGAAGGAGGTGGTGATAAGAAGACGAAGAGGTGATCATGAAGTGCTGAGGTAAGTAGGTTTTGTTCTATAATAAAAGGCTTTTGACTTCATTTTATTACTTCTTTCTTTTTTTCATCTCTCGACACTTTCAGTACATCATGACCACCACAGATCGTGTGGTCAGTGACCTTCCTTCCTTCCTTCCTTCCTTCCTTCCTTTAGTAATTCACTGTCTGTGCCTAGCTTGTTTTGTCTATGAATGAATAGTAATCTAGTCTAGTCTGGCTGTCAGCGTCGTCGTCATGATCACACGATTAAACTTCAATCTCCAACCTCTCACAACTGTACACACACACACTGGCTCATTTCCAATGCTAATGCATTCCACGCCACATTGCACTGCTCATCTTTCTGCGGGCTAAAAAAAGTCTGTTTTCTGCAGGCGGGGGAAAGCCGATGTTGACATTTTGTTTCTGTCAGTCTTATGATTAGTAGTATTTAAAAAGCGCTCAGCCAAATCCTGGTCACCTTTTGGTCATCAGCGCCAAAGAAAATGGCCACCACCACCGCCGCCGTCTCTCTAAGCACTCAGCTGCTAACGGTGGCCATCATCTCCCTCCAGCGGCAGCTCTACCACAACCGCGGCCTGGACATGGGGGCCGGACCCCTTCCTCAGACTGCCTACGATTTTGTCGTTGTCGGCGGCGGGACGGCCGGTTCCATAGTGGCCGGAAGACTATCAGAAAATCCCGCGACGAGCGTTCTGCTGATTGAGGCCGGCGGACCGATGACCGTCACCAGCGACATCGTGCCCACCCTCTACAGCTTCAACTACGACTGGGGCTACCGGACGGTGCCGCAGGCGAATGCCGGTCAGTTTTCCCATCTTTTGGTTTTCTCCTACAAATCTTGATTCTAAAAAGTACAGTTAATAATTTGTCCCCCTTTGTCCGCAGCCTTTGGCAAGCGGAACCGCCAGGTGCCGGTCGTCCGCGGCCGCGTCCTCGGCGGCTCCCACACCGTCAACTACGTCGGCTACACGCGAGGAAACGCCCGTGACTACGACCGCTGGGCGTCCGCCACCTATGGAGCCGGTCCCGACTGGGCCTTCGACGCGCTCCTTCCCTACTTCCTGCGGACGGAAAATAACACCGACCCGGCGGTGGTCGCCGCCCGACCGGACCTCCACTCCACCCGAGGGCCGCTGGAGGTGAGCACCGCACCGAATCAGGAGCCCATTCTCACCAAGTGGGTGGAGGCGACGGAGGCGGTCGGCTGGCCGAAGCTCGACCTTAGCGACGCCCGCAACCAGTCCTACGGGTCGTCGGTCCTCCAGACCACTCAGTCGGCCACCAACTGGACCCGACAGACGACAGCTTCAGCTTTTATTGAAGTGAACATTGGCCGGCCTAACCTGCACGTCCTCTTGAACTCCCAAGTGACCCGAATACTTTTTAATACCACCTCAAACTCCCAAACAACTCCTACGGCCACCGGCGTGGAGTACTTTCGCGCCTCAGACGGCACTACCCAACGAGTGTCCGCCAATCGAGAGGTGATCCTCTGCGGCGGGTCGATCAACTCGCCCCAGCTGCTGATGCTCTCTGGAATCGGCCACCGGGATCATTTGCAGTCAGTGGGCGTCACCCCGCTGCTGGTCGACCTGCCCGTCGGCGACCGCCTCTACGAGCACCTGTCCATAAACTTCGACTACCTGGCCACCAATCGCTCGCTGATTCCCACCGAGGGCGACCTGGCCAATCAGCTGACGGTGGAGAACCTCTATCAGTTCTTCACCCGGGCGACCGGGCAGCTGGCCGGGCTGCCCTTTGCCGAGACGTACATCGCCACGGGAATCAACGGCGAACGGGCGTGGCCCGACGTGAACGTCTACGTGCTCATTAGTCAAATTAGTAAGTGTTTGCGTGCTCTTTTTGGTATTTCATTTTCAACCTCCTTTTTCTAATGAACTTCTTCTTTTTTTTTCCTTGACACAGACACCGCCAACGTCCTCGACAACTACGACGCCAGTCGGCACGAGGAGTGGCGCACCTACCTGCAGCAGTTTGAGGCCGATCCCCGCCACTTTTGGATGCCCTACTGCCTCTTTCGACCGCTTTCTCACGGAACCGTCCGCCTTGCCTCCTCTGATCCGCTCCAGGCGCCACTGATCGACCCCGCCTACCTGAGCAACCGCCAAGACCTGGCGGCCATCGTGCAGGGCATCAGCATTGGAATGAAGATCGCCGAATCCGCCTACATGGCGCCGTACCTGCGCTATTCGGCGCTGCCCATTCCTGGGTGCAGTTTTTGCGCTGATAAGCGCCCCCTGAGCCGCTGTCTGAGCTACCTCGCCTGTGTCGTGCAGACGGACACCTACACCACCTTCCACCCGGTGGGCGGCTGTGCCATGGGCAACGATTCGAGTCAGGCGGTGGTCGATGGGCGGCTGAGGGTCTTCGGGACGCGACGGCTGCGGGTGATTGACGCCTCGGTGATGCCGGTGATACCTAATGCAAACACCAACGCCCCCACGATGGCCATCGCAGAGAGGGGCGTCCAGCTGGTCAGGGATGACTGGGGCGTTTAGAGGCGGAGAGAGGGGAGGGAAGGGAGGGAAAGAATGGAGATTTATATTTTTACTGTGTGTTTTGAAAAAGTTGCTCATTTTTTGTTTTGTGTTTAGTGAAAAATTGATTTGTGAAGTTTTTTTGGTAATTATGCAAAACAACGAAATTAAGCTCTTAACGGGAAAAGAAGTTTGTTAATGTTACTTTTTTTCTCGATTGATTGATTGAGCAGAGCGTGGATTTGCCTTAAGAATAGATACTATTTTAAGCTTTGACTCATTTTCATTTTAAAGTTTAAAATGCGTTGTTGTTGAAAACTTTGCACAATAACAGTTTTTTGTATTGCAAATCAATAAAGATTGTTATTACAAAAACTTTTATTTTAAGAAATAAAAAAATTAAAAAAGGTCTGTTTTAGGTTTACAAATTAAGAAACTTTTATGTTTTAAGTTTTTTTAAAACTCAAATTACTGGGCAAGTACTAGAACAACAACTGAAAGTTAATTGTGTGTTTTCAAAAGTTTGTAAAAATTGTAAAACTAAAACCGGTAGTGATTTTAACTACATATTCATTGTTTTGTTTTTTGATACTAGCTCAATATTGAGATTTTTTAGTTTCAAAAAAAATTTTTGCAAAATAAACTTTTTTACTATTTTTTAAAGTTACTTGTGTAATTATTAAATAGGTTAAAAAATAGTTTTAATTTATTTAAAAAAACTATTGCCAATAAGCTTAAAAGTTTAAACGATAAAACTACTTATTCACTGGGTTTTGAATTTTTTTTCTTGCAAATGACTAAAATACAATTTTTTTGTTATTCATACACAATGAATCTCATTAATTGTTTATCCCAAATGGTGGCCAATCACTTTCGCTTCCTTGTCTACTACCTCAATCCGGTGGTCACCGAGCGCAGCAGTAAATACCAACAGAGCGCTGACAAAACATGTTTAGGTTACCTTTCAAACTCTACCTCAACGCTGCCCTCAAAACGCGCCCTTGAGTTTCTCTTTCCCATCACCGCAATGGTCGCCTCCTTTCTCTACGGCACCGTGTACATCGTCTACGCTGATGAGGGTGGTCACTTCAGCTGGGAGGCAATGAAAGTCAGCCCGGTGATGATGTACCACCAGGTTCTGCCCCGCCTCACCTGGCCCCAGCTCGACGGGGTGGTCATTTCCGCCAACTGTACAGTGGTGGCCATTTTCGGTGCATTTTTGGCGAAAAGGGCCGGCTTCACCGCTGGCCGGTACTGGGTGGTGAACAGTTTCGAGAGCAGAAGAGGCGAAGAGCAACGGAAGGAGAAAAGGGACAAACGGGTGGAAGTGTACATCAATACAACAAGTAAAACGGGAGAGGGGAAAGGGGAAGGGGAAGGGGAAGGGGAAAGGGAAGGGGAACTACTTTTGCAACCAGGATTAATTTAACTTTGCATAACATGTTGTTACTGTAGAGCTGCCAGCTTCCGTTTCCAAGTCGGTAGTGAAGAATCATGCGCTGGCCAACAGGCTGCTAATTTTTTTATTGGCATTTACCTTTCTCTTGGCAATGACCATCTTCTACGTGCACATCTTCTTCATTAGCTCAATCAATTACAAGTTTTCAGTAAACAACGTTTTCCTGTGGCTGGCTGCACTGCCACTAAATGTTTTTTACATGATTTATGGTAATTTTGTTTTTATTTTGTTTTATTTTATTAAACTAATTTTGATTTTTATTCAGGACTTTTTGGTGTGTCTACTTTTGTTATTATTTCTAGTCAAATTGTGCACATCAGACAAAAAACGCTACTTAATAGTTTGACTGATTTAAACGATTACTTACAAACAAATAATCAACAATTTAAATCTCAACTTCAAGCGTTATCTCTTTGGAATGACTACCTCAGAGTAAATCGTCTCCTTATTAGTTTATCAACTGATATTGAGCAATGTGCAAGTTATTTTTCCTGTCCAATTACCGTATATTTTATGGGCTTTATCATCCTTCAGTGTTACCTTGCGTACATTGTTTTCTTTGTTCCAAACTTAAACTTATTTGTCAATTTGTTTTTCCTTTACTGTCTTACGCTGGTGGAAACTTGTCAGTATATACTTGTTTTATCTCTTTCTAAACTTACTCAATGCAATGGCAAACTAGAAAAAGCAAATGAAAAGTTTTACTTGTTGTTCAACAGAAAAAATGGTTTTAAAACTAAAATGATTCCGTTTGTTGTAAAAGTAGTTGTTTATTGAAACTGAAAAAATTATTTTTTTGCTAAGATTTTTTATTAAATTAGGCCGAATTTCTACAGACCAGCCACCGATTTCGTCCCTACTGTATGCATCTGTTGGACAATTACCGCATAACATCAAAAACATTTTATTTGGTAAGCCAAATGCTCCTTAAAATGTTATTTGGAAATTAATTGACTATTTTTTCTAGACAATTTCCTACAATGCGTTGTTCTTTTTAATGGTTTTTAAAAATCAATAATTTAAAAAGTTTTTTAAACTCTCAATTTAATATTAAATTGTAACTCAACTGACTTTTACTGCATTTTTGCTTTGAAACTTTTTTTTATTTAAAAAACAGTTCATAATCAGGAACATTTTTGTAAAAGAGAGTATCTTAACTCAAACATTTTTTGTTGGCAAACAAGTCCTCCCCTTTCCTCTCCTCAAAACGCACCATCACCGGCGACCTGATGGTGAGAACAACAGCCACCCCAAAACGAATCGAATCTCGAGGCGTGACCGCCTTTAGATGATATCGTCGAAGTACTCCCGCCAGGACGGCTTTCATTTCAAGGAGGGCGTATCGAAGGCCCAAGCAAACTCGAGGTCCAGTGCTGAAGGGAATGAAGGCTCCGAGAGGGACGGGGCGTGGAAAATGGGCGAAAGCGGGGTCTAAAGAAGAATAATTCTCCGACTCCAAAAAACGTTCCGGAATGAACCGGTCCGGCTGCGGAAAGACCACCGGATCCCGGTGCATCAGACTGTAGAGGATCAGCACCGAGGTTCCCTGGGGAATCCGATGGCCATTCACCACCATCCCCTCCTCCTCGACGACCTTCTTGGCGGTGTTGGGCGCCGGGGTGTACAGTCGAAGGGCCTCCTTTACCACCGCCTCCAGGTACCTCATCCGCCGGCAGTGCTCACCGGTAATTGGACACCGCACCGGATCAGCCTCCTCGGCGAAGACCTCCTCCTCCAGTTCTTTAATGATCAGCCCTTGAACGCGCTGGTCACCGGCCACCAGGGCGAGGGCCATCGTCATCGCCACCGAGGTGGAGTCCTGGCCGGCGAACATCAGCGCGTTCACCTCCTCGAGAATGTCCCTCTCGGTAATCTCAGTTGGGCGCTCTTGGGTAGCCTTCAGGAGAAGATCAAGAAAGCAGGGAAGTCTCTTTTTCACTGTCCTCGACATAGTGCTCTGAGGATCCACAAAATCGCCTTTTCCGCTCTTCCGCTCTTCAACGACCTTCTTTACGTACCGGTGAACTTTCCTTATGACTCGAGTATTTTTACGCCCCTCCCCTGAAAGGCGGTACAGCAGGTCAAGGTGGTGCAGCGGATTCATCAGGCGATGTGCGAAGCAGGTTAACGCCCCGTCCAACGGCTCAATGTACTCCTCTCGATTGGTGGCCACCTGCTGGGCGCCGACCGCCCTGCCCAGCGTCGTCTCCGTGACAATGTCCAGCGCGAGGTCCTTGACAAGGGGCCGCAAATCGAGGACTTTTGTTGCGGAGTTTGAAACTCGGGAGAGCATGATCTCGACGTTGGCGTTGAAGGAGGGCAGGAAGGAGCGCAGAATGGCCGGTGAAAAGGCGGGGCTGATCAGCTTTCGGTGGCGGCGCCAGTGCTCGCCCTCGCTGATGATCAGGCCCCGGCCGATCCAGGGTCGCAGGAAGCGGAACTGGTCGCCCTTGCTCGTTTGGGTAGTTTTAACGGAAGATTTTTTAGAATTTCCGGTGCTGCTGTTCATCAGCTGACCGACAGTGTCCGCCCGGAAGACGGCCACCGTGGGAATGGCGCCCAGGTGACAGGCAAAGAGACCTTCTCTTTTAACCGACTCAAATTGAAAGAGGCCATTGGTTGTTTCAAAGATTGCTGAAAAGAAGTTAAAGTTGAATTTTTTTTTCTAAAGAACAAACTTTTTTAAACTTACCTTCTTCAATCGTCAGGTGCTGCATTGCATAAAAGTACACGTCAATATTTCCTAGCAACCAACGCCCGATGACGCCCAACTTGGGCAGTTGAGGGAGCTGGTTGAACAGGCGGCGTCGGTGGAAGGTGATCACCAGAAAGGGCACTAGTTTGGCCAGGAGGAGAGCCAAAAATGCCAGCTGAAGTGTCGCCCGAGCTGAAATGAGCAGCTTGACGCTTGAACTGAAAACATTTGAAGGTTCAGGAAGTTGATCACTTGTTGAAAAAATAGCAAAAGGTTGAACATCAGAAAGCGAAAGGTTGGTCATTTTAACAATTTTTTTTGCGCAGGTGGTTCAGAGGATTTCCTCTCTCTCTCTCTCTCTCTCTTTCTCTCTCTCTCTTTATTTTATATGACATGGTCATCAGAAGTAGAAAGAGGGAAAGAGAGAAGAGAACTAGTTTTTTGAGTGATAATGAATTATTTTCTTTTTGTATTATTACGCGGTTTAAATTTGGTTGAAGATGTCGATTGGAAGAGAGTTTCTCTTTCCTCTTTTCTTGGGCATGACTAAAGCAAAAGGGTGAGCATTTTTGTGAATTTTTAAAAAATTTGTTTTTTATTTAAAAAAATATTTGCTGCAAAATAAAAAAATAACGAGTTTTTATTTTGAAATGTTCTCAAAAGCGCTCAAAAGTTTATTCGGTTCACAATAGTTGATGCGGAGCTTTTACCCCTTTTCAGTCTCAACCAACATTCTTGAGATAGAGTGAACAAAATCACATGATCAGATGAGGAGAATAACTGTCATCCTCTTCCTCGACATCATCATCGATGGCTTTGCTTTTGACAGATCCTTTTAAACAAATTTCCGACTAAACCCAAAAGGAAAAAACTTTTCACACATGAACACTTTATTACGCGCACAACTTTATCCAATAGATAAAAAAACAGACTGTAAACCGGCAGAGGCGGCGGCGCAGAATAACGTAACCGAAAGCGCTGACATGTTTATAAATGCAACACAAAAAAATACGCAAAAACAAAAACAAAAAAGCCAACACATAAACTAAATCATTGGAAGACGTACTTAGAACCCGTAAAACACCCTTAAAAATTGAACTGCTTATAAAAGAATAAAAGAACTTCAGTTAATAAATTACAATTTTAATTTTCCTAAAATTCGTCAATCAAAAAAAAGTATGGTAAGTGGAAACAGAGAAACATGAAAAGGCAATAAAACAAAATACAATCTAAAAACAACAATCGTTGCCAATCACAACAACCAGTACAAAGCTCCCAGGCTTTGCACACAAAAAGCACGTCATCATTTGCAATTTTTCCCTTTCTTTAGGCGACTTTCCTCTTCTGCTGTTGTTGTTTGTACGTTTTGAGGTAGAAACGAATGAAGAGCACCAGGTAGAGCGACGACTGGCCAAAGAAGCAGGTCAGGTAGAACCAGTGGTGGCCGGTTTGGAGGGTGACAAAGGCGAGGCCGACGACGATGAAGATGGCGAATTGGATGATCTGAATCTGGGTGATGTACCGCTTCCACCAGAGGTACGGCTGCATGTGGGGCCCAAAGGCGGACAGGCCGTAGTAGCCGTACATGATCTGGTGATAAGTGTAAAAAAGATTGAAAATTGATAAGAAGTAGATAAGTAAAATGATAAGAAATGATAGCTTTACCGTGTGAATAAAGGAGTTGCAGAGACCAAAGAGCAACAGCGGCCGACTGTTGCCCACCAGGCGGATGCTGACGAAGCCGATGATGGGAACTAATAATAAAAAAATTCGATAAAAGATAAGATCTTTGCTGAGATAGGAAACAAACAAAAAAAAGTACCAGTAAAGTGGTGGTAGGTGTGGAGGGCGGTAATCTGATTCGGTTTCTTGCGCAGCACAA
>JAALOO010001179.1_pt2 | contig 11079 bp, 11 predicted proteins | sample 7257641 | NCBI WGS metagenome assembly JAALOO01 (sample SAMN14085613, study PRJNA598686) | mite metagenome | biome: ENVO:01001000; feature: ENVO:01001002; material: ENVO:01001226; isolation source: single female mite from University of Michigan culture on fish food culture... ... | reverse complement strand
AATGGAGATGACGCACCTCGATCGAAGCGCTCAAGTGGCAGAAATGTTCCCTAATGCGCGTGCAGGCGGAGCCTAAAATGTGATTGTATTACACTGTGAAGACAACTGATGTAAACTTGCACTGTACGAGTTTGGTTAAAAAAGAATTTTTTGTGCAATTTTCGTACAGTGAAATAAACTTGCAGAATGTAATACAATCACATTTTAAGCTCCGCCCGAACGCGCGTTAGGGAAAGTTTCTACCACTTGAGCGCTTCGATCGAGGTGCGTCAATTCCATTGGCAGACATTTCGGCGGCTTAGTCACCGTTCTATGGATGAGCCATTCTCTGTTCCATTTAGTTTTGCTGTGTTATTCTTATTCGTCTATTCTTAGGAGAAAAAATGGATCTACCTTCTAACCCTAGCCACCTACCTGGCCACCCTCAGCCACGCTTTCCCGTTGCGTCTCAATCAAGCCCTCGCTGCGTCATGACTCCCTCAGGGCACATCGTTCCAGCCTGCCCGCCTGGACAGCAGCCACAGCAGTATCGCTTTTATCCGGCTGGGCCGAGCCAGAAACCGACTTCATCAACATCTTCCTCCAACGCGATCCTCGTCCACGGACAGATCATTCGCTTTGACGCCACCGGTGCTATGGATCTGCGAATGGGCCGGCCACATCCCGGTCACCTCGGTCCTATCATCATACCGCCGAAAAGTTTCTCAAGAGAGAGCTTTGTTCGCCGTTTTCCCGGTCTGCCGCCGCCGCCACCGGGCTACGCCGCCTGCTTCTTTCAGCCCCAGCCCGGAGCCCGCTTCACCATGCCCCCGCCTCGTTTTCCTGCCTCTCTTCTGATTAGACCGACTGAGGATCTTTCCAGTCAAAGTCAGACGGAGAGTATTCCACGCCCAGTGATGACGGCTACTGTTTCACCGAATCCTTCAGAGCTATCTCCTCCTGTTACTCCACCTTCTCCTCCTCATCTTCCCATTACTCCTACTCCTACTCATACTTCTACTCCTACTTCTTCTACTTCAACTCCTCTGCAGCATTATCACAAGGATGGAATTCAGATGTTGATTGACTGCCTGACACCGCTCACCGAACCAGTGGCTTCCACCTGCTCAGACGATTCCGCCTGCTCTGCGGACTCGGGCAATGCCACGGGCAGCCTGGAGATGATTACACAGACATCGCCTGGAGAGACCTTTTCTTCAACAACTTCTCAATTTGCTCTGCCAACTTCAACTTCAGCTTCAGCACAAGACGGAGAAGCAACACCAGTGGCGCCAGGAAAGGGCCGAGGACGAGGACGAAAGCGGCGTGCACCATCGGCAAATGGTGACTCAGCAGTGGGGCCAGCGGTGAAGCAGACCAAGAGGAGCAGCAAAGCTTCGCTGGTGAAGTGGCCTGAAAGCCGAGAAGAGGACCCTCGCTACAAGGTTCTGGGGCTGAAGTGCCTGGTGCCCAGCTGTAAGATTATAGTGGAGAATGATGTTCAGCTCGCCCACCATCTCAACGACCACCACGAAGGGGCGGGCCTCTTTCAGTGCGCCGTAACTGGCTGCGGTATCAACTTTAAAACAAGGTAAGAAAATTGAGAGTAAAACTATGGCATTTTCTGTACAACAACTTGTCCTTCCCCCTCCAGTGAGTCCTTCAACTCGCACATTGCCATCCACAGCGCCCTGATGCAGAGCTTCAGCTGCCGGAGCTGCTCGGCGGCGGACTTTGCCTCCTACGCCGAGCTGGCCGCCCACTACCGCAACAGCCACGAGGGCGGCTTCTTCGAGTGCGCCTTCGGCGCGCCGTGTCGCGTGGTGTTCAACAACCGCGGCGGCATGCTGCAGCACATCACCGAGGGCCACCCGGCGGAGGCGGCCGGCGACGGCGGCAAGGGCCGACAGGCGGGCCGGTGCCAGCACTGCGGCAAACTGATTGCCGGCGACTTTAAGCTGCGCGCCCACGAGCGCATACACCTCAACCTGCGCCCCTTTGTGTGCGTCTTCCCCGAGTGCACCGGGTACGCGGGCACGCAGAAGATTCACGCCATTAGGCACGTTCAGATGGTGCACTTTGGAGCGAAGGCGATGCAGGCGCTGAACCTGGTGGACACGCGCGATCCGATGAGCTTCATCAAGGTGGAGGAGCAGTTGCTGTAGAGCAGAGAAAGGGGAGAGGGTCAGGTTTGCAGTAAGGAAAGGTAGTAGTCCTCATTCTCGATTGCCCGTTCTTATGCTCTTGTATTTAGCTTTTATTTATATTTCTCTCCCACTCTTCTAAGTAGTTTGATGATGATAATACTGCACACTGATGGCTTAGCAGTGCACTTTTGATTCACAACTGTAACTGTAACTGTGCATACACCTCCTTTTTACTCTTTTAGAGGGCAAAATTAATCCGCAACGACCTTTATCAATTGTGATATTCTTTTTGTTTGATTTATCTTTCAATTTTACAGCAAATTGTACTACTACTACTAGAAATTCTAATACTGTGACGATGTAAACTTTGGTGTATAAATGTGTAAAAAAAGTTTAAAACTGCTTTGTACAAAATCATTGTGAGTAAAGTGGGTTGATTGGACCAGTAAGTAGAGGAAATGCTTGCGAAAAGAATATATTCTTCGCCTTCATTTGGGCACCTACCTTTCATTGTACAGCACTTTACAGGCTGATAGCTCTTTCGAAGCGCTGCAAGTGTGCTCACCTTTGTACGATTGAAAGGGATAACCGCCGCTGCCACCACTCTCCGCTGCCGCCACAAAATCCCCCGTGGAGACTCTGAAGACGCACCTGCTGTTGTGGTACTGGGCACAGCGCCAGTAGAGGGTGGTGACGCCCGATCTGGTGGAGGAGGTGTACGAGCCGTTCCGCTCGAGGGTGTAGCCATTGTACACTATTTGCTCATTGCCCTTCAGCGAGTGCACCACCTTCAGTAGATGGGGAGCAGCTGGAGCACTCTGGAGCTTGTTGTTGTTGTTGCTGCTGGAGCTGGCAACGGCGAGCGGCACTTCTTCAACTTCTCCATCTTCTCCTTCACTTCCATCGCCACCACCACCTCCTTCCTCATCGATTCTGATCTGGTCCTCGATGACGTAGTGGTAGGGGTTGCGCCTATCCTCCACGCCCATCTCAATCTGCTGCCTGACAGAGTGAAGTTGGCCGAAGTGGACGCGCCGTACGTGCATCACCACCTGGCCCTTGCGCGTGGCCGAGTAGCCACAGCCTTGAAAGGCGCACCGAAAGGGACGGTCGCTGATGTGCATCTTAATCCGGTGGGCGTCCAGGGTCGCCTGGTTGGTGAAGGCGCGCCCGCATAAGCAGGTGAAGCGCGGGTGAAAGATGCGAACGTGCTTTCGCACCTCAGACCGATTGTCCGCTGTGAAACGCTGGCCGAGCGGGCAGAGGGTGCAGCTGAAGGTGCCCCCCTCGTGGACCTCGTTGAAGTGCGAGGTGAGGCTTTGCATGTTCTTGAAGGTGCGACCGCAAAAGCGGCAGCCCAGCGGAGCGTTGTTAATCTTGTGAGCCGTTCGTATGTGATTGTTCCGTAGTGAGCTGCGAGGTAAAATGAACAAAATAAAATAGTGAAACTTTTTTGCAAAATTGTGAACAATCGTTTTCTCTACTTACCGGTACTTGAAAGTCCTATCGCAAGTGTTTGAAAAACAGCAGAACGCCTCGATTACGTTGTGGGCAGTGGAGATGTGCGTATCAAGGGCGGCTTTGCCCTCAAAGAGAATGTTGCAGTTTTGGACCCAGCATTTTAGCCTCACCGTGCTGACGTACCGGGAAGAATCCTGGCTGGCCGATACGCCAAAGTGACTGGAGTCAAAGGAGTTGCTGTCATCTGAAGGCTCTGGTGGGTGAGTTGTCCCGTGACGATTGCTCACTACTGCTGAGCTGGTGGACGTTCTGGTTGGTGGAAATTTGCTGGTGATGTTGATGGTCGATGATGAGTGCGGCACTGGTCTTAACATTTCATCGAAGTTCATCTGAGCAGCCATCCCATTGTTGTTATCGTGATTGAGAAAAGCACCGTTCTCTTCGAACTCATCAAACTTGACTGGAAGCTCAGCCTGGGGCACCATCATCAGGTCATCGGAGATGTTTGAGTCGGCTGAGCGATGTTCTTCAATTAAGACTGATGCAGCATTCTCTCGTGGTCTTTTAGCTCTTTGATGTTGCCGATGCTGTTGTTGTGTTTGTTGTTGGCCGTTACTGGAACCAGCTGCACCTGATGTAGCTGCTGCTAGAGGAATGAGCCTCGTCTCAGGAATGACTGTCCTTATTCGCTTAGAGAAATGGGCCGTAGACTGCTCCACAACAATGTCCATCAGTTGTTGTTGCTCCTGCTGTTGATCATCTTCCGCCCGAATGCTGCTGTTGCCGCTTCCTCCATCGGCTCCATTTTCCATCTCCTCCATCGACGGCTCGAAGTCGACCAGAGTGACAAATTCGTCGACCATCTCATCGAAGAGGCCATCGATCATGTCAATTACCTGCCGCTTGAAGTTCCTCTTCCGCCTTTCGAAGCGATCCATCATCCGCTGCACGGCGGTACTCATTTTGATGACCAGGGGGTGCAGGTGTGCAGGTGTTTTGACTTTGAGGTGACAGCGCAGAGACGCGAGTGATGAAATGGCGACTTTCAGCTACGCAGATGAGAAAAGAGTGGAGATGAGGAGATATGAGGATTGAGTCCACTAGACTTTTTTGTGAAGACAAAGTAATTTCTCTTTCCCTTTTTCTCTCTTCATCTTTTTTGTGTGTTGTGAAAAAGAAAAAACAACAAGCTAAACCACTGCAGCACTTTTCATAGACGGCGTAACGAGTTTAAAGTGATTGACCTTTTTGAGTTTTTAGATTTATTTTCAAATCCAAAAGATACAAGAAACAAAAGATTGACAAAATGAGTTGTCAGGGGGTAATTGACTGAAGGTGTAGATGAGAAAGAGGTCGAGAGGAGTGGAAGGTCCTCGGAAGAAATAGGGGAAGCCGTTTAAGAGCAGGCTTCAGTTATAAATTATCGTGATAGAGTGAGGCTGTTCAAATATCGTTCTTTTTTAAGATTTCTTTTTCTTATCCTTCTTAACCTGCTTCTTTGCCTGCTTACCACCACCACCACTACTTCGCCGTTGATGGGGAACAGTTCGGTGGCGACGCATGTCCGAGTCGGTGTGCAGCTCAGCGAAGCACTCCCGACAGTAGACGTCCTCATCACAGTCCAGACAGCGGAGGGTGCCGTCTTCGTTGCAGGTAGTGCACCAGTCCAACGTCTCATCGTAGTCATCGTCGTTGTCATCAGCTTTGTCTTCCTCCGAATCATCCAGATCGCTGAGGCTGCTCATTTTCATGTCCGGTGAGTTGAGTATCTCCTCGATCAACTCCCGACTTCCCTTTGGTTTGCTGCTGTACGACGTTAGTGGCTGGTTCAGATGTTGTGCTTGTTGTACATTTGCCCCAGTTCCTGTTTGTCCCTCTCGCAGCAGCGCCAGTCGACGTTCAATCTCCGCATCAATGGCTGCCCCGTCCTTGGCGTATGACTCATCAATGGCCAGCTCACTGAGCAGCTGGCCCATCAGGTGGTCCGTCTTCTCGGTGTCTGTCATCGCCGCCCGCTGGCTGATCAGCTGGTAGATTTTAATGGGCGGGTCAGAGCTGGAGTACCAATTTGGGTCGCGGTTGGTCAGCTTCGCTAGGCGCTCCTCGATTTCCTTCTGCGTGAAGACGGGCCTCGTTTCGTCGCGCAGCTTCGCCAGACGCTGCTCAATCTGATCCGTCGGACTGTGCTTGTCCTGAGAGTTGTTATTATCCGGTGCAGACATCCTTGGTGATCGTTTAGTATTCTTTGAAGGCAAATATATCTTTTTCTGGTGGAAATGAATGTTAGAAATGACAAAACAGAGAAAACAGCAACAACACAAGCAACGACCTACCAGCAAAGACTGTCAAAGCAAAGTGAATCACTAGTTCTCCTAACAACAGTCAACTCACAGCAGCTAAGCAAAACGTAAACAACAGCTGAGCAGTTTCTGACAGTAGGAGGCGCTGCCGTACAGCTTAGGGAATTTTAAAAATCTGATGACGTCTTTTGAAGGGAATGAAAAGGGATTCCATGAAACGATTTGGTGAGGCATATGATAATCAGAAAATGGTTTTTATTTGAGCAGCTTTTGATTTGAGCAGCGTTGAAACAACAGTATGAAAGAGTACAAAATAAAAGCGCAAATTCACAGGCGTTTTTTGTCACAGGTTTTTAGGAAATGCTTCACAGTTTGGGTTCAGATATAAATTCCGAATTTTCTTACTTCAGGTGCAACTCCGCCTTGATGGCGGCAATGGACAGCGACATCATGTGGCCCTTGTTGGCGAGAAAGGTATCCACCGCCAGCTGCTTCGTCTCCGGCCACTGATACATCGCCCGGTAGATTGGCCGGATAAACTTCATGCGACCAATTTCGCCCACAAAGAGCTTCGCCTCGTCGAGGACGCCCTTCCAGTGGCTCTTCAGGCCAAGAACGATCCACACGCAGCTCACCTCGGCGTTCTTCTCCTCTCGAAGCTTGTACACGGCGGTGAGGCGCTCCAGCTTGGTCGCCGACAACCGCTTGCCCTCCGTTCGCTCGTCCAGCTCAATCAGAAAGAGCTTCTTCTGGCCGGAGGTCAGGGCGTGAAACTCCTCAAAGTTGAAGGGGCCACTGAAATTTAAAAAAAGTGAGTAAAAATCACAACAAAATGATAGCACAAAACATACTTTCCCGTCTTGATCTGCTCCTCGGGCACCTGCACCCACTTCTCGGCGAGGTGGACGCTGACGTTGAGCAGCGAAGTGTCGTACTGCGGCATCACCAGCGGCAGCCCGGGCGTGTTCAGCCAGCCGTCCCAGTTGATGGCCGCCACCTTCTTCTTGCCCTCCTCCGTCTTGTTGAAGTACTCCACGAGGAAGCGCTTAAAGTCCTCCGTCTTGATCGACTGGTACTTGTAGTGCTGAATGTAGGCACGCAAAAATGGCTCAAAGACGGTCGGCCCGCCGAGCAGCTGCTCCAGGTAAAAAAGAAAACTGTGCCCCTTTTCATAGGGCACCACGGAGAAGGCGTCATCGGGGTTGACGCCGCGCAGGTCGGTCACCAGGCGCGTCAGCTGGTTCTTCTCGCCCATCGCCTTGATCGTCTCCTTCAGGTCCTTCAGGCCCTCGAGAGCGTTAAAGTGGCGCGTCGGCTCGCCCTGGCCAATCTTGCCGGCAATCTTGCGCTCCAGAAAGGTGGTGAAGCCTTCATTCAGCCAGAAGTGCTCAAAGTTGGCGTTCGTCACCAGGTTACCGGTCCAGGAGTGCGCTATCTCGTGCGCCACAACTGCAGGAGGAATTAATAAAAACAAAAGCGGTGATAATTAAAAGTTGCCAAACTAGGTAATTACAGTCCAAAGAACTTACCGTAAACGAGCGATCGATCGCCGGCGAGCAGCGTCGGCGTGACAAAGGTCAGACAGGGGTTCTCCATGCCGCCAAAGGGAAAGCTGGGCGGGAGAATGAGCAGGTCGTACACCTCAAAGACGTACGGGCCGGCGATCGATTCGGCCGTCTTCAGGATCATGTCCACCTGCTCAAACTCCCAGGCGGAGCGGTTGATGAGCCCCCGCTCCGACCAGACGTGCGAGCGCGGTCCGAGCTTCTGAGAAACGAGGTCGCCGGCGACCAGAGCAATCAGGTAGCTGGGAATGGGAACCGACTGGTTGAAGTGGTGCACATGGTGGTCGGCCTTGTCCGCAGCAGCAGTTGGTGGCTTGCTGATCTTGGCGCTCATTAGCACCGTAGCATACTGGGGTGCTTCGATCTAGAGTAACAAAAAGTGTTAGAATTTTTTTGTTAAAACACGATTGTCTCAGACTCACCTGTGCAGTATACGTGGCTTTTACCGAGGGCGTATCCTGGCAGGGCACCATGCTTCGGGCGTTGATGGCCTCGTTCTGCGAGAACACAAACGGGTACTTCTTTCCGTCGGTCTGCTCCGGTGCGAGCCACTGAAGCGCTCGAGCGCTGGGCACCGTCTCGTAGAGCACCTCAATCTGAATTTTCTTTTCCGTCGCTTTCGAGATGTCCACCTCCAGCTTGGCACCAAACTCTGGCACCGACTTGTGGTGGGTGAAGTTCAGCGAAGTGGTCTTTCCGCCGGAGACTAGCTTAATGTCGAAAATCTTCAGATCGACAGTGTCGAGCAGGAGCTTGGAGGCGTTGGCGGCCACTCGGTCAACGTCGAGGAGAACATGACCGGCGAGAATGTGCTTGGTAAAGTCGACTGCAAGCTTGAGATGAAGGTGAGTGACTTTAGCCTGCGAAGAAAAGAAAAGGATGAAATTGATGAAATTGATGAAATAGAAAGGCTTTAACTTACCTGATCAGGACGAGCAAAGCTGTTTGGATCAAAGGGATTCGCCTTCAGCTCCGCCTCCAGGCCCTCCACTGAATTGGGATCCATTGAAGAAAAGGAAGAAAAGAAGTTCCAGGCGTCACTTAGCTGCTGACCGACGAATGACAGCTGGGGATTCTGTTGATGGTACACGCCAACGAGAACACTGGCGGCGATTGCGGTGATAGCTGCATAGAGAACGGTTAGTGTCATTAGTAAACGGGCCATAATATCGTTTAGTAGTGTACGGCTCGCGCTAATGATGGGACAATAAAAAAGCTCAGGAAAAGAGGTAGCAGTAGACGCTACTCAGAGATGATGGAAACCCTGCTGCTGTTGCCGGGCCGTAAAGATATACAGAGGTTAGAAATGTGTTCCTTTCCAGAGCAGCTGCCGAGTAGGCGACTTTTATGGCGACCACTTGGCTGAAACAAAAGATGCTTGAGTGGCAAACTTGGTGGTAATCGGCCTCGATAATCGGGTCACTATACTTCTAGTCAGCACCATCATCACCCTCACTACCACCACCAAAGACTTTGATCACCATCAATTGAGAAGCGCACAGAGCTGGCATAAGTGGACTTGCGCCATAAGCGATGGAGTGATAAGATTAGCAGTAGAAGTGCAATAAGCAGAAAGGAATGAAAACTCTGAAGACCCATGCAAAGCACAGCCTTGTTCACTTACTAGTGACCAGAACAGCCTTCCAAAAGCGGTCCATGAAATGACAGCAACAGTGAACACCTGAAACGGCGGTGGTAATCTAGGCAACTACTGCGAAGCAATCATCGAAGCACAATTTTAAGTAAACACTGATTTCGTCAAAGCAAGTGCACAATAGTAAAGCTTAGCATGACATACTGATGGTTACAGAGAGTTGAAGTTGATCTGATCAAGAGAGGAACACTTACATTAGGTAAATCTGGGTTAGGGATAAAACACGAAAAGAACCGGCTTCAAGTCGACGACGACGATGCTTCTGTTCTGACAACCTGTCAATGTTTTTGTTCTTTTTCTCATTGCCCCATCGAGGTGCACCAGCGCCCTCGCGTCTGTGCACGCAACGGACGCTCATAGAGAGCGTGAGTTTGAATAATTCAAATCGAGTAAGAAAAGTGCACTCTCTTCTTGCAAGTGCCATTCCCAAAAGAGACCACCGTCGCCGCCAATAAAAAGAAGGTCAACTTACTGGAAAAAGAAAAAGCAAAGAGCACCAGGAGGGCCACCATCATTCTTGAATTGCTAAAGCACCGCTTAGGAAAAAGTTCATTCATTACCATTGTCGACATTGAATGCCTTCAATTAGAAGGAGACAAATGATACTTTTTATATGTACTGCCGTCGCTGCCATAATTAGTCTAATTTAGCGGCCTATTAGCAATCATCAGCACTGTTTGCAATGCTCTCTTTTGTTCTTCCATTTCCTGTGAAGGCCACACACATCTGCAGACAATTACAGTGGTGCTGCTGCTCACCTGACCTGCTAACAACAACCTGAATGTGTGTAATGTGTCAACCCCGTAAGTGGAACAGCAGCTCTGCCGTACATCGGCTGACACTGACATCTTGCCAATATTCAGTGGGCAGAGCATGTCCACCACACAGCAGAGGCACAGAGGCTAAACATAAACACACACGCACTAGACACACTGCACTGGAACCCGAGAATCCCGGATCAGCGCTGACTATATAGAAGACTTTTCAGCAAGTTCAGTTCAAGCAGATACACTTCTTCCTCTCCCTTTCCCTTCCTTTCCCTCTCCCGACCCGTCAATGTGACTCTGCGTAGTGGTCTGCAGCAGCAGCCTCTTTGCGACAATAACAATTCTCTTTTCGTGCGCACTTTTCTTGTACGGCGCTTCTCTCTCACAGAGCGCGCTTGTATATTCTTGATTGGCTATCTCGCTCTCTGTATCTCTCACTCTCTCCCGCTGTAGAATTGTCTCTAGAAAGAACCAGCAACCACTGTGATCAGCAGTCAGAGTGCAGTGAAGTGCAGTGAATTGCGCTGCGGGAGAAGCGGATTGCGTCAGCGGTGCAGGAAGATCATCACCCTCACTGGGAACATCTTTGCTCGGGAACATCATCATTATCACCACCACTATTTTCATCATCATCGATTATCTACTCGACAATTATCCCCAGCCCCAGTAGAGTGCATTAGAGAAAAAAGCTGGCAAAAGAGGAGAAGGAGAAGAATCGTTCATTTTTCTTTCTTTCTTTCTCTTGATCATGATCTCCAATCTGTACAATGCCCTCTTTCAGCCTAGCACCACCACTGCTCAGCAGCAACAGCAGCAGCAAAATCTGCAGCTGGCCAATGCTCAGATGCTGGGCGGCAACCAGTTCATGCTGGGCGGCGTTGGCGGCCTCGGCGGCTACGGCGGCTACTACCAAAACAATCAGTTTCTCCAGCCGGGAGGAGTTTACTACGGCGGCCTTCGACGACCACGCCTTCTGCCGACGCTGCCCATGCGACCGCTGCCCCTCAGTCCCTCCCGCTACCGGCGGTACCAGGGTGGGAAGAGCGGCAAGATGACCACCGCCCTCGGTCCGCACTTCGAGCCGTCCATCTTCCGCCGGGAGTTCATCCTCGACCTTCTCTGGGAGCTCTTCAGCAGCTCCTCGAACCTCGCCTTCTCGCCCTACTCGCTGCAGGCGACGTTGACTACACTGCTGGCCGGCCTCAG
>JAALOO010002243.1_pt1 | contig 11087 bp, 11 predicted proteins | sample 7257641 | NCBI WGS metagenome assembly JAALOO01 (sample SAMN14085613, study PRJNA598686) | mite metagenome | biome: ENVO:01001000; feature: ENVO:01001002; material: ENVO:01001226; isolation source: single female mite from University of Michigan culture on fish food culture... ... | reverse complement strand
AGAGAGAGAATATTTGATGATCAGAGCTCGTCATTACGTGCGTAGGTGGGTCGTCCACCGAGAGAGAGAGAGAGAGAGAGAGAGAGAAAGGGACGGCGGATGCTCATCCTTCATTTTTGGAAAAAGAAGTGAGAGAGGAAAAATGATGTACGGCGGTAGTACGCCGGAAACTATGGTGGCGCAATGTTTACCACCACCACTTTCCACTTTTACCGATGATAATATAGCAAGAAAACGAGAGAAAAAGAGAGAAAAAGTGTCTCTGCTCTGCCCGGAAACTCGCTCGCTAAGAAGAAAGTTGGTGTTGTTGTTATTGAACAAACTCTGGTCAGCGGTGGTCAGTGTCCAGCAGCGGCAGCACATGATGTACAATCTTTTTCTTGTTGACAATATTATTGCATTACCAATTGGGAAAAAAGAAAGAGCGGGAATGTGTTCGGTTATTATTATTATTTGGCGGGATTGGCGAAAATTGGCGGCAGTTGAAAAAGTGGTTGTTGTTGTTGTCCTTGCAACCCGAGAAGATACTATTGCTGCTGCTGCTGCTGTACAATGGTTATTATTACATCTTTTTCTTTTTCCCCCCAACCTTTTAGTAGTTTCCATCCCACTGTCCGTTGTTGTTTTCCGAGTTGCCATTTCCATTGGACCAGTCGTTCTCCTGATCGTAGCTTCCGTCGTCCTGGCCACCACCTCCTGTTCCATCATCACCATCCTCGGGGCCACCTTCAGAGCCGATGATTTTAGCGCCTTTTGCCAGGGGCCGACAATCTCCGGTACAGGAAACGGGCACCTCCTCACTGCAGGAGACAAACTGACCTTGATTGCAGACACCACGGGAGTTCGGCGGTCGACAGTCGAAGCAGGCGACCAGGTAGTCGGGCAGGCCCAGGGCGGAGCAGTCCATCGCCGTCGGCAGGCAAATGTGGTACTCGGCGTAGTCGACAAAGGAGTTCTCCGCCTCAGAAGTGGTGGCCAAGAAAAGAGCACCTAAAAGCAGCAGCAGCGAAAAGTTGAGCATACTTGAGTGGCACAAGTGGCGCATTTAGTGAAAAAAAACAAATTTGTAAAATGTTGAAGTGGCCAATTTTTCTCCAGCCAAATTGGATAGTGTATTTTTTATTTTGAAGCACACTGCGCCAAATGTCAGTGCTTTTCTGCTGCTGTTGTCGTACACACAAAGGCAAAAACTGCTGTGTTCAGGCCTTTTTGAGGCTTTTTGTTGGCGGATGTGATGCGGGCTGCATCAGGGATGTTTGGTGGCTGAAAGAGGTTACGAGGACGCAAAAAAGCAAGGTTGAAGCCTTTGAGGCCTTTTTCGCCGAAGTTTTAGTACAATGGACTATGAAGGAAAATGGTGAAAAAGTAAACGTGAGCATTTCTATGTTGTGAAACACCTTGGCTTCAATTTTTGCTGCTGGACAACAGCAGGAAAAACTATTTTCTTCAGTAATTTAATTTAGGGTCAGCTCACAGTTCTAATTGTACTCAAGTACAGCAATAAAAAACAAAACAATGAGAAAAGTTCTAGAACAATCACTTCACAAGGCATAAAACACACAACACACTTATACAGCTCATCAAATCACACTTCACACTTTATCACTTCACAACTATCCTTATCAGCAATGAAACCAAGATCATCACCTCGAGCATCACTACTCGGGCGTAAAAAACTAGCAAAAAGAAGAGGCGGATCTCCGGTGACTCAGGTCCGACACTCACGGCTGTTGCCTGCAAAAGTCCAAAAGAAGAAGGAAACCCCAAAAAGAAAGAAAGTCCTAAAACCGAGGTCACCAACCAAGCCATCAGCCTCATCACCAACTTCCTCAGTAAACTCCACAACCACCATCACCACCACCAACTCCTCATCTTCAACCTCGAGCACCACCTCTTCCACACCGGTCCTCCTCTACCTGCCGCTGATCATCACAGAGGCGGACCGGAAGTGGATGATCACCGCCCTCCTCCTCGCCCACTTCACCGCCCTCTTCTCAGTGCTGCTCATCTCCGGCTACGCGACCTTCCAACTGGACGACCTGATCAACTCTCCCTGGAGCATCCTCGACGAGGTGGAGGCCTTCGACGTGGAGATCCTCCTGCTGGCGCTTTTAAACGGCGGCCTGGTGGTCAGTCACGTGGCGGCGGCCGCCTTCGCCTACCTCCTCACCTTCAATCGCTATCGGATTAGGTAAAAAAGTTGCTTAGAACTTTAATTTCAAAATTTTTTTCTTTTTTAGCTTCATCAGCGCCGGCCACTTCAACACCGCCGCCCTCCTGCTGACCATCGTCGTCGGCCTCACCTCCGCCTCCGCCCTGGTCCTCCTCCTCACCGAGCACCTCGCCGCGGCCAGCTACGAGTCGCTCTTTCTGGAGCACATCAGCCAGTACAAGAAAGCGGGCGGCAATGAACGGGCGACGGCGACCAGCGCCCGCATCGACCGGACGCAGATCATTCTGAAGTGCTGCGGCGCCCGCCGCTACACCGACTGGTTCCAGGAGCCGATCTGGAGGCGGCACCTCAGCACCAATAGTCGATGTCCGCCCTGGGAGAAGAGTGAGTCCTTTCTGAAAGCAAAGGAGTGGGCGGCGCAGAAGGAAGAGGCCTCGAAGAGGGGGAGAAAGGTGGTGGTGATCCACAAGGACGATAATGATGATAATGATGGTGGTGGTGGTGGTGATAATGGAAATGATGACAATGAGAAGAAAACCAAGGGTGAAAATGGAGTTCAGGAGTTCAACTTCACCTACTACCCCTGGCCGTACATTCCCTTCAGCTGCTGCAACTACTCCTCCACCGTCCCGTGCCTGCACTTCACCCCGCCGGATGTGATGCGCCACTCCGACGTGACCTTCCTCCTGGACAACAACTACCTGGCGGGCTGCGCCGGTCGCTTCAACGCCTCCCACCTCTGGACGGTGCACCGCCACGGCCTGGGCTGGGCCGTCTCCGCCGGCGTCCACCTCTTCACCAGTCTCCTCTTCCGCTACTTCTACCACTCGGTCACCTTCAGCCTGCTGTGGAGCAGGCGGGCGGACGGAAGTGGGCTGGGCTGGGCGAAGGGCGTCTCCCCCAAGCGGATCAGCAGCTTGGAGGCGCTGGTGGCCGGCAATCAGCGGCTGGCCTGGAGGTGGCCGGTCAGGCTGAAGAAGCAGGTGGTGACGAAGGATGATGAGGAGGAAGATGAGGAGGAAGAGGGTGAAGAGGGTGATGATGTACTGAAGAGAAGAAGAAGAAAGAACGCGAAGCCGAAGATGAGGAGGAAAGGCTCTGCTAAATAGAGAGAGATTCATAATAAAACGGACAAAGATGTTTTTGAGCGAGTTGTCTGATGAACTTTCATTTCATTGCATTGCGTTTGGCTGCGTCATTGCTGCGAGGAAATTGAGATTGTCTTTGCAAATAGGAAAGAGAGGTAAAGCGGAAAAAGATGTGAGTGTGTTGAGTGTTCCAAGCGGAAGGAAGGAAGAAAGGAAGATGCATTGCAAAATGAGTCTTTGAGAACCAAGGGTGACGTACGTCTTTTGATAAGTAAGGAATTGTTAAAGAAAGAAAAGGAAGAAGACCCTAATGCTACTCAATTTAGAAAAGACTACGTCTTCTCAAAAACGGCAATGTGGAGAAAGTTGTCGAGGTAGGAGAAGTGCTCGCTCATCCACTGCAGCGGCGTCTCCAGCGACGGCTCGATGCCGTGCACCACAAAGCGGTACTTCGCGGAGAGCGCTTCCGGCGGACTGGGGAGCACACTCGAAAGAAGGTGGCCAAAGGTGGCCAAAGACTGCTGCTGCGGCTGACTAGGCTCAGAAGAAGATGAAGTTGATCCTCTATCTTCAGGTGGCTCTAGGAGCGGACTGACCAACTTCTGCAGGTACAGCGGATGTTGAACCTCCGCTCCAGGCTTCACCAGATACAGGCGAAAAGGAACGTGGCGGAAGGTGCCGACGCAGGGGGTGAGGCTGTGATTTTCGGTCACCTCCTCGGCCACATTTGTTGCTGATGAAGAGCTGGTGGTGATGGGCTCATCTGGCGTCATCAGCCGGCGGTTGATCTTCCAGAAGGCGTCAAACTTGTAGTCGAGAAGGCCCTTCCAAAGGGCGGTGTGGTCCCGCTTTTGCATTGTATTCACCCGAGGTGTTCGGTGCTTGAGGACGTCGGCCTCCTTAAGGGCGTACATGTACGTCGATTCGAGGGAGGGGCGAGTGTTGCAGCGGACGAGCTGCTCGGAGGGGAAGTTCTGGAAGAATAAAAAAAATTATAAATAGAACTTTTGAAGTTCTTCTGCACTTACATCGAAGTTGACCGTGATGATCCAGGGAAGCTCAATGTCGGCAGCGTAGAGGTCGTAGAGAAGGCCGATAGGGTAGTTTCTGTGGGTGGTGATAAAAGGGGGGAGTTTTATGAGCAAAAATAGAACTCCACAAAAGAACTTACAGCTTGAGCGGGACGCCTAGAAAGTCTAGCCAGAGGTTGGCCGCCGACTTGGCGCTGGAGTCGATGAACTGCGAGAAGTAGACGACCACCTTGTCGATGACTAGCGTGAAGTAGCTCAGCCGAGGCACCATTGACTGCAAAATGGGAGGTATTTTTAGAAAATAGAACATCAACATCATTTGTTCTTACGTAGTAAGGCTCCGGGTCCTTGATGGCGTGCAGATCATTCGAAGAGAGGTGAAAGGCGACGGGCAAGTAGGAGTCCCAGAGCTGGCGAAGTACCTCACCATCTTCAGCCATTACTATTACTAGTCCACGGATTTAGGCAGTGTTTGGTGATCACTGAAGCGATTGAGTTAAGAAGGAGAAGAAGAAGGAGGAGGTGAAAGGCCAATCGTAAACCAAAAAGCGGACTGTATAGCTCTGTCGTTTCGAAAACACCACCGCCACCACTTGAGAACAAACAATACTGATGTGTGCTGGAGAAGTAGTAGTCCTGGAGACCAGAGCCACTGCTGTTGATGGTGATCGTGGTGATGATGGTGATGACCAGGAAGAACAAAAGTGGTCAGAGAGAGAGAGAGCGTCGTACAACTTGTACGATGCTGACAGGCAGCAGCAGCAGATGAAATCATCCCCCCATCAAAACAAATGCTAAGCACCCGCCGCAGAAGGTGTTACTGCACCACTGTTTTTGTTTGAGGAAAAGTACTTCGTCGGGCTGATGTCCACTCTCTCTTTTTGAAGACAACAACAGCACACGTGCCAGAGATCTTCAAAAGACGATGGTAAGCAGTCCTGGTGATGATAATCACCGGTGATCATTTAAAATAATCCTTTTCATCTTTCAGAGCCAAACTGTGGACACTTCGTGTGATGTTGTCACCGATGATAGCGGAGGTGGCGATCACCCCCTCTCCCCTGAAGACGTACAAATCCTCGAGGAGACGGTCGACCTGAAGCAGCACCTCCCGCCTGAATCCACTACCTCTTACCAGGTGCACCTCCTCTTTGCCCGCCTCTACCGGTCCTTCTTCGTTTGGGTCGGCGACCCACAGGCGCCTGCCCTGAACTCCATCTCGCTGGCCATCGGAAAGCTGATGACGACGATGGAGAATAGTGGTCAGAAAATCGGCGATCAAGATTCTTCCGACGAGCAGCTGGTGGCCAGCCGCCTCAGTCTGAAGTTCAACGAGGGCCGTCCGGTGTACGTCGCCTACAATTACAGTCCACTGGCGGTCAGCAGCGGTGGTCAGCTGAAGTTGGCCCTCGACCAGGCGGTGATGGCCTTCGTCGGTCGCTGTCTTCAAGAGCCCAAAACTGCCAAATCCTAATTCTCTCTTCCTGCTTCCCATTCCACTCAACACTTGTAAACTCCCGAGTAAAATGAAACACATTTTTATTACCCCAAAAACAGAAATCCCCGTTTCTACTTTGGAAAGAGAATGGAGCACTTAAGGAGGCCGCTCAGCTGTCGCTGGTAAGCCTTCAACTTTCGTTGATTGACCAGGCTGTTTCCCTTCGATTTTCCACCATGATCCACCGCGGCATCAAACTCTTCTTCATCATCTTTGTCCTCCTCCTCACTGTCGTCCATCTCCGCCGCCCTGGCCGCCTCCTTGAACCAGCTCACCTCGCTCCGCTCCTTCCGCAGCCCGTGTTCCAGCACATCACAGGCGGTCGCCAGCCTCACCCGTTCTTTACACCGCCTCAGCGCCTTCGAGTTGATCGGGTACTCCGCCAAATCGGTCTTCCCATTGGCATTCTTACCCAGAATCCGGCAAAAATCTCTCAGAAAGAAGGCCTCCTCCTGAGGATCACAGAGGATCAGACTTCGGCCGGAGGCTCGCTGCCCTCGAGCCGTCCTTCCGGATCGGTGAATGTAGATCTCCGCCGACCGGGGGCACTGGTAGTGGACGACGGCGGAGACGGCGGGGATGTCCAGGCCGCGGGCAGCCACGTCGGTGGCCAGCAGGACTTGTCCTGAAGAGCTTGAAGAGGAGCTTGAAGCATTGGTGGTAAAGCGTTCAATGGCCGTCAGCCGCCGCTTCTGCGGCATCGAGGAGTGCACCACCAGCGGGGCGAGGCCGAGGAAGCGCAGGAGGTTGAGCAGCCGGCGCAGGCAGTCGATGCTGTTTGCAAAGACGATTGTCTTGTGGTTTTGTGATTTGGGATCGGAGTTCTGCTGCTGCTGCTCCAGTAGAAAGTAGTAGAGGTAGACGTCCTTCTCCTCCTTCAGGCAGTGAATGATCTCCTCCTGAAGACGATCAGCGGAGGGCGTCGAGCGGAGGCCGCCCTCCGTCAGGTCGACCACCAACAGCCGAGACTGGTCCAGGCGAAGGAGGTCAATTAGATTGGGAGTTTCACTGTCCGCCTTCTTTCGGTGCTTCAGCTTTTTCGACTTCTTCTTTTGAAGGGTAAGCGTTGCGGAGAAGATGAAGGTCTGTCGCCTTGAGACTGAAGGCTGCTGCTGCTGCTGCTCATTGAGCAGTCCAATCACCTGCTTCAGCTCCTCAAAGTGCCCCCGCTCCACCATTCGATCGGCCTCGTCGACGACCAGGTACTGAACTGCCTGGATGGACTTCCGGTCCAGGTAGGGCACCGAGCCGGAGCTGATGATCTCCCAGAGGCGACCGGGCGTGGCCACCACAATGTCCGGCTGGTGGTGACTGAGGATGCGCTCCTGCTTTTGGATGGCCAGGCCGCCGACGACCAGAGCCGTGCGGACGAGGTCTCTGTTTGAGCTGAGTGGAGAAAGAGGAGTTAGTTTGAGGAGAGTTCGAAAACGTTTTGAGACTTACCTTCCACTTCCGCCGATGGTGATCGCCTCAATGTGCTTCTTGATTTGCACGGCCAGCTCTCGGGTGGGCGTGAGGATGAGGCCGCGAAGACGAGAGGTTGAGGTGGAGGAGTTTGAAGAAGAGAAGTTTTCCGGGAGTTTCTTCTCTTTCTCGGCAACAATCTGCGCCACCATTGGAATGGCAAAGGCGAGCGTTTTGCCGCTGCCAGTGGGCGCCGCCCCGTAGATGTCTTTTCGAAGATCATCACCCTCATCGAATTTGCCATTTGCCAGTGCCCCGGGAATGGTCGCCACCTGAATCGGAGTGGGCGAGGTCAGGCCGAGCGCCTGCAGGCGGTCGAGGATGTGCTCTGGAACGCCCAGTGACGCCCACTCAAACATCGAGGCAGTTGAGTTGATGATAGTTTTGGGCTTATCATCATCATCATCGTCATCACTAGGAACGGGTTCATCCTTCTTATCATCAACGGCCATAGACTTCACTGACCAGGATGGATCGGTGGAGGCTTCAGCAGCCGTCTCGCCGTCAAGGACGTTGTCATTATTGTCATCATCATCGTCGCCATCATTCAAGTCCACCGTCGTCGCCTCGGAAACTGAAGACGAGACCTTCTTTTTCGCCTGCTTCTTCTTCTTTTTCTTTTTCTTCGACAACGCTTCCTCCTCTTCTTCTTCAGCAAATGAAGAGCTGCCTCCTCTCTTTCTGCCGCCCCTGATGATCTTCAGGTCGCCAGCAAAGTCGGCCGGATTGAGCTCCTCGAGGCCAACCAGGCCGGCAAAGTCTGCCGAGCTGAGGCCCTCGGTGGACTCGATCACCATCGGCCGCCACCGATCCTTCAGCGCCTTCTTAGCTGCTGCTGATGATAAAGATGATGATGATGATGTTGTAGGTTTACCACGAGCTTTGGCCGCCATCGTGGTTTCATGAAGGGGAGGGGATCAAGAATAAGAATAAGATTTCAAACCTAAAAGAATCAGGAGTTGCAAAACAACAACAGAAGAGAAGAGAGAGGCAAACAAAACACGTGGTTCTGCAAGCAAGCACAGCGCTGCCTTGTGGCACTTTGAGGTACTATGAAAACTAAAAGCTTCGAAAAGGATTTTTGTTTTGGGATGCCTCTTCTTGACACAGATGTGGAACACTCTTACTGCCCAGAAACAGTTTTCCGAACACGTAACGTATTTACTTTTATTACAATTTTGATAATATTTACAACCGAAGTATTACAGTGTGCACAAAAAGAAGTTCAACGAATGATGTCAGAGGAATGCTGAACACTGATGCCGCCGCCCGTGCCGATGGTCACCAGTCGGGAGGAAGATGTTTGAAGTCCGTCTTGATCACCACCACCACCAGAAACAATCTCCACCACGGAGCGCACATCAAAACCATAGCTCTGTCGGCTGAGCGGCACCGCCCCCGGCTCCAAGTTCTTTCGGTCGTAGTAGAGCACCTCGGGGGAGTCGTCGGCGATGACGGCGATGATGTCCCGACCACCACCTCCTAAGCACTTCACGGGGACAATCTTGCGAATGGGGCGGTCGTTAAAGGCGGCCTGCACCGCTAGGGCACGCTTCGAGCGCAGGTCAAAGCGCACCAGATTGCCCGCCTCCGTCCCAAAGAGCATCTCCGCCTCGGTGGGCCAGAGGAGGGCGGTGGGGGCGCTGCTGCAGCAGAGCACGGCTTTTGCGGGCGGCACCAGCGTGGCCGGCGTGGTCGTGCGTAGGTCCCAGGCGAGGATCTCATTGTCGCCGCCGGCGGAGAGGAAGAGCGAGTCGCCGGCGCTGCGGTGGTGGGCCAGGCTCGGCCACACCGCATCGTAGACCGGGCCGTCGTGGGCGTAGTCGAAGACCTTCAGCGGGTCAAAGGTCTCCACGTCGAGGACCACCAGGCGGCCGGAAAGGTCGGCGGCGAGGAGGCGCGGCGAGGCGGCGCCGGCGCTCAGGCGGATCCGGCTGACGACGTTGTGGAAGAGTCGCTTTGTCTCCACGATCTCCAGCTGCGACTGGCTAAAGGCGACGACGGCGCCGCTGTCAAAACCGCCGAAGATCAGCGGCGGCGCCGAGGAGGTCGACTTGAGGGTGGACCGCTCCGAGGTGGTCACCATCGAGCTGATGGGCCCGAAACCGGGGTTGATGTAGAGGCAGTCGGTCGCGCTGGCGGGAATGGCCTCCAGGGAGGGAAAGCGCGTGACATAGCCGGCATTGTACTTTGAGTCGATGCAGCTGGAGGCGACCACAAAGGAGCCGTCCTCTAGCTGGTCCACCTCCTCGAGGATGGCGCCCACGAAGCGGGACGTCCGCAGGGAGTTGATGTACAGGTCGAGGTTGTTGCAGACGGCCGCCACGGGCAGCAGGCTGCTGCTGCTGTCCTGGTCGATGCTCTCCTGTTCGCCAGTTGACCATGAAGTGGAGGATGGGCTGCCGGGGGAGGAGTTGCTCGTCTGTTGATGATCCATTGCCGCAGCCGCCGTCGACGCTGCCGTCATCTGCTCAGTGTCATTGGTGCCGGTACTTGCTGCTGTCGCTGATGTCGCTGCCGTTGATATCGATGATAATGAAGCTGAAGTGGCAGATGCTGCTGCTGTTGCCGTCGTCGTCGCCGTCGCCAGTGACCGGGCGTCATCGGAGCTGCTGCCATCGTACACTGCCGCCGTTGAATCAGTTGACGTCATTGTGACTCAACAACAACAACCACTTCGGGGTCGACTGTTTGGGTGCACCGGCGGTGGTGATACTGTTTCGCACGCACAAATCGTCTCACTCGAGTGAAAGTACTGCTGTTGTTTTTTGCTGCTGAAGATGATGATGGTGATCAATTGAGGTAAAGGTGAGAAGCGCGAAGGCAGCAAGCACATGAAAAAGAAGCAGAAGAAAGAAGGAAAATCTGCCACCGAAAAAAAATTGTGCGTGATTGCGCTTCAAAACATGTGCACGATTTCCCCAGGTGTGCAGAGACACGCGCGCGAGGCGTACGCAGAAGACGTCCTGCACAGCATCGAAGCTGCGACCACCACCACCACTGTTGACAGTGCTTTCACCAGGGATTCTCTGTTTCATCTGTGTTTTGGTGGCTGTCATTTTTGTCCTTCTTCTTTCAGATTTCCATCTTCTTCAGTCCCCAAAGTGATGATGATGGTGGTGATACTGAAAGCGACAACGGTGGTTGTGATGGCGTGGTAACGGGCTCCTCTGTTGCCTAGAGTTGTCTGCCGAGCGTCGCAACCTGAGCACCGGAGAATTTTTTACTTTGCCTGTTTACTTTGCTTTGGTGGTGCTGTCCCGCCAACAGCCAATCTCAGCCTTCTCTCTTCAAGGAAAGTGTAATCTGCTGAGATCACAGAAGTGGATGTGGTGGTGGTGATGAAGAGGATGCCTTGCTTGGTAGTGTACGACTAGTGATATTGGGGTATGTACGACGGTGGCAAAGGGTGTGGTAAAAAGATCTTGTGACGATTTACTTTTTTAGCAGGTCAGTCTTTTCCACCGGGCCCACCGCCGTTCTTCACCGGCACTTCCCTACTTCAAATCATGACTTTCAATTACACTCTGCTGAACTCATCATTTCAAAGTACGTGGTTTTTGTTTGTTTATGTTCTTTTTATTATTTTCTGACACCTCCTCTTTTTCCTCAATCCTTGCCCAGATAACCAAAGGCAATGGAAGTACCACGTGAAGATCAAACTCCGGCGGTACCGCTTCAAGCTGCTCTGCTCTGCGGGCATCATCACCATCCTCCTGCTGTACATCTTTGGCGTCTTCACGCACCTCCTCGAGCTCGACTACGAGACCAACTTCAGCTACCCGCTTTCCACGCCAAACTTCCGCTATCTCATTGAGACGGTCAAGCTGAAG
>JAALOO010002241.1_pt1 | contig 11101 bp, 5 predicted proteins | sample 7257641 | NCBI WGS metagenome assembly JAALOO01 (sample SAMN14085613, study PRJNA598686) | mite metagenome | biome: ENVO:01001000; feature: ENVO:01001002; material: ENVO:01001226; isolation source: single female mite from University of Michigan culture on fish food culture... ... | reverse complement strand
ATAGAGAATACATTACGCCGCATGGGGACGCGCCGATCGCCTTGTCTTGCCTTAAGCAATGAATCCAGTAGATCAAAGGGCACAATGTTTTCAGCCAGCACCACCACGTTCTTACTGATCATCATCATCATCATCATTATGGTAGCCATTACCCTCATGAACGGCCTTTTTCAGCGTATCGAATTGATTCAATGCTCATTGGTGCAGTCAATATTGCTGCTCATTCTTCCCTTTACTGAATTGTTGATTTATATTGACCAAGTGTGAAATGGCAAAGAATGCTGATGCCCATTAACGTTTTGGTAAAGAGTGCTACGTGCCTGACTGCTTGTACAGTCAAGGTTCAAATAAAATGGGTACAATAGCTCACTGGGCAATACGTGTGGTCATTCACACTTATTCAAAGCCTTATATTTTTGTTCGTCTGATCACAATCATAAGGTGTCAAAATTGTGCATGAAAAAAAAAATATTTTTGTAATTTGACTAATAAGGCGTGTCATTTGTGCTTTGCTTGATCCTAAAATGGCGGCCAAATAATATGAGTATATTCTACAGTGATGACAATTTAAAGGAAAGTTCATTTACCATTTGGCAGTTTAATAGTAATTGACAATTTCGTTGAGTAAATACAATGCTGTTGCTAGTGCAGTGCACTTTAAATAAATTGCAAACAACACTGTTTCACTTTTAAACTTTAGTTTTAGTTGACTTTTTTGCTTGTATTTTTTCCTTTACTGTATAATTTAGAAAAGCAAATATTTTTTTGTCGATTAGTTAGAATAAAAATAAATCACATGAGCACATAAAGCATATCAATTTGCTAAATATGTAAAACCATGTTTTTGGCAGTTTACTAGATTTATAAAAAGCTAGGAAAATAATAATAAATTATTTGAGTTTCAAACATTTAAAAAATAATAATAGAACACTGAAACAACATCACTTCTGCTGAAAATTAATTGAATGCAATTAGCAATTGAGCGATCCAAAATCGATCCAAATTAGAAGCAGATCAAGATGGAGTAATCGCCTTAAATGCTAATACTTTCTTTTCACTCAGTGGACAGTGTAACCAAGTACTGTGCACTAGCTGTTTCTAATCTGAACATAGTGAACCGTTTCCCTATTTTTTTTCTCAAAATCGTTTTCCGCCAATCAATGGGCGCCATGAGATTGGCTGCAAATGCAGAAAAGATGGAAAACAGATTTACAGTGACATTTGCAAGGGAAAAACAAATGAAAACTGCTTTTCTCTTTTTTCTATTTGAATACTTTGAGCCCAGCTAATAATGGTGACATTAGTTTTGTCGTTCTATCTCTTCTTCAATGTGTGTGTGTCATCAGGGTAAATGGCACTAGAGGGGGAGAAGGATAAATTGAGATCGTTTGCAATTGCAAATTTGGGTCTCAAGTTCGCCCTGCAACGAAAAAGGGCAATTATCGCCAATTAACCTCCCCTGCGTTCTCTGTTCTGTTATCTGTTCTTATCACAGTCTCCTTCTCTTCTTCTGTTGACAGACGTTAGCTGTCTTTTTGCTGACATTAAGGAGACTGTGCGTATAAATTAAGAAATTAAACAAATTAAGCCACAGGGTGCAATTTGCAGGCGTCAATACATTTTTCATTTCACCCAATTTGTGTGTGCTCAGCTCAGTTTAGCGCCCTTTACTTCTTTGGCAGTACTTTGAAAAAAAGAGACCCCAAAATATTTTGGCTGACCCGCTACAGAACGGCCATTAAGTGGCGCCCAATTTAGAAGACGGGGAATTCATCTCTGGGCTCTTTTCCTCTCGTTTAGCGACATCACTGCATAATTACCACCAGAAAAAAAGAGGGGGCTCACTATCTCTGTTGACACTGAAACGTATATTCATTCATTCATTTATTTGTTGAAGTACTGCTGTACTGACAATGGCTCAATTTAGCAATGAATGAAAAGCAATCGATTAGAGATAGAAAGAAAGAGCAAAAGCCCCGACCCGATGGAAGTGGGTAATTATAGACTCACAGAATGAAGGAAAAAGTTCCCCTCTGATGCCGAATTCTAATTTGAAAATGGGTTTCAGTTTTGATTTTAACTTCAGTTTGCAGCCAAAACTTTAGTCAGCCAGTCACACACGAACGACGCCCAAACCAACAAGCAACGCAAAAAGGTTTAAAATTTTCAATTAAACTGCTCAGTCAAGCTCTATCAACATAGGCTGAATGAAAATTTATTGAGCACTGCGACCACCAGCACCACCTTTTTTATTGCCATCTTTGTAGTGGTAATTATCGACAGTGTGCCTCTCTAACGTCCCCGTAGAACTGTATTGGGGCAGTATTTGGTCGGTGGTTTAGAGCTGGGCAATAAAAGCTCAGCAAACTACAGTGAGATGTCTGTTTGTGTGTGTGTTCTGACAGTCTGTGCAAACAAGAGCAAAATGTTGTTGCTGCTGACGCTGCTCATATTGCAGACGCTAATACCGATTTTATTAAACTTTGTCACACAAGAAAGGGAATAATACTTTGGCTAGGGAGAGAAAGTAAAGCCGTCAAGAAACTCGTCAAGAAGAAAACCCCCGACAAAACCACCACAACTAATTTAGCAGTTTTGGCAGTTTTGACGCCTATCAACAGAAAAAAAATCACCCAGTAGTGTATATTGACCGTGCAATATTGGGCAAAGGTGGACAGTGAAGACGGAGAAAAACAACAGCTAATCGGCAAACGGCACGCCGACCTGCAGCAAACGACGGTTGCTGTTGTTATTTGTTTTCTATTGACACAATGGATGAAACCTGCTGGCCTATTATTTTTAAACGTTTCCCTCCTGTTTTATTGCCCATTGAACTGTCCACTAGCCATGCTGACTATTCTAATTGCTAGGCGTTGAAAAGAACAACCAGCAAAACAAACACTAATTAAAATGCCAGTTTCAACTAGAAAAAATGAAGAAATTGCAAAGAAGTGTGCTCTTTCTGCTCCCAATTTTGAACCACTGCTTTTTCTTCTTTGCACATCATCAGAAGCAACTACAAACTCAGCACAGTTCAAGTGGGGTGCAGTGCGAATAAATTAGATTAGCAGCCCACCTACTGAACCTTCAGAGCATTCAACGCTAGTAGTTCAACTGGCAAATTGCTAATGACAATTTTAAATAAGATTTAACAGACAGTGTAGAAAACACTGTAATCTTTTTATTTTTTGTTTAAAAACTGTCAAACTTGCAAAAAAGAAAAACAAAACAGCACTTTCTATTAGTCACACACAACAAATGGAAGAGAGGTGCATTGGATTTGCATTTGCTTTCTTTTCGGTGGGCCAACAAACGGCAGACTGCAAAATTAAATAAGTCAAAGTGCAAAACAAATATGAAAAGTTGGCAAGAAAAGAAAAAGAAAGTGTGATAAATCAGAGGGAAGAAAAAAGCAGTAAAGTGATGGGAAAGAAAGTAAAAGTGTGCCGTTCACTTTCAGAAAAAACTTACTTGTGGCAGGCAAGCATGCACTCAGACAAACCAGTAATGGTGCTGGCCAACACGTCTTCAACGTTGTGTTCGCCTGCTCGACTATCAAAAGCAAACAAATCGAAATTTGCCCTCCAGATAAATCAAAGATTTTGCACGACGTTTACCGTTTTTTACTCAAAAATACAATTTACTTCAACTTTTTCATTTTCTGATTTGTCTGGCAGTTGCAACCGGCCGCTCAGCCAAAGTAGTCGCAATCACACAAGTTTTTTCAATAAACAAATTTAAAAGCATTTTGAAGCAGTTTATAGCCCGCTCGGTCATTATTTTTTTTGGTTTCCTATTACTATTATTATGGTGTGCCAATGTGCCGATGCACACATACCAATTGCAGCAATAATAAACATAATAAAAACGGAAGATCATAAAATGGCCTTACTTTAAAGTATTTATTACAATGTGCGTCGATCAAAGATTAGTCGGCTCGATTAATTACTGGTCAATTTATTTTTACAATGTGCTTTTGTGTCAATAATTTATTGGCGTAATGACGATAAACTACTGCTCTTTCTTTACTTCACAGACTTTCTGCTAAAATTCAAAATGAATGCAGCAAAGCGGTCGTTCAAGGAAAAAGCAAATGTTGTTTGCTTGTTTCTGCGTAAACACACTCATTTTTCTAAACTAAAACATCTATTTTGTTGTATTATACACTTTGCATATATCATTAAAGTAATAAATAACAGTTACAGTTATAAAAATGTTATATATCTTTTGCTTAATCAATAAATCTGATGACACAAAACTGTATTGCATTTTTAACTTCTGAAAAACTAACATTTTTTAATACTTACAACTCAGTAAACAGTTTCAATTATCAGAATCAATCAGAATTGTTTATTAATATGCAAATTAAACCCAACTTTTTTTTCTTGACGCCAAAAATTGACAGAAAAGTTTTAAAATTAACTTGTCACTATTGTAAATACAATTATTTATTTGACTAAATATATTTAGTTTTATTCTATTATTAAAATGCACACCACAGGGGTACATTATTGAATTAGAAAGATTTAAATCTAAATTCAGTCACGTTTTGCAGATTTACTTTTTGAAGCTGGTCAGCAGAGAAAATTCACCAGCTAAGCTTACCAGGCAATCAGGTTTTTCTTTCAATCGTTTGGGCAAATAGAAAGAAAAGCGAGAAAACTGTGATTCTTTTAGTCAAAGAGTATATAAATGCAAAAAAGTAAAAACAATGACCATTTTTTAAAATACCAGCTTGTTTCAAACAGTTGATTTTCTTTTTGAAATAAAAACGTTAGATTAATTTGAATAATATTAAAATTGCAAAAAGTTTGTCTCTGAAAAAAACTTTAAAAACAAAAATTTTTGCACATTGATAATCTGGCACATTTTAAAAATCAGAATAAAAAAGTAATAAAATGACCAACAGTCAAAGTTTTGAAAAATAAAGTTTAAAATTGAAGTGAAAAGCTGCTGGCTAATTTGACGATTCACTGGAAATGGTCAATTTCGCATTGAGATCACGTCGCTAGGAAATCTAGCGAAACACAGCAACCAGTCAGTCAGTCAGTCAGTGAAGGCAGCCAGCATGGCCCAAATGGGCTCACACACACTTCATCGCAGTTGGAGACTTGTCAGCTCAAAGTTTCTTTCTGTCTGAATTCAATGACAATGCTGCTGCTGATGCAGTTGCAGTTTAGCATTTCTTTCTCCATTTTCATTCTTTTCTCCTAAACAAATTTCCTTAATCAACTTTCCGCCTTTGCCGCTGCAATCTGAGTGTTAGGAGGGTGTTTATTATTATTTATTTGCATAGAGAGACGATGAGATCAAACAGCAGATAGAGGCAAAAGAAGATGAAGTAAAAAGAAAGAGAAGGAAAAAGGCAAGTGAGCAAACAAACAAAGTGTGCAGCAGCATCCATTTGAATAGCGGCAATTTGGGAAGCGTTATTGAATTTACGTGCTGCCAAGTGATTGCCACCGCAAAGTGAGGCAGTAAGTCTTTCTTTTGTGTTGCCCTGAACGATGAGTTTAGCCCAAATTAAGTGTGTGTGTGCGCGTGTGCGTGTGCCTGCTGTGCCAATTGGCTTCAGGCGATCAAGTCGATTTGGCTGGCAGTGAATATGATTGTGCAGGAGTGCCAACGTACCCTGAAACCCGTCTAGAGCCCACTTTTTCGACCTAGAGTCACTAGTGAGCCCGTCCATTTTTCCAATTTTTTTTCAAGTTTCATTTTTTCATTTCAGTGCAAGATTAATGGATGCCTAGATTGGCATCATCAGACAACTATTGCTGAATTGAGTGTGAGCTTAGGATATTCTCGGGTACTTTTTTGGTTGGTAACTATATTATGATGGCTATTAATAAAAACTCCTCAATAGCTAATGCGACAGTTCACTAATCACAGTTCAGGCGGTTTTAGGCTATGCAAATGTCACCAGGGACGTGTCAGGCAAAAGAGGGCAATTGATTTGGCGGGTTTTGATTTACAGTACTCCTCAATACAGTTTTTTTGTCCTAGTGCCATCATAAAAAATGATAGAATTTTGGCCGATTCTACTCTAAGTACAGTTACTATTGTGAAAAGGATAAAGGATCGTATTCTTAAGATCCGTTGCAACAACAAAAGAACAACTTTCAGAATAAAACCGGGAAAACAATTAAGTATTCTGGACACGGTTTGCTATGTACGGCTCTATTCATTTGTTCATGTTGCTTCACTCAGAAAAATACTAGGGTAAAAAAGTGAAGCAGCCATTTAGCACTCAGACCCGGTAATAAAATATGCTGGCTCTTATTCATGGTGCTCTTCACACGGCACATTAAGAAGGAGGAAACGTCTTAATTGGCACTTGTGCGCTTCGATGGCGACTGCTGGCCCCATAAAGCACGCCAACTTCTGCCAACAAAGCCTTCAACGATTTCAAATGTTACGACTGCAGATGAATAGCATCGTTACGTAAATTGTTGACAACAGAATTAATTAAACTTTTAAAAGCAATATCAATTTATATGCAAAAAACTAGTGAAGGGAGAGGATTCTGTGCTGCAATCCTAAAGTGACTATTAATTGCGGGTGATGATAAAAAATGACTACTACATGTACTTTGGACAGCAGTATTGACACCTTGTGAAGATGCTTATCACCCAGCACAACCACCACAACAGCCGCTACCCCACAGCTGGAGCCACAGTGAAAATGTATGCAAACTGCCGATAGATGCAAATTAGATTATGCACTCAAAAAGAAAAGAAGGAAAAAAGAGCCATGAAGCAGACTTGGTTCCCAGTGTGCAACCGCAAAGTGGCTCGCATTACGTCACGCAACAGCAGATATCAGCTGAAGGAGCAACAGCAAAAGTGGCGGTAGTAACCAATCGGTAGTGTAGTCGTTAGGAAGAGGATGCCTATTGCTATCAGGGTAATGATCATGTCAAAGTGATGCTCTCCGGATAGCTTCGGTACAGTATAGTATTCAAATTGCTCAACAAACAGGACGGAAAGAAAAAATTTCGTCATCGAGAAAAAGCCGCATCTTTGCATTTCAATAGCCGCCAAGCAAAAACACATCGTCGATTCATAATTCTCAGCATAACTCAATTCACACAGGCATTAAAGTCAAACGAGTTGAAACTTACCAACAGAAGATGGGCTGCAAAAATGTGAGCCCTTTTTGCGCAGATGGGCTACTGCTGTGTTTCAGTTGATTGCTGCCACTGCTGCTGCTGCAGTCTGCTAATGAGATTGTTCGCTGAAGAGTGAGATACCAAAATTGAGAGTTGGTGGTGGCAATTTGATGTTGGTAATGCAAATTACCAAAAGATTGCAATAAATGGGTGCAAAAAGAGTGCAACTTCTGCAGCCAGAAAGAAGTGTTGTCAATGTACCACTAATTTGTTCCTCATTCCACCTTGAATTCCCTTAAAGTTTCTGTTTAAAAAAATAAAAAAAATTTTAGAAAACATTAAATTGTAGTGCAACTCGTAAGCTACAGTGGTAATTCTTTCACAGTAAAGTCATTGACATGTGTGACAAACTTTGAACACACTGAACCTGATAGAAAAAAATCCAATCAAATGACAGAAGTGCACTGAGAAATCGTAATAATAATGAAATTTCCACTTCAAGAGACCGTTAAACCCTTGTAAAGAAGCTGAGACTAAAAAGTAGTAGAGGCAAAGGAAAAGCGTTTTTTATCACGCTGCAGTGGACACGGCTGAACGTCAGCACATGCTCTTAGCCTTCCATGGCACGTAATTAGTGCGATTGCACGATATTACACGTATCAGATCGACTTGTGTCTTGATGCTTGTGGCCAGTGCTGCCTCCGACTTCCACTGAACTAATTGCCACCACTGGCCAGCACTGTAGATAACAAAAACAAGCAAACAATTGCAACAGTGAAAGAAAACCCTACTGAAAAAATGCCAGTCGAAAGTATTGTCATAAATATAAAGTGCAGCAATGGACAACGGAAAAAGGAAGAAGAGGAAAAACAGGAAAAGCAAATTAAGAAAACACGGGAAATGAAAGAAAAAACTGTTTCAGTGCCGATTGAGAATTGAAATTCCGACAGTAGCAGCAACGTCTGAAAACATATCGAACTGAGCTTGACGGTGGTAATTAAATTTACTAACAAACACAGGATCTAAGTAATTCTGGGCAAATTAAAAAACTACGACAAACTGGTGCAACTGACCAGTACTAAATGAGGTTTTAGTGAAGCACACACAACACTGTAATCGGCGACAAATTGAAAAAATTGATTTTTTAGATATAAAAGAAAAACAAAACAAAACAAAAAAAATAGACAAGCAAATTGAAAAGTAAAGCAAAACATTGTTGTAAAAAAAATAAAAACAAATGCAAACAGAATGACGAATGAAGCACCGGAAATGATAGATAAGGTTGTTGCAATGGCACTGTTGAAAATAGCACTCTGAGAAAAAAGTTTGAGTTGGAAAATTAATTAAATGCTTCGATTAGACAGTGTAAATTGACGGCACATTTAGAAAAGAAGGGTAGTATTAAAATAATGAGCTTTCTTTAAAGAAAAAAAGCGGCAAGCACTTATAAACGGAACATTGATCTGTTTCTCTTAAAATGGGGGGAAGGTTTAAAAACGGCACAATTTGTCAATTCGATTAAACGTAAATCGGAATTAATTAAACTTTTACTGAAAAAGTTTTTAGAGCGAATGCAATGCTCATTTAATTTAAATTGCTTTTTCAACTCAGTGTAGGGCAATTGCCGACTACAATTTATCTAAAACTTCTCACTAATCTTCACTATACAACAAAATTAATTTGAATTTAGGCAATGATCCTCTCTGTGCGTCTCCCACCACGACTACAATTCTGTGATTCTGTTTTCCAGCTACCGTTTTCCGATTTGTGTCTTTGGCAGTAATCTCATTAAAGGATCTTTTTGTTTTGTGCATCGTTTTAGCAGGCAGACAGCAACACCGTTTACCAGTTCACTGAGCGATAAACGGATCCCTGGCTGGGCTGGTTGCTTTACGCTAACGAGCAGTGTAGGCAAGAGGAAAAAGAAGGAAGGAAAAAAGAACAACAACAACACGTAATCGATGGCATCGATTGATGCTCGTAAAAGTTGTGGATCAATTTCCTGGCGAATTAGGAGAGAGAGGATGCGACTGGCAATGGGCACATAATCAACTGCATACGAGCTTGATTAACGCCCAGAGCGGCAAGTGGCGGCGATAGTGCACAACAGTTCAGGTCCTTCGCATCGAACTTGCCGGGTTTAGTGCGGGTTTGTGTGTGTATTAATGAACTGATAGAGTGAAGGCAGGAAAAAAATAGAATGCAAGTCGATAAACAGGGGGTGGTAGAGGGTGGTTTAGAGGACGACTTGAAAGCCACTGTTGACTAAACAGTACTGTCAGCACACGAGTGCCACACTGGTGCATCCGACGGATGCCGGCAGCAAAAAGGCGGGCTGCAGTAGAAAACGACCAGGGCAGAACAGCCCGGCAAACACTGGTGGCAACGTGAAAAATGATCTGCAGTGCAATTACTAAATTAGAGGCTGCTGCTGTTGCTGTTGTAACTTCATTGGCAAAATGTGGTATATAATGTCACTGACATCGGTGGCACCGGCTCAAAGTTGGAAGTTATGGAAAAAACTCAAAGAGTTGAATGAACAGCGAAAAGCAGAGAGTTGTTGATCGGCGACAATGCTGTAGCTAATTGAGAAAGCGAAAGTGTGTGTGTGTGTGTTTCCACTCCGCCATTCACAACTCAGTCAGTCCATTTGATTTATTTGCCTGCGACACTGCTGTTGTTGTTGCAGCTACTGTTTTAGTTGCCCAATCCTCTACCGTCGACAGTGTGTTCTTGTCGGCTGAAGAAAAGTACTTGTTTTTCTCACTCTTCAGTTTGAAGTTAGTGCGTTGAACACGGGCAACTCAGTCAATAGAACATAAATCACCAAGTTTGAGTGTGTATTATTGCAAAAGAAAGGTTGGCTGACAAATTCTCATTCTCCTGTTTGGCAAAGCAGGGTATATAAGATTTATTTTATATTTTTTAAGCAAAAGACCGCTGATTGCAGACTGCTAAAAAAGTATTCATCAAAACTGCACATCTCAGCAAAAAAGTGCAGCAGTTTTAAAGTTTTAAAAGATTTTTAATTTAATCAACTATCAACATCTACTACGTCACCATTTGTATGCGTCAATCAGCAGCAGCAGCTGATAATTTTATGTACCTTCAAGTTTTATTCAAAAACAAACACAATATGTTAATCAAGAAACAAGTTTTTTGCACCTAAAAAAGCTAAGAAAACTCCTTAATCGTCATTGATTTTGTTGAATGGGCATATTTAAAAGCAGTGCTGATATTTATAGATGCTGGAACACACTGCACCAGCATCAGTGTCAACATGAATCATCGCGTGTAAGTTCAGCAGCATCTGATGGTGATGGTAAAGTGCGATAATAATGACGTTGTCAGGATTGAGAGGAAAAAAGAGAGTGAAAGAGGGAAAGCAAGAATGGGCAGCAAACAGACGACGTCGCCAAGCAGCACTGCCACCAAATGGAATCGCATTTATTTCAATTCGACGACGCAGGCAGGGCGAATTAAGACGCTTTTACTTTTACAAAGAAAAAAGAAAGTTAACGGAAAAAAGCCACATTGACTGGCTTTGTTTTCACTGCATTTTTCCTTGTGCAAACGACAATTTTTTAAGATTAACTAAAGAGAAAACGAGAGCACCGTGATAGGAAAAGTGAACAGGACAGCACAAGTCAGTGGCAGTTCACACAACAGCTTCTATCGACAGCAAATACCGAGTTGGGATAGGCAAGAAGACAGGACCGGACAGGACATTTCCTGTGGCTGCGAATTAATCTTCATTTATCTAGATTAAAGAGTTGACACTTGCTTGTGATTCTTGTTGTCCTATGTCCTGCGTGTTTATGTGTTTGCGTGCGTGAATGTTACAACGCTTTTTGATATTGGAAGAGGATAAAAAACTCAAATGTGGAAAACAGATCATCAGAGTGGACAAACTTTGATTTTGTGCACAGTTTTTCTGTTTTAAGGGGGGACTGCGCGCATTTAGAAAATTTTTTCGAATTTTTAGTTTCCTTT
>JAALOO010002240.1_pt1 | contig 11102 bp, 16 predicted proteins | sample 7257641 | NCBI WGS metagenome assembly JAALOO01 (sample SAMN14085613, study PRJNA598686) | mite metagenome | biome: ENVO:01001000; feature: ENVO:01001002; material: ENVO:01001226; isolation source: single female mite from University of Michigan culture on fish food culture... ... | reverse complement strand
GGCTAATGAGGTGCTTCGTGTCACCTCTAGACAGCACGGAATCTCTTATGGGAAAATTTGCATGATCACTTTTCCTACCTTTGCTAAGGTATGCTTATCACTTCACTGATTGATTGATTACTTACTATTTTTATTTGCATTTGATATCTTCAAGTTTCTTCTTGTGTACACCGAGTATCTAATGTACTGGTTCAAGTTGGTGTAGCCGTTGAAGGTTCGTTCCGAAGGTCCTCTTTCTGTTATCTTGTTTACTAAGTTTCTATATGCAGATATAAGCTGATAATTTATTGTACTACATTTGATAATTATTTGCACTAAAGAGTAAAGTCCCAAGTTTGTCTACACTATCACAATCTAGATTGTTCTACAACTGTCATAAATGAAAAAACACTTCACACATTGACAAGGTTTTAGCAGTTTTTCTTCCAGTACTTTGCCTTCAGGCTTGCCATGGTTCCATCTGCCTTCAGCTCGCGAATGGCTTGGTTGATTGGCTCTAGGTACGGCGAGCCCTTGGCCAGGGCGATGGCATGCAGACGCGGGTGAATGTTGCGCGTGTCGGGCAGTGCCGTCAGGTTGCAGTTCTGGCCGACAATGTAGTCAGCCATGGTGGACTCGACAATCATGGCAAAGCCACCTTCTGCAGCAACCTTCTCCTTGCCGCTGTTAATCGACGGCATCAGCGACTCAGGGCGAAGGGCACTGAAGATCTCCCGACCAACCTCATCGGTGGTGGAAGACAGTCTGGAGTAGGTGGAGCCGCCCTTCACTACACCGTAGGAGACAATGGCCCCCGGAGGCGTCGACTTGGCCGCCTCTTGGTTCCTCTTCACCAGGTCCTCCATGGTGGTCAGTCCGGTGGCGTCCTCCTTGCGAATCAGCGCGGAAAGCTGATTCTCAATGATCGGCTCGGTGAAGTCAACGAATCTCTTTCGCTCTTCAGTGATGGTCAAATCGGCTAGAGCAAAGTCAGCTTTCTGAAATGAAGAATTTACATATTAGTTTTAAAACAGTTAACGTCATTAAGCTTACCTTTTCAAAGACCTGACCAATCATGCCGGTGGGTTTGTTGTCTACAATCGAGCCATAACTGAGATCCGGAGAAAGGCTCAGCTCGTACTCGAAACCAGCCTTCTCGGCAATTTTGCCAACCAGTTCAACACCGTATCCAGAGAATGTGGTACCATCCGAAGTGACGATCGGTGGGATGATTACCGTTGTGCCCTTCAGCTTAGGCTTTGGCACCGGGTCTGCGTTGGCAATGGCAATTAAGCCAACTAAACTCAAAACCACAAAATGGCGGTACATCATGGGCAGCTTGATAAATTAAGTAAAAAAATGGTTTGTTGTGTAACTGTTTGAATGATTTTCAGAATGCCGGCATTCGAGTTTTTATAGTAGTTGAAAATTAAGATAGTAGCAGTGTCTTCATGGCCTCATTTGCTGATATCACTTGTGAATAGTAACTAAATAATAACTAACAAAAGTTATCAAAACTAAAGGAACACCGTACATGCATAGAAATTGGCATTATTATATTGACTGTCAACGACGTTGTCTCAACGTCAACACATTATCAATACGTTTTCATTTTCTTCTTGTTATCAAAATAGCGTGTATCTTGAAGATGGAAAATTTTTGTTTAATCATGTTTACAGCTAATATTATAATGTGTATCAGTATAGTTTCAGAGCTGAGTAGCAATCGGAAATGAAAACTGTCGCAAAACAGAAAGGGTCACATGTAGACATCAAAACTGTAAGATCCGAGCGCACCCTGAGCTTGATAATCATCATCATGTGCATTTTAATGAATTCCCGCAAATTGCAAAGTTGGCAGCCTTTACAATCATAAAAAATGTCGTACTTTTCAACAAATTATTGTTGATAAAAATGATACATTAAAAAACGGTAGTAAACGGATATGCATTCTGATGTTTTGGTAAATTTTTGAATGATAAAGCACTCTCATGTTGTTAAGGTTCCTTGAAATGAATACTTCAAATATAAAAACTGCAAAACCATATTGTTTTCTTATCAATTATTTTAAAAAATTAACTAAATGTGATTATGAAATTGAAAAATGTCTATTAATGTACACTAAACTTTTTTACAAATCATTTCAATCCATTGTCTGTTTTTACAAGTTAGTCAGTTATTATTACAATCAAAATTGTCTGTGAGATGTCCTTTTTGCGCAACTTTAAAAATAGCACAAATTTGTGTCACTAGCAGATAGCATTACCGTGAGAACAATCACCTGGAGACATTATCGATGATTAATTGATACAATCAAACACAATAAGTACATTACTCCTGCACCAGTCCATAAAGCTCAACGAGAAAATGATCAAATTTTGAAATTTCCAAGTGGGACATTGCAGATCGATTCTTCTCCATGGCCACGTCAACTGACTTGAGCATGTTTATGAGTTTGAGATACTTTTTGGTGGCATTATTAACGTTTTTGTATTTTGAGACTAGGTATCTTTTAAGTAGTAGGGAGTATTTCCAGAACTGCAGTCTGAAAAAATAAATTGCTTTTGTCAGAAAAAGTTTAATAAAAAGTAAAAAAGAAATACCTAGCAAACTCGCAGTCAGCAAGCTCACTTGTAGAACGAAATAAAAGTTGTGCAATAAGCTTAAAAATTGAAAAATAAATAATAATTGATAATTTTGTGCATTTTTTGACATACCAAATCTCTTATTGTAACATCATTTTCCATTTGCTCGTGAACTGAGCGAGCAAAGTTTCCTGTAAATTCATGTATTTTGGCGTCACATTTGTACAGTGTACTCTGTTGGAGTTTGATAAACAGAGCTCGTGTACCAAGTTCGTCCTGACAATACAAACGGTATCTGGTAAAACTGATTGACAAGAGAAAAACCTACTTCTAAAACGGGATACCCTTCGTGTTTGACATCGTAGTTGAACATTGCGCGAATGAGCAGCTGTGGAAGGTAGAACGCCTTTAGTATCAGCAGCTGAGAGTCGGAGTGCATCGACTTGAAAGACTGCAAGTTCTTGCAAAATGTGATAATTCTACGGGCGTAGACGGTGGGCCAGTTGATCAGATCTTCTATTGCACAAGTCTCCCTTGATTCAGGCAGCGTGCGCTCATCGACAAACACTGACATGGCATTCTGCAGCTCGTAGATCAGCTGTCGTTCACATTCACCAAGGCTACTGGCGTAGGTCCTCTTTCGGTGTTGTACTTTCGGTCCACTCGCCACCTCCATGGGTGTTTGTTGCGAAGCCACCACTTTTTCGTTGTCTTGATGGGTAGTTGAAATATGAAGTCGGTCGATTTGATGATGAAGAAACTCAAGGGCTGAACTTGATTGATCGTCTTTGGTGGGCTGATCATCAACATGAGTGCTGCCGGAGTGCTTCACTTTCATCCCGACTAAAGGAAAGGTAAAAAATTATTAAAGATCGCTAAACTCAAATAAATTTAGACCTCCAACATACCTGAGATGCATTTCGAGTAGCGGCAAAGCGAACAGCACTTGCGCGTTGCAACGTCTATTTGGCATTGATTGTCTTTGATGCATTTTAGTTTCTGCAACAAAAGAAAAACGGATTAAATTCTGACAAAATGATTGTTTGTTTTGTTACCTCAGCTCTGGTAGAGTTTCTAATGAAGAATGTACGACAGCTTACGCATGAAATTGCTGAGTAGTTGTATCCACATCGGGAATCATCACCACAAACTGAGCACTTGATGCTGCTCATTGCTGGAAAAATCAAAGTAAAATGTGCCCCAAAACAAGCTCAAAATTTGAGTAGTAGTGTTTGCCTTTTGGAGAGAAAGTCCTGATTTAGTTCAACAACATTGTAAAACATTTGTAATAAAAATGCACTGCAGCAGAGAGGGCGCTACGTTTGTTATCGCCCTCGTTGTTATTTCTGGCGCAAGATTCGCTGATAATATGCTTCAGAAGTTGAGTGCAGATGTGGTGATTGCCAATTTACTTAGTGATTCGCATAAAGAGAGTGCTTACGCCAGCAATGACCTACAATTATTACAGACAGTTTAAAATGTGAGCATCTGACCAGTGTTCACAGCTTACCACTTCAAACATCTGTGAATTAATTTGAACTCCATTGATAAGCGAGAAGCCGACTCGTCTGAACCCTCGATGCTTCGACTCGATGCCATCAAACTGTAAACAAAAGTTGCTTAATGTGCTTATGTCAAGACTGCAATGCCTTACCAGTAAAAGGTGATGAATATCGGACGGTTTGGAGCAATCCCTCATCAGCTGATAGGATATCCTTCTCAACATTTGCAGAATTTGCACATTCTTGACTACCACCATTGTGCACTTATGGTAAAAAATGTACTCTCATTAAAATAGAATTTTTTAACTTGCTTCTACTTGCAGCTAATTACCTGAAACGTCATGAAGAGGAGCGTGGAGGCAAAGTCGAGTGGAAAGACGGTGAAGAATGACTTGTACTCGCTTTGCACTGAAACCTCCGAGAGGAAGATGAAGATGTACGAGTAGAAGCACACCTCGACGATGTACACGGCAAAGTAGCAGCTGAGAATGGGTCTCCAAAGGGCATCGTGTGCCTCAATCTGCTCATGCAGCCGCATCACCTGCTGGTAGAGACCTCGAAACTGAGCCAAGTGAGAGCTGCCCGACTGGCTAGCAGTAAACAGCAAGTGCTGCCTTGACGACGAGTGATAACTTCTGATGCTGCCGCTGTTGTTGTCGCCAATTTGACGAGACAGCTTTATCAAGTTGGACAGCATTTCCGACTGTTGGATGGACACGTAGCCACTGGTAAAAATGAAATAGTATCTAGTGAAGAGGGCACTGTGGCACAAGTATGCGTAGGTGATGGGCGTGTAGAGAAGCAAACAGAAATCACGAATTGAGCCGGTAAAGTGAAGGATAAATTGAGATATGTGAAAGAATTCCGCTTGTAGAAACATAATACTCATAACCTAAAATTATTGCAGACATTTTAAAATGTGATCGTCGGACCAATGTTCACAGCTTACCACGGCTAGAATGCGCTTTGTTTTGTTTCGGAAATAGTAAATCTTTTGGGCTTCAATTTGGGGTAACTCTGAAAATAGACAGGATTTTAAAGATGACAATGTTGACAACACTTTCAACACGATAGGTACCTCGATTGTCCATGTAAATCTTGAATGTTTTCATATTTTTGTTACCAACAAAGAACATAATAAACTTGAATTTGAGCATACATTTGTGCATTAGCGTGCTGTATATAATTAGGCCCATTAAAAAGCCTAAGTTCATTACAATGTCACTTTGAGGCCACAGCTCCTCGGGAAAGACCTTGTGAGTGAAAAGGTTAGGTAACTCTTTAGAAGAATAGGCAAACTTATTCTGCGCCAACACAACGAACATATCCACCGCAATGTAGAATGACACAAAGAAGGCAAATGCATAGTGCTTTGAGATGACCGAGCGTTTCAATGAGCGCTTTAAAAAGGATCGGTTTTCTTGACTGGCGTCTTTCAGTGGGTCAAGATTTCCAGCCAATATCTTCAAATGTTCTTCCAACTGATGTTTTAGTTGACCTGAAAGCTGAAATAACGGGTTCACCATAGTATTCCCAATAAAAGACATTTTATTAAAATTATGTCATTTGTTAAAGAGTCAGTCGATTCAAGTTTTGCTTTTTCAATGAACCATTTGCCCTTATGTTAAAGTTACTTGTTTACTAAACCTGCTTACAACTTCTCAAATGTCAATTTTGCATAAGGACCTTTAAATATTTAATTTGTGCAGTTGCGTGCCTGAAATCTAAAAAACTTGTACAGAAAAATTAATTTTGAATACATAAAGTGCTGCAACAGTACGTTCATTGGAGTTACTTTAGTTATTGAATAATTTAAAATAGTAAATCAAATAATCATTTTTTATTTGTTTTTCTGTTTTCTGCTTGTGTTGTCAACTACACGGCACACAGGCGGTACAATAAAAGAAATAGCATGGCTGTGTGAGGAGAGCCTTCGGACATTACATTACGATAGTGTGATCAACTCACGTGCTGATAATTGCAATCACTGTTTTTGCTTCAATGATTAAAACGGCCTTCACAACTACTCAAGCTTTAGTGGAAATTGGTTACATTTGTAAGGGTACCGCCAGTGAGAAAAATGTGCAAATGATTAGATTGAAAAGCATTAAACTAGTCGTCTATATATACGAGGATTCTAACCACAACTGACAATATTGACAGTAATCCTGTAAAGTCCTGCAACTACTAAAAAAACATCTAAAGATGGAGTACTGGACAATTGCTCTGCAAGTAATTGTTGCTTTGTTAGCAATTTATTAGTAAGTTGTTTGTTTATTCATTGAACCGTTTAAGTTACTAAATTATTTATTTACTTTTTCAGTTATATTAATCGCCGGTATAGCTTTTGGACGGATCGTGGAGTTCCAGGGCCCAAGCCAAAGTTTTTAGTAGGCAACTTTTTAGATTTGTTTTTGTACGGTCAAGTGAACATGGAAAAGAAATGGGCGGCAAAGTATGGCAAAAGTTATGGCGTAAGACTTTCAGTTTTAAAACAAATTTTAAATAAAACAATAACAATTTTTTGTAACAGATTTATCAAGGGTTGAGTCCTGTTTACACTATTCTTGAGCCTGAACTTGTGAAAACTGTTCTCGTCAAAGGTGTGTTTCTTTGGTGTTTTTAATGTCTCAATGAAACAATGAAATTCGTTTTTAGACTTCCCAACATTTGTTAACCGTCAAGTGAATTTGAATGATCACGAAATTTTGGCATTGAATCTTTTCAACTCTGAAGATGTAGTGTGGCGCCGAATTCGAGCAATTACATCTCCCAGTTTTACCAGGTTGGTTCTAAGACTTTACCGCCATTTGAAAACACTAACATTTCTCATTTACTAGCGGAAAACTCAAAGGAATGCACGGATTGATGAACAAATCAGTCGATAAACTGTGTGATTATTTCTCCAAAGCAATCAACACTGATAGTGGAAAAATGAACATTAAGGAAGTGGCTATGGGGTTCACGATTGACGTGATAGCCAGCACATCGTTCGGTACTGTTGTTGTGCCTACCCAACATTTTAAAACATTTTGTAAATAAACTCATTTTATAACAGGTACCGAAACAAACGCCAACGATGATCGATCCAAGAAGAATCCGTTTTTGGAGAACGGCGTTAAAGTTTTTGATTTTAACTTTTTCCGATTCGTGCTTTTGTTTTTGTTGCCCAAAAAGTTCAACAAGTGGATTAACAACGAAACTGGAGGAGATCCCAAAGTGATGAACTTTTTCATTGACTTGTCCCGAGAGATCATCAAGCAGCGCAGAAGGCAAACAGGCGCCAAACGTAATGATCTCGTTCAGCTGATGATGGACGCTTTTGTATATGATGAAGATCTGAAGGGTTTCGACAAACTGGAAACCACTGAGGATCATGGTAATTCTTGTTGCAAGCAAATTGTTTCATTTTACTAAAAACATTACAATTTTCAGATCACGAGAAGACAGTTGAAAAAGAGCACAAAACTGGCTCAATCAAACGCTCCTTGAGGTAAAAATGGTTATTTTAAAACAATTTACAGTTAGTTACTTTATATTTAATCCTAAATAGCGAAAATGAAATTATTGCTCAATGTATCATCTTTTTCTTAGCTGGGTAAGTGTAATAACTTTTTAACTTAAAAAATAGTACTTTAACATATGCTTTTACACTAGGTTTGAAACTACCGGAACTGTAAGTCCTTTTACTCTTGTTTCCAGTAAAAAATATAAATTTTTACTTTTCACAGACCATTGCCAACGTTTTGTATAACTTGGCACTGAATCCGGACGCTCAAGAACGACTGCACTCAGAGTTAGAGATGGCACTAGAGGGAGTAGACGAGAACAGCAGCGAGCACTTTGACATAGTCAACGGAAAAATTCCTTACTTGGAAGCGGTACGTTGCACTTGTTTACATCGAATAGTTTTCAACAAGTTTTTTAAACACTGATTCTGTGTAGGTAATCAAAGAAACGCTGAGAATGACGCCGCCGGTGCCGCGACTTCAGCGCCGTGTAGGCACTGACACCTACAAACTGAACGGAGTGACCCTGCCAAAGGACGTGACAGTGGAGGTGGCCGTGTACGCGATTCACCATTCCGACGAGTACTACCCGGAGCCCTCAAAGTTTAACCCGGATCGATTCATGCCGGAGAACAAGCACAAACTGGTCCCCTACACCTATCTGCCCTTTGGCGCTGGTACGTTTTTCACATGATTATCAGTAGTTTCAGTTGTTATAAACTTGTTCTTTTTTTCAGGTCCTCGAAATTGGTAATTTGGAAAAACGCTTTTAAAAGTTACTGAGACTTACTGAATTTTATTTACAGTGTTGGCATGCGATTCGCCTACCAGGAGCTCCGTCTCTGTCTCGCCAAGATCGTTCGCCAGTACAAGTTTGCCCCCACGGCAGAGACTGAAATCCCTATGGTCTACAACAAAATTGGCATTGTCAGCGCAAAGAACATCCAGCTGCAAGTAAGCAAGTGGTGAACCAGGCTAAAGATTTTTTACTGTAAATACTACAATCGTAAATTATTGAATAAACAGCATGCATTCAAGCAAGTTTTTCCTCGGAAAGTCTAATGCTGTTTTCTCCACTTTCGCTTCCACCTTGCAGTCGCCACCTCTGCTGCGAAGATTACGATCTCCGAGGTAGAAGCAGGAGCAGCAGCAGCACTGAGCGACAGTTGTGATGGTCAAGTCTTCGACGCTGTATTGCACACTTGTCCACGCTTAGCTTCAGTGTGGTGTTTGGGCAGTTTTGTACAAAGCACACTGTGTGTGTGTCCGTTGCTCTGGCAATGGACTAGTGCTTCTACTTGCCCACAGTGTCGCAAAGCACTTTCAGTCTTCTGCGCACATAGCTGCTTGGGATGGTGGTCGTGGTGGTGGTGGTGGTGGTGGCCACTTTTGCACACAGACACAGGCACAGACACTGGCCATGCGTTGGCCTGAGCTTGGCCTGTGGCTCACAGTTGGCGCGCTCTCTCTGTCGCTCCTGCTCCTCACCACCGTTCAAACCACCGAACAGCCAATGGAGCTCTACTGAAAGAGGCGCGGCTAATCCGAAAAAAAACTGCGTTTCACTCAATGCGTTTTCACGAGTAGTAGTAAACACACACACACACAGTCTGTGGTGCGAATGTGAGAGTGTACCTCGGACAGCAGCAGCAGCAGCAGCCTCCTGTACTTGCTCAAGATCACCCTCAGACACACTTGATCAATTGCTCTTCAGCTGTTCCTCTTTCCCTCTCTCTCTTTCACTGTTCATCGCCCACCTCTAAAGATGGCCACCACCACCAGCTCCACAAGTATTAAGGAAATGATGGGCCTGCTCGGCCTGGTCAGCGTGGCCCTCGTCCTCAGTCTGGTCGGCCTCGCCCAGTGCGGCATCATCGACGATGCGAACTCCGCCCTGAACGCCCTGGCCTGTCCGCTGCAGCACACCAAGAAGTACGACACCTGCACCTCGGTGGTCAACCCGCTGTACACCGTTCAGCCGAAGGTGCTCGGCGACGAGCGCAAGGGCCGATGCTGCTCCTCGCTGGCCCGTCGCGACTGCACCAAGGCCATCGCCTACCTCTGGTGCGGCTCGGAGAGCAACCCCGCCGAGGTGGTGGTGGACGTGGCGAAGGCCCTGAACGTCGACTGCATCAACGGCACAGACGGTCTCACCGACTGTCTGCACCCCGTCGCCCTCATCATCATCATCGTCCTCTTCCTCTGCATCATCTTCACGCTTATCAAGTGTATCTGCAGTTGTCTGTGCTGCCGTCGGCAGAAGTAGAGGTACGGTGAGCGGTAGAAAAAAATTAGAAAAGTAAAAACAACAGCAACAACAACAAGAATATCTTGCAAACAAATGAGTACTGCCCATTAGGAGTACTGCATCACCATCAGCACCGTTACTACCACCACCACCACCACCAGCAACAACAACAACAACAGAAGCAGCTGAGAGGCTAATTAGCACCTTAAGACCACCTTGAATGACTGCTACTCTCTCAGGGCGCACTGAACTGAACCAATCGCCTATGGCTTATTCAATACTCACTGTGCCATTGACGCGTTTACCAATATGTATAAAATTGTAGTGTATTCACCTTTTTCCAATTACTGTGTTCCTCCTATTTCCTTTCCTCTATTTTCAATTTTTGATACCCTCACACACTGGCTTTTTGTAGACTCTGCTTTAATCACACTTTTCACTATCCTTCCTTCCTTCTTTCCTTCCTCTCTGTTTGAATCTCGAACAAACAAGCTGAAAACATGAAACTTCTTTTCTATGCAACTCTTTTCTACCAAAACGAACAAAGCTTTTCAAATTAAAATTTTTTGCAAAAAATTTTAATGTTTTTTCATGCACGGTAGAATGTGTGTGTGTGCGATATGATGCTGCCAAGATTATTACTGTGCCAGCATGTAATCGAGAAGTTCATTATCAGCAATGGCTCAAGTTCAACGTGGGCTTTTGTTTATCGTACTTCTTATCACAAAATGCACATGCACTTGCAGCGGCTCGTGTTGCCAAATTCAGTCTCATCCTCTCATTTCATTCCTCATTCAGCCGATATTGTGTTTGTTGTTGTCCTCTTCTCCACTTTCCCCTTGTCTGGCGATCGTCATGGGTTTTCTCCGGCATCTGTTCACTGTTTGCTGTCACTCCGACTCCACCACTTCCGACTCCCCGCGTAAAGTTGCAGTGAAGTTGCAGAGCACTGGTGGCAAATCAGTGACAGGAAAGTCGGCGGTGGACATTCACTTGAACTCGACGCTCTCGACACTGTCACCCATTGAGACCACACGGAAGGACCACCACCACCACTTGCTTGAGCAGATCAGTAGAACTAGTTCAGCAGTGTCTGTTGCTCTCCTTCCGCCTGCATGCCTGGACAGTGCCGCCAATCGACTTCCTCCTCAGCTAAACCTGCGACTGCCTGACACTCTAGGCGAGTTCGAGTGCTGTCAGCTGCTGCAAAGTCAGCTAGGCCTCAGTGAGGTGCATCATCTCGCAGAGGGCTTCTTCAGTACCGTCTTTGCCGTCCGTCA
>JAALOO010002239.1_pt1 | contig 11102 bp, 10 predicted proteins | sample 7257641 | NCBI WGS metagenome assembly JAALOO01 (sample SAMN14085613, study PRJNA598686) | mite metagenome | biome: ENVO:01001000; feature: ENVO:01001002; material: ENVO:01001226; isolation source: single female mite from University of Michigan culture on fish food culture... ... | reverse complement strand
GAAAGATGACAACTAAAACTAAAGATTGGCAGGGCTATATTAATTTTAAGTGGTCCCGGTTTTCCGTTGCTGATTTTTAATTCAAGATTTCAGATTAAAAAAACACAAAAATGACGTTTTGTATTTTTCAAAAATTTTTTAAATAAGAAAAAAAGATAAAATTTAAAAATCTGGTCCTGCCAATCTCAAGATTAGGTTTTTAGCTTTAATTTGGCACCTTAAAATATTTTATGTGAGTTTTCGATCATACCGATCTGGTTACCGTTAGGTTAAAAGATCTTGGCAAAAAAGCTATTGACATGAATGAGAAACTAAAAAATTCGAAAATATTTTATAGTGCGCGCTGTCCCCCCTTAAAAGCGAGATTTTTTTCAAAAAAAAAGTCTCGCTAAAAGAAGAGGAGTATCACAACAACAAAAAGAGTAAACAACAACAAGACTAGTAACTAGACACTACTGATCGAAAATGAGCCGAGGAAAGGCGAGCAACCGCTCCAACTTGCCGGCCACCCTCAGCAGTGAGTAGTCGGCGAATCGGGGCCCGATGAGCTGCAGTCCAATCGGAAGGTGGCTGATCGGGTGGACCTTGACTGGGAGAGAGATCGCCGGCAGTCCGGCCATGTTGGTGGGTTGCGTGCAGTAGTCCTCCTTGATGGCCTCCTCGGTGCTGTCCAGCCGCGACCACTCTCGGTAGCTCATCGTCCCCGTCACCGTCACCGGCGTCAGCAGACACTGAACACCGTTTTTTCCAGCAAAGACCGCTTCAAAATCGTCGGTGATGAGCCGCCTGAGGGTGAGCGCCTTCTCGTAGTACCGCTGGTAGTGCTCACTCAGCAGAAAGTAGTTGCCGGCGATGATGCGCCCCTTGACGATGTCGTTGAAGGCCTCCTCACGCGTGGCCGTGTACTCATCCTCAAAGGTCAGTGTGCCCGCCCGGTCGCTTCGATGGCCGTACTGGACGCCGTCGTAGCAGGCAAAGTTGGAGGCCACCTCGGCGGTGTTGAGGATGCTGTAGCAGGGCAGGGAGTACTTGGTGTGCGGCAGGGAGACCGAGGTGATGCGGGCGCCGGCCTTTGAGAGGAGCTCAATCGTCTCGTCCCAGGCGGCGGCGATGCTCGCGTCCAGGTACGACGGGCGGTACTCCTCGGGAATGCCGATCCGCAGACCGGACAACTCCAGCTCAGAGTTCTGCTTCAAGTCCACCTCCACAGTGGTCGAATCCCGGTGGTCCAGTCCGTGAAGTTGGGCAAAGACGGCGGTCACGTCCTCCACCGTGCGGCCCATCACCCCGGGCACGTCCAGCGAGTGGGTCAGCGGAATCAGCCCGAAGCGGGAGATCAGCCCGTAGGAGGGCTTGAAGCCGACGATGCCCACCCGCGAGGCGGGGTTGCGCGTCGAGCCGCCCGTGTCGCTGGAGAGGGCGGCAAAGGAGGCGCCGGTGGCCACGGCGACGGCACTTCCGCCGGAGCTTCCGCCGGGAATGAACCACTCCTCGGGCTGTTGGGCATCGCCCACGGGCAGTGGACTAGAGGAAGATGATTCACTTTTCTTCTCACTGAGCAACCTAAACTTGAGTCCACTTCTCCAGGGATTGTAAGTCCGTCCGAAGAACGACTCCGAGCAGGCGGCGCCCATGGCAAACTCGTCCATGTTGGTCTTGCCCACCAGCACTGCCCCGCCGCCTCCTTCTTCAGTTAATCGCTCGACAACGGTGGCGTTGAAGGGCGGCACGTACTTGGCGAGCATCTTCGAGGCGCAGGTCGTCAGCACGTCCTTCGTGCTAAAGTTGTCCTTGAAGGAGAGCGGTATGCCGTCCAGCAGGCCCAGTGGCTGACCTGTACCAGACACCCAAACATTAGAAAGCTGAACCACCATCCTCTTGTAATCCACCCCTTACCCTTGGCAAACCTCTCCGCCGACTGCCGTGCCTGTCCTCTGGCCACCTCCTCCGGGACGGTGATGAAGGCGTTAAGAGCGGCGGTCTGCCTGATGCGCTCCAGCGTCGCCTCCAGCAGCTCCACCGGTGACAGCTGCCCGCTGAGCAGCAGCCGGTGGACACTGCCGATGGACTGGTTCAGCAGGGGCAGGGACTGCTCCTTCGTGATCTTCGTCGTCAACTTGAGCATTCTTGGATGATGATGGTGGTGAGGCGATGATCAGATGATGGTGACTTGAAAGCACATGCTGTGTGCAGTGTTTACATGACATCTCCCCGAAAGGAGCAACTGTCCGAAGAGACAGCTGTGCACAGTTGCAGCCTTTGTTTAGGCGGGAAATGAGCACTGTGCACTGCTGATGATCACTGATTCCCTCCAAAACTCACACGTGTGCTCCTGTGTCTTGTGTTTCAGTTGTTGATGATCATCCTCATCGCCGCCACCGCCCGTAATGAGTCCCAACAATAAGGAGGAAGAGTACGTCGACCTGTACAGTGATCTCTTCAATGATGATGAGGTGCACCATTCAGCAAAGTGCGCCACTAGCACCACCACCAATAATAACAACAACAACAACAACAAATCCTCACTGGACGACGAGGTGCTCTTCTTCGGCCACCTCGGCTCTCTGGAGACGGAGGTGAAGGAGCTTCGCGCCGTCCGCCAGACGCTGACCACCGAGAATGAGCAGCTCAAGGCGACACTGGCGACCAAGGAGCGCACCATCGCAGTGCTTCGCAACAACATCTCCTCGCTGTACAAGACGGCCAAGTTGGAGTTGGAGAGACGCAGTGCGGAGCTGGCCGAAGTTCGACGGGAGTACGACACGCTGATCTTCAGACGGAGGACTTCGCAGGCAGCGGGGGTTGGGGCTGGGGATGCTGGTGTTCAGGCACCAGTGCCACCACCACCACCACCACCGGTTGAATCGCCAGTGATCATGATCGGCACTGAACAGAGCACTGCACGGAGTGCTGATAGGCACTCCTCACACAATAGTCCGCTGGGATCATCTTCCTCCTCCTCCTCCCGATACTCTCCCTACAGCACTCCTCGCCATTCTGAGAATGATTCCTCAAACCGGAAGGAGGCAGTCCGTCCGGCCACTGAGCCCATCCACCGGACTCAATCAAGGTACAGTAGTAGTAGTAACAGCAGCAGCAGCCGGCACTCCTCGAGCACTCCAATCAGGCACCACCACTCTCACCACCACCACTCTCACCACCACCACCACCAGCACCGAAATCGTCTTTTCGACTAGCTTTTTCATTCCGTTTGTTGTTACTGTCACCCTCACTTACTTCTCTTAGCCTGCCTCGACTACTAATAATAATAATTGAGACCGCATTTAATTCCTCCTATCGACCAAAGCTGTTTCTGTGCTGTCTGTGCTGGTGTACGTCAGCCAGCGAGCACTACCAGAAGCACTATACTGCAGAAGCAGCAGCACTACTGTCTAATGGCACCGATGATTATAGATATTACACAGGGCAATAATAATAACCGTTAGGGCAGCCATCACTGCTAATGACGACAGTCAGAGGACATGACATTGCAGTGGATGGGAGAATGAATGAAAGAAAGAGAGTGCCAGTGTCGACAGGGCAAGACACACACAATGGTGTGATGCTCAATGGTAGTGAGTGAGCGAGTGTTCCCGGAGTGTCCCCTCTTCCCTTTCTCCCCAGTTCCGAACTGCTTCTCACTGGCGAGCGATCGTGCAGCAGCAGCCCTCCACTATCTACCACCGACGGCACTATCACCACCGCCGCCGCCGCTGCTTCCACTCGATGTGCTACTCTACACCTTCCTCGTCTCTCGGCCAACTTTGGTACAGTGACTTGTCGTACATTGCTGTCGTCGGCGGAGGCGAGCAGAGTTTAGGCTGCAACAGCCATGTACAGGCACACGTGCCACCACGGGCACATCCTATCGACGGCACAGTTGCCACTCTTATCCTCCAGAGGATGAAGTGAGAAAGTGAGGCATTGAAGAGGCATTGAAGATGAAAAGGAAGAAGGAGAAAAGGGTCCCTCAGTCGCTTAAATTGGGTAAAAAGTTGCTGACTTCCCAGCTTTCCAGATCATTTAATGGATCATGCTGAGCACATGCTTCGCTCAGAGCTAGAGACCACTACCGAAGGAAAAAAGAAAGAAAGAGGAGAACAGCGAATGAGCAAGAGAGCAGTAGTGAAGCACTGTCGCTGAAGGAAAGCGAGAGAGAGAGAGAGAGAGAGAGAGAGAGAATAGTGAAGTCGACTGTCTGCTTTCTGCTACTGCCTTCCCTTATATTCCCCTTGCCTTCTCCTTCTTCAATGGCATCTCCTCCTAGCGTGTCTGTCGCCGCTGAGTCTCGATATAAATAAACAACAACACAAAGAAAGAGTGTGCCGCAGAGACAGACAGCGACTTGGGCGACACTCCAACAGCCAGCACCAGTTTGGACCAGAAAGGTGAAGCAACCTGAATGATCTGTGCCTAAACACACCGCATCTGCCCTCTTCCTCGCCATCATCGCCATCCTCCTCACCCGAGAACGGTCATCGCCCACAATCGACCGATCATCGCCCGAGCAGCCACCACACTCCCACAGTCTCTCGCTCTCTCTCTCTCTCTTTCCTCCTAATCAGCCGACCTCTGTTGATCTGCGAGTGATAGCGAAGTGTCGCCGAGACACTGCAGCCGCAGCCGCCTGTCAGTTGGCAGTCGTCGCAATCGTGGTCGTCGGCACATCATATCCACCAGCACCATCACCACCATCACCATCACCATTTTACCACCATCATCAGGATCACACATCAGCGGCAATCGACATCTCGCATTGCGAGACAGCTCGCTCTTCCCTAAACCAAATGAAACTGACTCTAACCAGTACCACCGGCTGAGATAAAGCAGACAACCAACCCTGTAACGTAAGAAGCCTCCCTTCATGTCATAAAAGAAAGAGGGAGAACTCTGGCGGTGGTGGTGGCGGTGGCACACTGTCCACTGGTAATTATCACCACTACATTATCACCGACTTCATCGTCACGTCTGCGACTGCCACTGAGCTGCCAGAGGGACAAATAAAAACAAAGCCGTCATGCGAGGAGAGGCTTCTTTTTGGATAAACAGCACCAGCAAACAGCAGTCCTGACAGTGCCCAACCAGTTCAGCAATCAAAGAATCGAGTCCGATGGCCAACAGCCACCTCAACCAGCACCATCAGCATCAACAGAACCACCATCAGCAGAACCATCAACAGAATCAGCAGCACCCGAACCACCCAAATCACCCCCACCCCCTGAGCACCCACCACCACCACCTGGCCAATGTGATCTCCGCCAAGATCGCCGACCACCTCCTCTTCACAGCAGCCACTGCAGCAGGACACCATCAACAGCAGCAGCAGCACCAGCACCAGAATCATCATCAGCAATCAATTGGAATCGGTGCAATGAACAGCAACAGCAGCAGCATCAGTGGCGGCGATCAGCAGAACAGCAACAGCGGAAGCAGCAACAACAAACGAGGTCGAGGTCGTCCGAAGAAGGACAACGAAAAGGACAGCCTGATGAGCCGAGTGCTCCTCAGCAGTGCCTCCTCCTCCTCCTCCTCCACCAGTGGCCCGGCGCTGGTGCCCACCGCCGCCCGTTCCTATCCCTGCGACTGGCCTCAGTGCGGTAAGTGACCGCCTGATAATAACCATCATCATTATCACCCCCAACTAACTCCTCTCCTCTATTAGGCATGTGGTTCAGCCAGTCCTCAAATCTGAACAAGCACTACCTGACGCACACCAATGAGAAGCCGTTCAAGTGCCTGTGGCCGAACTGCAACAAGTGCTTCAAGCAGAGCAGCAATCTCAACAAGCACCGACTGGTGCACACCGGTGAGAAGCCATTCGCCTGTGACTACCCACAGTGCAACAAGCGGTATGCGGTGATGATTTCATAGGAAAAAAACTTCATCTAATCTCCCTCCCCCGTAGATTCTCGCAGTCGAGCAATCTGAAGAAGCACAAGATGGTGCACAGCGGCGAGAAGCCCTACCACTGCCAGTACCCGGGCTGCACCAAGGTCTTCGACCAGTCCTCGAACCTCAACAAGCACCTCCTCACTCACATGGGCAGCAAGCCGTACACCTGCGGCCAGTGCAGTGAAAAGTTCACCCAGAGCAGCAACCTGCAGAAGCACATGCGAAAGCACGCTGGGCCTCATCAGCATGCCAATCAACAGCAGCCCAACCAGCAGCTCCAACTCAGTCAGCAGCAACTAAGTCAGCAGTCGATGCAAGTGCCGTCGTACAGCAGTGGCAGCAACAGCAGCGCCAGCAATAGCAGCACCGGAATCAAAGTGGAAAGCAGCGGTAGCAGTAGCAGTTACCAAAACGGAAGTGGTAGTAGCAGCAGCAACAGCTTAAACTCCCTTCACCCTCATCAGCACCCGCTGGCGCAGGCAGCCATGACTGCGGCGGCGAATGCCTTCTTCAGCAGCAGCAATCACCACCACCAACAGTCCAACAACATGAACAGCAGCAATCATCATCATCAGCAGCAGCAGCAAGTCCACCAGAAACTGCTCAGCTCTGCCTTCAACTCCAATCCATTTCTCAACCATCCTGCCTTTCTAAACGGAAACAGCAGTGGCAGTCAGCAGCAGCAACCCCCGGTGCACTCCTCCGCCTCTGCCCTGAACCTGCTGACCAACGGCAGCTCCAGCTCAAATTCGCCCCAGTCAGCCCAGCAGCTGAACAGCTCTAACCGACAACAGGCAGCAGCAGCAGCTTACCCCTCGAGCAGAACTAGTCCCGCCATGAAGCTCTCCATGGCCTCCGACGGCGACGACTGACCCGAGCTCATCAGACAATCATCATCATCACCCTCATCATCATCACCATTACCCTGTACAAAGCAATCATCATCTCATTGCCTTCCTTCCTTCCTCCTCTTCCACCACAATAATAGAACAATAAAAAGGCGGTCAATCAATGGTAGTAGTGGAGCACATAGAGCAGGTCTTTTTTTTATCAGCGAGTGAGAGGGCTCGCTCGTGCCATTATCAGCAGCGGCAATGGAATAACTCTCTGTTTACATTGCCAGTCGACAGCGGCACTTGACACTGCTGCATCTCAAGAGGATGTGCTCCTCTGCTGACACAAGTGGCTCATCCACACAAAAAGTACTGAAGCTGTACTGTCTCTTGCTGATAGAAGCCACAAAGTAAGTAAGTCATGACAAGTGATGATTCTCAACATTATACTGCAACGCCTTCAGCTTCACTCCATTGCGAGCACCATCTCCATCGCCTCTGTCGTCGCCAGAAGTACTGCATTCACCCGTAGGCTTCCCCTCCTCCTCCTCCTCGTCCTCGTACAGGTTTCGCACTGAGCCGGCCATCACCACGGCGCCCACCTCCAGTGAGATGCCCAGGAGGAGAAAGACGACGGCGGTGCTGTGAAAGTACACCCTGAAGCGGTCCATGTCGTAGAGCCAGCAGTTGCCCGTCTGCCCACAGGTGCTCTCCCACACCAGACAGGTGGCGTCGATGATGCGCCCGAAGATGATCGGGTAGGGGATGAAGGCGAAGACGGCGAGGATGGTGCCCACCAGGCCCATCGCCAGGCTCTTGTCGCGCTGGTCCACCGATCTAAATATATTTAGGTAGTGGTAGTGAAGGAGGAGGAGGAGAAGGAGGAGGAGGGGGCAATGCAGAAAGGCAACAGTCAGCATTATCATCAGTAGTTATCATCACTATCATCAGTATCAGTGTCTTGTGCTCATAGTACCCGCTACTGCTAATCTTCTGCTATGCAAAGAGTAAGTAAGAAAAGGAGAGCACCTACCTCAGCGTGAGCAGCGTGTCGCCCGTTCGGGCAGTGGAGGCCACCAGATTGCAGAGGCTGAGAATGCCGATGAAGAAGGGAAAGGTGTCGCACGGCCGCTCGCACAGCCCATTCGTCGCAGTCGCTTCCGTGGCTCCAGTGGACAGCAAACCGCTGCAGGAGCAGTTGCCGAACTTCTGCAGGGCGCCATCAAAGTGCGTGCAGCCGGCAAAGCAGGGGCTAAAGTAGTTGGTGGCGCCGTCGGCGGCGCACACCGGCTGGTACACCTGCGTCGTGCAGAGGCACTCCGAGTTGCAGGGGCTCACCTCTCTGCAAAGTTTTAATCGAAGTTAGTCATCATTTAACTAAACCAAAGAACAAAGCTTACGTAGGATACTGCGATGAGAAGACCGGCGGCTCACAGCTGAAGAACATGGCGGTGAAGATGCCCAGCGTGGAGAAGAGCTCCATGGCGACGATAAAGGCGGCCAGGTGGCGGGCCCGGGGCCGGCGGTAGGTGATCAGAGTGCCGCCGAGCATCGTCCCGACGGCCATCGTCACCACCGAGGCCGCCCCCGTGTAGAAGGCGGCGCTGGAGGCGGACTTGCGAAAGGCCAGCTCAATGTACTTCGGCTTGATGATGTAGAAGCCAAAGTAGCCGATGATGCGAAAGACGCCCCCGAAGATGTGAAAGAGGAGGAGGCCGTTGCGGGAGAGGCGGCGGAAGGACTCGGACAGGCCCTGGGCGCTCAGGCCGGCGAGGGCGTTCGTCTGCGTGGACACCTTCGACTTGAGGTCGCGAAATTGCCGCGGAAAGAGGAACATCGGCAGCGAGGCGAGGGTGATGGCGAACCAGAGGACGAGGAAGCCGATCCACTGCAAGGAATAAAAGGAAAGTTAGTAGTGGACCACACAATTTATACTTCAACTTACCCAAGCGCCCACCCAGCGCGGGTCCTGGCTGTCGATGCCCGGCTCCATCAGCGGGTCCTCGTAGAAGCTGAGGACGATGGAGGAGAGGACAAAGCCGAGGCAGGGGCCGAGCAGCCGCAGCGTGGAGATGGTGGAGAGGTACATGGCGGCACTTTTCTTTGGAATATTGTCATCGAGGAAGGGCAGGCCGACGGTGTAGAAGGCCGTGTAGCCGAAGCCGTTGGCGAAGCTGGCGAAGAAGAAGATGCCCACCGGCAGCCAGGGCGCAGAGGAGGAGGAGGAGCCAGAAGAATGTTCAGAGAGATCTAGGGCAGAGCAGCTCTCCGCCTCCGCCGGACACAGGTCGTACTTGTCCACAGAAGTGGAAGTGCTGTTGGCAGCCCCAAACTCCCGGTTGAGCAGGTGCAGTCCGGGCCCATAGAGCCAGTAGGGCGTGGCGGCGAGGAGACAGGCAAAGGCGACGACCAGCTCGCCCAGGGCGATCAGGTGGGCGCGGTTGACCTTGGTGCCCAGCCAGCCGACCAGCGGACTGAGGATCATCTGGCTGAAGTTGTCGGCAATGAGGAAGGAGTAGCTGATGGTGGAGTCGAAGGCGAAGCGCTTCTCCAGCGTCGAGATGATGCCCACCATGAAGGTGTAGAAGGCGCCCTGGAGGATGCCCACCACGCAGAAGTTGATGGCGAAGAAGCGGGCGGTGGCAAAGTGCTGCAGCCACTGGGGACGGTACGAGCCCACGCCGCACACCATGGTCCTCGAGTCGTCCTCCTCCTCCTCCTGGTCCACTTCATAGTCCACCTTATGGTCCACTTCGATGGGCCGTGACTTGGCATCTTCAGTAATGGGCGATGGTGATCGGTGATGGTGTGAACCCTGTGAAATGACCATGGTTAGTAATGAGGTAAATCAGGCAACTGATTGGAGTGGGCTAATTGGAGTACGGCAACAGTAGCTACAGACACACACACAGACTACTCTAAGCCAGCAGATTGACAGGCCAACGAGGCGGTAATCGAAGCTGCTGATGACGATGAAGAAAGCTGAACACACAAAGAGAGCGCGCGCGGAGCTGCAGACAGAAATGAGTCCATCGACATGTACGATAGGAGAAGCCTGATAACGAGGTTGTGTGCTGACAGTAATTAAAGTGATGCGACTACCACCAGCAAGTTCACATTGAAACTTCACATCGTAGCCGATCGAAGATCAAATTCCACTGCTTCATCTGCTTCAACTGGTGTCCACAAATACACCACACTGGCTCCTACACTGCCAGCTCACTGATAAAGTGTCAATAGAGGCAAAAAACTTGAACAGTGAAGAGCAGTGATACTGCCGGTGGCGGTGATTGCTGATAACACCAGAAAGAGAGGACCAGGACACACTGTCAGAGACTGCTGAACGGTGGCTAAAGGAAACAAAGGAAGCGCTCTGTGTGTGTGAGGTACAACAAAAAGTCGCTTACAGATGGGCATCAGAGGTGGTGATGGTAGCGAATTGAAGGCAACTGTGCCTTTGAAGGTTTCGCCGGATGGATGCATCGGCTGAAATGGAAAAGAAATGAGAGAGTTAGCACAAGCGAGAGAGCTTTACCAACACGATGGGATACCTGGTGGCGAGGATCTTCGGGTGAATCCACTTCGTCTTCGTCTCAAGGTTCGCGCGCGCTGTCTCGTCTGATGAAGACTGGAGGGAAAACAACAGCAGAGGTAGAGGCAGATACGGTGAAGCAAAAAGAGTGGCGGTTTCAAAAGGGCGTCAACGACAGCAGCAGGAGCGGATCAGCATCGATGTTAATAATTGTTCGCAGTGCAATTCTCAAGCGATTCGCATGTTGACCCAAGGCATTCAGGACACCAAATGAAAGTTAAAGAGGTGGTAACGCTGTTATGAGCAAAACTAGGTTGAAATCAGTGCTATACAAGGGTGAAAATCGGGTCCCAAAAGAGCAACCCAAAATCAGGCAGAAGCGACAAGCGCCGCCCAGAAAACACGTAAAAAGTCGCTGACTTTTTCTGTTCGGAAACTTGTACAGGCGCCTAGACATCTCTCCAGCAAAGACAAGTGACCGAAACTGAAAAAGTGGCGTCAGTAAATATCTGAAAAACGGGACATGCTAGAGCCAAAATCTTTTCCATCAAAAGAATCAGAAAAATTAAAATAGAAAACGCTAGGAGTATCATCTTTCTACCTTGTACCGTTCCTGAGATCAGCTGGAGCCCCTGGTACAGAGTACCGGCCAAATCGAAAATATCTTTGCTGCCGGCAACTATTCCCAAAAAAACTTGAGCAAGTTTTTCCCGCACGAGTGCACTTGATGTTGATGTTGATTTCAAGTACAAGTGTTTACTTGAGTATCAGTGCTGCAAACATCAACTACGACAGGGCGGCCAACGATAGATGCAAAAGTTCTCCCTGGTGAACATAAACAAACC
>JAALOO010002238.1_pt1 | contig 11109 bp, 7 predicted proteins | sample 7257641 | NCBI WGS metagenome assembly JAALOO01 (sample SAMN14085613, study PRJNA598686) | mite metagenome | biome: ENVO:01001000; feature: ENVO:01001002; material: ENVO:01001226; isolation source: single female mite from University of Michigan culture on fish food culture... ... | reverse complement strand
ATATTTTTTCAGATTTTTTCGAATTTCCTCTAAGGTGATGTCCCCTTGTCAGTCCCAATTCATTAAATGAGTCTCTCTACTACTTTTTCTCTAATGCACTTTAGATGAGAGTACAAAAAGTCTGCCAGTGTCAGTCTTTTCCCAGCACCAGCACTTTTGCTTCCCTCAGTTACTATCACTTGGGAGTTTGCCGCCTTCCGTCTGTGTTTGAATGTATGTTTAGGTGACGTCAAATTTTTACCATCAACAAGAAAAAAACTGGCTGTTTACTGCCGGCACTTACTCACATACTCACTCATTCACTCAGGTTTCAGTCTCAGTTGGGTGAAGTGATTTCGATGATGATGATGGTGGTTTACTTGTTGGTGGTGATCAGTAATGCTGCTAAATATAAATCACACACACACAAGCTCTCTGTATGAGAGATGGTAATAATAGTCACTGAAGTGTTGATGTGTGTGTAGTTGTGTGTGTGTGAGTGTGTGAGTTGACTATTGCAATAAATAATTGAAAAAAACTCTAGTTAAACTTGAACATTGTTTATTGAGTAGTAATTTTTTTAGTGGTAGCTTTAGTGGATATCAGTAGCTTTTGCTAGTCAAGGTTTTTTAATGGCAGAGTTCAATGTCAAAGGTACGCAGTTTTAAAAACTAAACAAAATTTTTTGCTTAAAAGTTTGTTTAATTTAAGGATGAAGGTTAAACGGCAAAAAATCAATGAATCATGTGCATAAACGAGTAAGTTAATGTCAAAAAATTTATATAATTAATTTAACGCTAAAAAACAAATAAAACAATCAAATGATTTATACAAATGTTCAAAAATTTGATCAATTAAATACTTGAACACCAAAAAAATAAAACTGAAAAATTAAATATAATCAAACACAAAGAAAAACCCCAAATTAGCAAACAGTTTGAAAACCCCCAAACTGCTTGCAAGTCACCGCCAAACTGACTGCCAAATAAAATCACCATAATGCTTAAATGCATACCAAAAAATGTTCCAAGCACTTAAAAGCCGTTGCAGACTGCAGCTGCCGCTGCTACCAATTTACGGCGTGTTGTTTGACAAAAAAATTAATGTGTCTAAAACAAAACAAAGTTTGCATTAAAAAACCACTCAAGTTAAAATTTTTGACTATTTTAGTTTTTTTTGGTAAGTTTTTGAAAAAATTGAATAATGAACTTAAATTTTAAAATTTTTTAAAATAATTTTTACTTAATATAACAACAAAGCCGAGAACGGTGGCTAAACAAAAAAAGTTCGATTGCAGCAATTTTTGTTGTTCTCACCACAAAGCGTTTGATTTAAATGCTTTTAGACAAGCACATATTAAAACTACTACATTTACTACGACCACTACCACTGCCACCACCACCACCAACTTCAAAAGTTCAAAACTTGGCGACGTGCCAAATATCAAGGTTTAGTGCGTCGTCCGAGAGAAGACAAGCCTAGAGATAGCTCCAAGGCTTTCCACCGCCTCCGGGCCGCTGATGAAGAAGTTGCTGCCGTTCCGCTTTGCGAAAAGAAAAAATAACGCACAATCATCAAGCTCAAGCCAAAACTGGTTGCCAACTGGCAAAATCAAAATGTTGTCAGCACTGCAAGGTGCTATAGTTGAATTAAGCCCTGCTGACATGAAGTTTTTTGAAGAAGGATTGGAAAATAAAAACTTGCTTTTGCACTTAGTGCCTAGGCTGAGCAATCGCCTACCACTTTGTGACAACCGCCGCCGAAGTGGAACAAGCGTCCATTGAGGAACCAGAATGCGTCGCTCAACGTGGAAGAATCTCAAAAGCTCAAGTGCCGTTTTATAAAACCACTTATTTAGATGGTTTGATCAAGAGTGTTTTTGTAAGCCGAAAAACAATTTATGGCGTCTGCCCGCCGCACACGCCTCCTAAGAGTTTTCAATTTGAAAACTTTTTTTCACACTTGGTTTCACACTTGGTTCCAGAAAAGCTCAACAAGCGCTACCACTATGTCACAACCGCCGCCGCCGTAAAACGTGGAAGAACCTCAAAAACTGATTCCGTTTTATAAAACACTTTATTTAGGAAGCGTGAACGATGGGGCTTTAACAAACAGAGGCACTGGTTCATGCCGCCAGCTCGCTTTACAAACATCCAAAGAATTCACAGCATGAAAACTTTTTGGTTCACTTGGTTTTCCGGAAAAGCTAACCAAGTGCTACCACTACATCACAACCGCCGCCCACCAACGTGCAAGAACCTCAAAAACTATTTCAACTACCACCACCACCACCCCCAACTTCAAAAGTTCAAAACTTGGCGACGAGCCAAAATCAAGGTTTGGTGCGTCGTCCGAGAAAAGACTATCCTGAAGAAAATGCTCCAAGGCTCTCCGCCGCTTCCGGGCCACTGATGAAGAAGTTGCTGCTGCCGTTCTGCTGGCAGAAAAATACAACTTAGTTATCAAGCTCAAGCCGAAATTGGTTGTCAGCACTGCAAAGTGCTATAATTGAATTGAGCCCTGCTGACGTGAAGTTTTTTGAAAAAAGATTGGAAAATGAAAACTTGCTTTTGCATTTAGTGCCTAGGCTGAGCATTCGCCTACCACTATGTTACAACCGCCGCCAAAGTGGAACAAGCGTCCATTGAGGAACCAGAATGCGTCGCCTAACGTGGAAAAATCTCAAAAGCTTATAAAACCATTTATTTAGATGGCTTGAGCAAAAACGTTTTCACAAGCCAAAAAACGGTTTATGGCGTTTGCCCGCCGCACACGCCTCTTAAAAGTTTTCAAACTGAAAACTTTTTTTCACACTTGGTTGCAGAAGAGCTCAACAAACGCTACCACTACGTCACAACCGCCGCCGCCATCTAACGTGGAAAAATCTCAAAAATTGATTCCCTCTTATAAAACCCATTATTTAGGAGGCGTGAACGAAGGTGCTTCAACATGCAGCGGAAATGGTTCACGCCGCCAGCTCGCTTTACAGACATTCAAAAAGTTCACAGCTTGAAAATTTTTTGGTTTACTTGGTTCCCGGAAAAACTTACCAAGTGCTACCACTACATTACAACCGCCGCCCACCAACGTGGAAAAACCTCAAAAACTGATTCCATCTTATAAGACCTTTTATTTAGGAGGCGTGAACGAGGGTGCTTCAATAAGCATCAGATTGTACAAGCAAAAATCGACACCAACTCCCTTGTATTTAATTATTTTTATTAAAAATTTTTTAAAATAATATGATGTTTAATCAGTTTAAAAGAAGACAAACCGGAAGTGCTAAACTAGCTCTCCTTTATCAATTTAACATTTTTGTTTGCCCAAAGCTGCATCAATTGAGCCTTGCAACAGTGTTGAAAGAGCGGAAAAGAGATGGCGCAAAAACGTCGGCGAGAACAAAGCTCACTTATTGCGAATAGTGGCAGTGAATTTTCTAACGGTGCACGATTTTAATTCGCAAGGTCTGATGTGACTTGACCATTGTTAATTTCCGTCGATTAAGGTCTTGCGAGCAAAACAAGCAGGGCCCGAAAAGACAAAAGTTAACAGTGGTCAAATCACATCAGAGATTTGCAAAAAAGTGATGTGAATTACCTAGCGTTGCACGCTGCTAGGTTTGACGTGATTTGACCTTTGTCAATTTTTGTCGACAGTATTTGCAAGTTCCTATCGGTGCACGACTAAAATTTGTAAATTCCTATCGGTGCATGCAAAAAAATTGGCTTTGTTGGTAAGTTTTTAAAAAAAATCAAATATTGAACTATTTAATTCTAAAATTAAAAAAAATATTTTTTGCGATATTACAGGAAGGCTGAGAACGGTGGCCAAGTTTGAAAAGTTCGATTGAAACAATTTTTTTGTGTTTCTCACAAAGCGTTTGATTTAAATGCTTTAAAACAAACACATATTGAAACTATTTTAACTACCACCACTACCACCCCCAACTTCAAAAGTTCAAAACTTGGCGACGAGCCAAAATTAAGGTTTGGTGCGTCATCCGAGAGAAGACTAGCCAGGAGATTGCTCCAAGACTTTTCGTTGCCTCCGGGCCACTGATGAAGAAGTTGCTGCCGCCGCTCTGTTGGCAGAAAAATACAACTTAGTCATCAAGCTCAAGCCGAAATTGGCTGCCAGCACTGCAAAGTGCTATAGTTGAATTGAGCCCTGCTGACGTGAAGCTTTTTGAAGAAAGATTGGAAAATGAAAACTTGCTCTTTCATTTAGTGCCTAGGCTGAGCAATCGCCTACCACTATGTGACAACCGCCGCCAACGTGGAACAAGCGTCCATTGAGGAACCAGAATGCGTCGCCCAACGTGGAAGATTCTCAAAAGCTTATAAAACCATTTATTTAGATGGCTTGAGCAAAAACGTTTTCACAAGCCAAAAAGCGGTTTATGTCGTCTGCCCGCCGCACACGCCTCCTAAAAGTTTTTAGTTTGAAAACTTTTTTACACATGGTTCCAGAAGAGTTCAACAAACGCTACCACTATGTCACAACCGCCCCCGCCGTAAAAAGTGGAAGAACCTCAAAAACTGATTTCATCTTATAAGACCTCTTATTTAGGAGGCGTGAACGATGGGGCTTCAACAAGCGGCGGCAATGGTTCATGCCGCCAGCTCGCTTTACAGACATTCAAAAAGTTCACAACTTGAAAATTTTTTGGTTCACTTGGTTTTCCGGAAAAACTAACCAAGTGCTACCACTATATCACAACCGCCGCCCTTCAACGTAGAAAAATCTCAAAAATTGATTTCCTCTTATAAGACCCATTATTTAGGAGGCGTGAACGTTGGGGTTTCAACAAGCAGCGGAAATGGTTCACGCCGCCAACTCGCCTTACAAACATCCAAAAAGTTCACAGTTTGAAAACTTTTTGGTTCACTTAGTTTTCCGGAAAAACTAACCAAGTGCTACCACTACATCACAACCGCCGCCCACCAACGTGGAAGAACCTAAAAATTGATTCCCTCTTATAAGACCTATTATTTAAGAGGCGTGAACAAAGGTGCTTCCACAAGCATCAAATTGTACAAGCAAAAATCGACACCAACTCCCTTGTATTTAATTATTTTTAATAAAAATTTTTTAAATTAAAATGATGTTTAATCATTTTGAGAGAGGACACAGAGGAAGTGCTGAACTAGCTCTCCTGCATCAATTTACCATTTTTGCTCGCCCAAGGCTGCATCAATTGAGCCTTGCAACAGTGTTGCAAGGGCGGAAAAGAGATGGCGCAAAGGCGGCGGCAAGAACAAAGCTCAGAAAAGGCGCACAGTGGCAGTGGTGCTAACGTGACCGCGCGCGCGCCCGTCTGGCGGCTGCGCAAGAGGAAAGCAAATGGAGCGAGCAGTTGCAGGCAGAAGTGCCTGCACACAGTAGCAGTGTGGCGGCGACACTCTCTTTCTCTGTGTAAGTGTGTGTGTGTTTGTTGTCTGTCTCTTTCTTACCTCGTCGTAGTGTTTTGTTTTCTCACTACTGATGTTTGTATTTGAATTTTAATTTTATTAAAATCTCATTATCTACAGTTTTTTACCGCCAATTCACTGCTGCTGCTGCTGCTAAAAGAATGAAGTGATTTAAGAAAACTGACAATTGACAACAGTTTGCCACCAGCTGTTGGTTCAGCAGAAGATCTGCCGACATTTTTTGCTGCCTCGCTTTCACCAGTCCTCACTGACAATTGTTGTTTAAAACAGCACTTTTACCCGCCGATTTGAGACAGCAAAAAGCAAAAGCAGTTGAAATAAATAAATTAAACAAAAAAAGAAAGTTTATCAGCATGCAAAACAAACGCAGAAGAAAAGTGCGGCCAGCTGCAAGGGGATGCAGCAGCAGCAGCAGAAACAGCAGCTGCTTAAAAAGAAAGAAAAAAAGTGGCCGGAAACTGAGGGGCCGGGCAAAAAAGAGCGTCTGCAGCGTAAAAGAGGCAGAGAAAGCCTTGCTCAAGCGTAAATCAGCCCTTTCTTCCTCTTCTTCTTCTTCTTCTTCTCCAGACAACAATAACAAAAATGCTGCCGGCTTGGCCGCTGCTGCTGCTGCTGCTGCTGCTACCAAACCAGCGGCCCCGAAAATCCTTAAACCACCCATTGTAGTTCCCGTTCCCGATCCACCACCACCGAATGCACCTCCCGTTCCGGCCTGGCAGGTGGCCGCCCTCATCGAGCCCTTCGACTTTACCACTCCCTACGGAGCGGCCCTTTCCGCGGCGGTGACCACCAACGAGGTGATCCTCCGGCGGGTCCTGCACCACCTCACCCTCGGCCAGGCGATCCGCCTGGCGGGGGTGAGCCGGGCGTTCCGGGCCGCCCGAGGCGTCCTCTGCGCCGCCCAGCGACGGGCCATCGTCCTGGTGGGCAACCTGGCAAGTGTTGCCTTTCTGCACTACTTCCGCAAAGAGGTGGAGCTGGAGGATGAGCGGACGGGTCGGCCGATGGCCGTCCAGTACCCATTTCCGGCCGACTACGAGGTGCACGGACTGCGGCTGATGGCACTGCCGCCCAGTAGCGTCCACCTGACGAAAGTTGGCCTACTTCGCAATCTCACGGAGCTGTCCATCGCCGAGTCGCCGGTGGTCCTCGGTTTCGACTCTCCCCTTTACCAGTGGCTGGGAGATCTTCGAAACTCCCTGGTCACCTTCCGACTGCGCCTCTCCAACCTCAATCTGCTGAGGCTTGCCGTGCCGGCTATCAACGGCCTGCGCGTCCTTCGCCACCTCACCCTCCTGAATATCAACTTTGACTTTGACCTTCTTAGTGAGCGACTGCTTCAACGGTTAAAAACGCTCACGCTGAACATTGACCAGTTCAGCGGGGACTTTCAGGCGTGGATGGAGGTGCTCGCCGATCGGGAGGATAACCAAGTAAGCGAGAAGGAAAACGGGGAGCCTCCACTAAAGATTCACATGAGCAAATTCACCGGCCCACTTTGGATCAACGACTGGTCGTACTTTGTGGAGGTGCCGCCGGCGGCGGCCGCCTGCTTCACCGCCATTCCCGTCATGACGAACATTCCGCTGGTGCCCCTCGAGGTACTTCAACTCCCAAAGATAAAAAATTTGAAACATTTTTACTAAAACTTTTTTCCTTTTTCTAGCGACTCTGCCTCACCTACAGCCACATCACCGACCTGGAACTCTGTCACCCCCTGGGCTCTCTGCCGGAAGTGATCGCCGCCCTGGAACCGCTCAGCCGACTGACCTTCCTCACGCTGCAGGTGGTCAGTCCGACGGTGAAGTACCCGAACCAGGCGTTCTACTACGGGGACGGGAAGTACCCGAAGATGCGGCGGCTCGCTTCGCTGCGTTCCATTAAGCTGGCCTTCAATGTACGGGTGCACGTCGACCTGACCGCCTGGCAGCTGCACACCACTTTCCCCCGGGTGAAGGTGGCCGAGCTGATGATGGTGAAGTTCCCCTGTGAGGAGTGCGCCAGTCGGTGTCTGGACAACGCTGACTGTCTAAGGAATGGCGTCCGCTGGGCGAAGAAGCGGTGGCGACATGTTCCAAAGTTGAACTTTCGTATCGCCTACGGTTTTAACACTGGTAATATAACTTTACTGATAAAAATGGGTTTTAACATTTTGCTAAATTTTTTTTTCTTTTTAGAGACAAATCGGTATTATGAACAGGAGCAGCCTATAGATTTTTAGAGTTTTGTAGATGCCTACAAAACAGAGCAAGCCAAAAGGCTTTTTAACTGAACAAAAAAAATCTGGTAAGTGGTTTTTGGTCAACATGGCAACGAGGGAAAATAGTTTTAGCAAAAACTAAAAACGTGTCACACAAAGTTTTGCCTTTATAATGTTTTTAAGTATTTTTTTAAGTGATTTAACCGTTTCGTCTTTAAATCAATTTTTGTAGTGCTTTTACTTTAATGTTCACTATTGACCAGTTTTTGTCAAATTTACACTACTCATTACTTTTTAGTGGTATTGGCAATGTAATAGACAAAAAAATAACAAAATTGTATTTGATGTTTTTGATTTTACTTGACAACAAAACAGCACAACGAAAATGGCAAAAAGGATAATAAAAACAAAAACGACGACAATGACAATGACAGTGATGATGATGGCGATGTAAATGAAAGTGTGGGCAAATTAAATGAACTGTTGTTAGCTGGTAAACTACTAGGTTCAGACTGGTTCAAATGCTGTTTTGAGAATGATAGCCTTTTTTACTTATTAATCTCCGGCTCGTGACGGCTATTGCCGCCGTCCACCTCATACTCAGGTCGGTAGCGAAGATTAGGCGGGGTGACCAGTCGAGTGGTGGTGATGAAGGCTCGAGGGTGATGGTGGTGAGGGTGATGAACTCCTTGTAGGCGAATGTTTGGCTGATGGGGTGGGCGGGAAAGGGACAGCGGTTGAGGGCGTGATGATGAAGCTGAGGCCAAGGAGGCTGAAGAAGACGAAATCGAGGGTGAAGATGAAGGCTTGTACAGGTCCTCATTGACGCTGTACAGCCGCACCGAGCTGGGACAGTGGACATTGTACCACCAGTCACAAACTCTGACTTTCTGATTGAAAACGGTTCCATTCGGGCAGAGAAAGGCGTCCTGGCGGCCGTCTGGTTGGCAGTAGTACCTGGAAGGGAAAAAAATGATAACAAAACTTAATAAAACTCTTATCAAATCAATGCCCAGAAAGCTTACCAGGCCTGACAGCCCGACTCGACGTCTGCGTAGTAGCCGTAAGAGGTGTGTGCACAGCTGAAGGAGGTTTTGGGGACAGCGGCAAAGAGCGGGTAGTCCTTCCAGGCACGACCGGGAATGCCCGGAACGTAGGCCGGTGCGAAGCGGGTAATGTGCAGATTCAGAGCGGCGGCGGCCACCGCTCGGGCATTGTCCTCTGATAGGGAAGTGGTTCCACCGCCACTCTGATCAACTCGGATCAGACGATCCGACGCCCCTGGAGAGGCTGGCTGCTCCAGGGCCGCCAGGTGAACTTCCGGTTTGGGCAGTAGTGTGAGGTGTTCGAGGGAGTTGTGAGTGCCCACTCTGGGGTGATTATGAAGGTGGTAGTGATCACCCCCAAAGAGGCCCATGGGCAGGGCGGCGGTCAGCGGCGGCAGGTGGTGAACATAGGTCTGCACATTGCTGCTATCGACCATGAAGGGGTGACGGCGGCCGTCGAGGTTGCCCGGATGCTGCTCGGCGGCCAGCTGCAGTCTGATGGGCTCACTTTGGAACAGTGCAGAGTGGTGGACGGGTTGATAAGATGAAGATGATGATGATGATGAAGATAATGAAGATGAAGACAAAGAAGATGATGAAGATGAGGAGGAAGAGAGGGGGTGAATGTAGTGGGCACTGTCCACTGACTCAGAGGGCGGAAGGAGTTCTTGGGAGGAGGAAGAAGAAGAGGTGTTCGATTGGGGTGATAGATTTCCATTCCCTGTCGCTTTTGGGTACTGACTGCTAATGTTTCCGCCGCCCAGCAGTGCTGCTACATCCACTTCCTCTTCCTCCTTCTCAATCGGCAGCGCTCCGATGATCTCGTTGAGTAGCTCTTTTTCAAGAAGGGATGAGGTGATGTCGCCTTCGTTGTTGTTGTTGCCATCGCTGTTGTTGCTGATACTGTCAAGGTTTTCGTCGTCATCTTTTCTGACGATGCCCTCATCACCATCACTATCACCATTACCCCTATCACCCCCATCACCACCATTACCATCACCCTCGCTGTTTGGAAGGTCAACTTCGTAGTGAGAGGGTGATCGCTTCAGAGGAACAGGCTGAGAACTGCTCACTTGCAACTTATCAACGTGGCTAGCTTTTGGCACTGCTGCTGCTGCTGCTGCTGATGCTGCTGAGGAGGTAGAAGATGGCTTTCCGACTGAAGAAAGTCGAGTTCCGTAGGCAACCACATCGGCTTGTGTCTGACATGGCTCAAGTATAAGTAGCGCCAGAAAAACTAAAAGTTTAAGCATAAAATAGTTTGCCAAAAAAGCCATTTAAGTAGAACTCAAGAAATATTTTGTATTTTAGAATAAAGCAACTTACTAGACAGTGACAAAACCGTCAGACTGAATCTTGGCAACATTTTTGAGTTTTCAGTTAAATGAAATAGTTTTCCTTTTGGCGTCTTATGGCTGAAACGAGTCGGGCACATCCAAGTGATAAAGAAGTTGGCAGTACTGCTCACTAAGTAAACTAGCTTTTAATTTAAATAGTGGTCATTTGGATTGTTGGAAAGAGAGGAAAAGAGTTGGTTAGTTTGAAACAGCAAAGAAAGCGGAAAATTAAATGTGCAAAGTTGTTTATGATTTCAGTTAAAAATGATCTGTTTAGTTTAGTACGTTTAAAGTGTGGCATCAGGAACTTTACCGCCAAAATGCTTTAGCACCTAATAAAATTGTCAGCGACAATGCCACACTTGAAACAATGAAGTAATGAAAAGTGAAACAGAAAAAAGCAAAAATGACAAAAGCGATGACACACACACACTCGCTTCAAACGAGGAACTACAAATCAAAATTACCTATGAAAATGACTTCAGCTGAATCGTAACACTGAATCGACTTGGGCGGTAATCATTGGAAATTGAGATTGGCAAACACTTTCACACTGAACACCTCGGCAACATCAACAAACAAACACAGTTTCACTTTTTAATTCAACCAAACACACAGTCACACAAACGAAACTACGTTGAAATTGATTACATTGCTGGGTGTCGTTGAAATGTTTTAAATTGAAGTTGGGAGAAAAACAAACGGATGGACTTTTAAGCGGAATGATAGTTTTTTATTTTGCTGATGTGGCAGTGTTGGTCAATCGGCGTCTGAAACCGAAGTGAAACACTCACTGACTGAATGTGAAAGTGCTTGAAGTGGGATCAAAAATCATCGAAAGCCTCTGGATCGAATTTTGTTTCAAGTGGTGGTGAGCAAGTGAGAGACTTGGTGGAAAAGGCGGTGGCAGATCGATTTATGAGCCAGCTTGAGAGCAGGCACTTTCAATCAGTTAGTCAGTCAGTTTGGCATTGGGTGACGGCACCACAACTTTGTTCCAGAGCCGACATGTGAGCCGACATCGCCTAAAAATCGCCGTGAAGATCACTAAAGAAAGTGCCTATTTCTCTCTCTCTCTCTCTCTCTCTCTCTCTCTCTCTCTCTCTCTCTCTCTC
>JAALOO010000936.1_pt2 | contig 11109 bp, 11 predicted proteins | sample 7257641 | NCBI WGS metagenome assembly JAALOO01 (sample SAMN14085613, study PRJNA598686) | mite metagenome | biome: ENVO:01001000; feature: ENVO:01001002; material: ENVO:01001226; isolation source: single female mite from University of Michigan culture on fish food culture... ... | reverse complement strand
GCAGTTCGGTGCGCTATGGATCATTTACATGGACACAGGCCATTTACATCATCGTGATGACTGGTCAGCGGTGTCGGGTGGACACTGCGCAGTCATTCTGGAAATAAAGTCTGCCTGTGTCGTCTTGCTGCCCAAAAGACAATCAAAATGCTGCGAAGAGAGGAGAGGAGATGATATCCTCAAATAGATGATAGTGTCTCCGGTAAAAGACACAAGAAGCTAGGATTGTCTGCTTCACTACTTCTCCTTCTCATCCTCTCAATGAGTCCTCATGCTGTGCAAATCTGTCGGCGATTTTGCGAAAGTCACCGGTCGCTCGGTAAAGTAGTGGTGCTGGTAAAAAGGTAAAGAGGTAGGAAGCGGGCGAAAATACTAGTGTCGACATTAAGAAGACAATTTAGCATCAATTTTGCCACACACTCACCGGCAACGCCGAGCGAGAGAGATTACCTCGAGCCACCGGAGGCATTTAGTCGGTTCACAAAACGGCGGAGAGAGAGAAAGAGGGAGAAGAGATAACGCGCGCCGATAGAGACACTAAATTGCTGCCATTGTCTGTCGTTCGTTCTTTTCTTTCAGTCCATGTTTTGTTCCGAAGGTGTTGGAGTTCAGCGGCGGCGGCGGACAGCTAGCTAGCGGTTAGCCCAATTCGCCAGCAGTCTACGAGCAAAGTACAGAGAGAAAGAGCAAGAGAGAGAGAGAGACGACACTCGGTAATGAGGGGTAGCAGTGAGTGTTTTGCCTGCTTTGGAGTGACTGGGACACCGACGAAGAAAGGAGGAAGCAGATTCTGCACGAGGACACACACCGGACATGGCAAGGAAAGGCAGGCGCGACGGCACCATCGGCCCTTCGGCGTCTGACGACAATCATCCCCACCACCGTTTCCACACTAATTGGACTGAATGCTGCTGGTCGTGGCGAAGAGAAACTGAGACCAGAGAGTGAGCTATAATCAGCAACTAGGCTGCCATGGGGGCGAGATGGCTGCCTGCCTTCCTGCCTGCCTACCTGTCCGTCTGCCTGGTTGGATGGCGCAAAGAAAAGAATCAATCAGTCAGCCACTGTTGAAGCTGCTGTTGCCGCTGTCAAACAAGCGAGCCGCAGCGATTGCCTAATTTGCGGGTAGATATACATTTATGGGGCAATATATCGATAATCTGTCAGTGTGAATAATTGCCGGTCTCTCTCTTTCTCTCTTCAGTTTCCCTCGATGAAGCTTGTCTGTGTCGGCGTATCTCGGCGTGAGCCCTCAATGCGACCGCAACAGCAGCAACCAGCACACTACCACTAACCATCAACACCACCACCACCACCACCACCACCACCGACGCTTCGTTGCCGACACCAGTGGCCGCCATTTATGTGAATTTATGTGAATGCGAGGAAAAGAGAAAGAGAAGGATAGAAAGAAAGAATGGAAGAAAGAAAGAACGAAAGAACGGTGGCGGCGGCGATTTCTGTGCGGTAGAGTCGCACAAGTCGCTCTTCCACAGTCAACAACAAGAGCAGCAACAGCAGCAGCAACTGAGTGCTTCGACACAAAGAGGACACAATGGCAGCAGAGGTGCGAGACAAAATGGATAAATGCCAGCATAATCGGTCCGATTATGATCGATAAAATTGATGCCTTCTGCAACAGGAGAGAGAGAGAGCCACTGAGCCCACCACTCTGTTCAGGTCAATTGTTCTCTGCACTTGCTTTCTGTTGTTGTTGTTGTTCTGTGCCACTTGGTCCATTGAGCGCGCCAAGTGAACGTCCAAGAGTCCTCCTCCTACTTCTCTTTTTATTTTTTCAAAAACGACCAAGTAGGCAACTTTTCTGCGGGTGGAGGTGCAACAACTGGTGCAGATGGTGCTGGTGACGATGACGATGGTGGTGGTGGTAGTAGTGCCAGCGATGCAGTTCAAGTGACGTTTCAATCAATAGCCAGGGAAAGAAAGGGAGCGAGCGATAGATTTATCAGAGGACAATTTGCACAGATCAATCACAATTGTTGTGAGGACGGGGGAGATCGCGTCAATTGTGCTAATTACACTTTGCCTGAGTTGCCCGACATATATTCAAGGAAAGGGTGAGAGGGAGAGGGAGAGAGAGAGGGCACTGGGCAAAAAATGTAGAACAAACGGTAACAGTAGACAGTAGTGAACAAAGTAGTAGCCAAAGATAGGACAGCGAGTCCACTACCAAACTGAGAGAGAGAGAGAGAGAGAGAGAACGACGCCCGAGAATTGCGCCTGATTTGACCGCCATTCACCGAGCGATAATCGATAGCATAGCAAAGGTGGGACGAAGCAGGGACCAAAGTGGTAGAACGCAGTAGAATGCAGTACTTGTACTGCTGACCAACAATGGGCAGCAGATTGCACACACAATAGCAACAGGTAGGCAGGGAGGCAAGTGCGAGCAAATAGTAACACCACCACCACCAACAACGGAAGCATCACACAGTGAGAGGACACGTCTTTCACCTTTGGTAATTAGCCTGACACATCGGCGGGCAGACACAATCAACGGGGATGCTGCTGATGCTGATGCTGGTAGTGCTGTTACTGGTGTTACTGGGCAATTGGCGCAGTAGTGCAGCGGAGGTGATGTGCTCAAGTAAAGTGGCCACTACTGATGTTGTTGAATCAAAACAAGATTAGATCGCTTAGTGGTGGTGGTGGTGGTGTTAATGCGGCACCGTTTAAGCCGTTAAGGTCGATTCAAGAGCGAGGTCTACCTGCCTGCCTGCCTGCCTCGAAGTGAGCCGCAAATCGTGCACTCTCTTGTCAACGGTAATGACATCGTGTAAACATCACTTGTTATGTCTGTCAAGCAGCGGCACACAAAGCAGTGTACTCATCTCTAACTCTGTAGTCTTTACCCAACGTTTTCTTGCGCTGTACCTGCCTTGGTAGAAAGGAACCACAGTGCCTGACGAGGAGGCAAAGGTAAATAACAATGAACCAACAGGCTGCCTCTGCGCTCAGTATCGCTGTCTGCTCTTTAGACTAGTGACACAAACAAAAACTTCCCAAGTAGGTAGTGGATGGATAGATCGCAAGCATTGTGAGTGTGTTCGAAGGAGGTCGGTTATTAAGGCATTCCAAGTGTGGCCACTGCCGGGCACTACTTGTCGGTGCAAGCGAAACCGTGCACTCGCTGGAATCCGCTGAGCATCTCTTTCTTCTTCTCCTTCTCTCTGTCAGCGACTCAAGTGACATGTCATCTGAGCGGTGCTCGGAGCGTTTGGTGATAAACGACCGACAAAACGACCGCGAGTCAGTCAGTCAAGCATCGAGCAGCAGTCTGCACTCTATCCTCAATTCCGCAGACAATGCGATTTGCCGTGGCCAAATTAAGCTAGCTCAATGCTCTGAATAGAATACCCCACTGGCACAACTCGAGCAACGGCGACGTCATACGATTTGAAGGTCAATAGTGCGCCCGGTGCTCTGTCAAACATTAGTCGAAAAAGAAGGAGAACTCGTCAAAGTGTACTCTTCTTCAGTGTGGTGATGCAAATCACTCGCAAATGTTTGCTAATTTATGTGTGTGTGTGCGTATGAGCGGTGCCTGCCTGCCTCATCTTGGGCACATAATCTTGTAGACAGATTGCCTATCGTGTGGCCAATCGATCAATGCAAATCCGCTCAAATTTGCGCACCACCATCACCACCACCACTATTACCATCATCATCTTCACAACCGCAATGGATCTCTCCTTGTGAAAAGCAGAGAAAAGTTCGGTGGCAGCATCAGTCTCACTCGATCAGTGGCGGCGCCGTGCCCCTGCAGCAGCAAGGGAAGGGTTTTTTTTCAATAGTGAACTAATTCAATTTGCCTGATTCACCACTGCTCACTGAGCTCTGGCCACTGATCTGCATTGTCTGCTGGACAGTCTGTCTGAGGTAGTACCAGTCAACAGCTGACCGCGTGTTTCAGACTGACTGACATGGCCAACCGATTCGATGTGCTCTACATCGACACAGTCACTCCACTTCCGAATATCTTGCTCCCAGTCAGTCTGTTGGGGCGTGCAGAGACACACTTGCAGACTCATTATACCTGGTGAATAGACAGATTTCGGGTGGGGATCGGCGCTCAGCAACTCTTTACCATTTATTGAATCATCATGTTTCCTTTTCATACAAATTGCAATGATGTGTGTGCACAGTGCACACATTTCATTGCGAAGATCATATAGCAAATGCCGCCGTCTTCGCTTAATCGCAATTAATTGCGCCGAGCCATAATTTTAGCAAAACAAAGAATGTGTCCGCTCAGTTTTCAGCAGCGTTTAGAGCATTTAAAGAAGGTGCTAAACTATTGCCCTGTGTTATCGCTAAGCCTCGCTGTGCTCACTAAGCAATCCTCAAATTTCGCGCTGCAGAACAGGTGATAAATGGTCAACGGGCGTTGCACGGGCGTAGTGAGACGAAGACAAACACAGGCAAACACTGAGAAAGAGAGAGATAGGCGATGACAGGCGCCAGTGAACTATGGCAAACTAGATATTTCGTCAATTGGCCGACGAAAATGGCACTTCTTGGCAAGGCAGTTTGGTGACAGGGGAACAGAGAGCGAGCAAACACAACGCAAAATCGCAGGGGTAGAAGAAGGTGCCGAATGAACAACTAATGAGGAAACAATTAGAAGAAAGAATTGGAGTCAGCCTGGTGATGTGATGCACCGAGAGAATGTGTTTGAAGAGCACTTCATCAAACACAGGGCACACAAGTGTTTATGGCAACTGAGGGGTACAACTGCCTCTCAGGCACTGAGTGCGACACTAATTAATGGGCGAAAAGTGTGCTGGGCAAACAGTGCACAAACACACATACACAGAGCGCAGATAAGCAGGCGACCGTTTACAAGGCCGACTTACATGCCTGCAGGTAAGGGTAGGTTTTGCGGCAATTAAGCACACAAAAAAGAGCTGCTTGAACAGAGACGAGATGATGACCTCTTCGAAAACTGCTGTTGCTTCTGCTAACGTGCCCTTGTCTTTGGGTGCTCAGGTGCTGAGGATGCAGCAGAGAGGGGGAAAAGCAAATGGCGGAACACTAGATAGAAACTGTACCGTTCACTTGGCAAAGAAAGAGCGCTCGTGTGATTAGACACATTAGCGAGCGATTGTCATCGGAAAAGAAGAGACAGACAGCAAACGAGGAGGGTTGTGTCTGCTTGTGCCCTTGTCATCCAAACTGCCACTGAACAGTAATTAAACAGCAATCAATCGGTAGAATATATGTTCATGCCCAGGGGAAGGAAGGAGAAAGACGTCAAGACGACGTCTGATGACAAGAGCCAACTGATGATGGCCAGGCACGCCATCAGTGCCTGGCGGTGGGAGTGGGTCAGCGGATAATGTGTGACAATGCTCAGAGACGAGACGATGACATACACACACACGAGAATGCAATCACCACCGTTGTTGGTCAGTGTTGGGAAACGGCAGCTAATGGTCTCACAGAAGAAGGAGGAGGAGACGCCAGGACGCTGATTCAGGTGCATATAGAATCGACTGGTAACGATTTAATTGCAATATAATTTCGCCAATCTAATTAGGTAGTGCCTGAAAGTGCAGCGAAAACAAAATGCTGTCAGTAGAACATTCAGCAGCAGCAGCAGCAGCTCGACCGACCGACCAAAGATCTGAATTGGACGTCTGCTCTTTGTCTGCCAGCCTGTGTGACGTGAGCACATTCTCAGTTGGCCAAGTGAATTGTGTCGCGTCAAACGGCGACTGTGGTGGTGGTGGACAATGAGGCGTTGGGTCGTCCTAATGTGGCCAGTTGACAGACAGAGAGAAACGGGCAGGGAAGGCAAGGCAAGAAAAGGGGCAGAGATGTCGAGAATTTGATGACTGCAGCCGTATTAGTGTCAGCGTTGAGAAAATTCTGACTTGACTTGTCAAATTCAAATGATGATTCGACTTGTGAAAAAGTGAGGTTGCTGCTGTTGCGTAGGCAGAAAAGGTAGTAGCCAGGTAGCTAGAGAGTAAAGCCCACCGGGTAACTATATATCCATTAGATCGTTTAATTGTGAGCAGAGCCAGAAGAAAAGTTCACAGCATTAGTGTCGAATATATCCTCTCCTCCTCCTCCTTCTGCTGATTATCGGCTGTGTATAATTTGAAAGCAGTTCAGTGCCTAATGAGCTGAGCAAACAGTAACAGCAGCAGCACAATGGCAATGGCAATGGCATTTTTTGCAGATAATAAAAGAGGCAAATCTAGAGCTACACAAACATTATGCATGTGAATACGGTTACCTCTTTGCTGGGCTGCTTCTTCTGGGGCGCTCGCTCATCAGCGCAGACACGCACTAGATCAATTAGGCGACAAAACGGCAATCAACAGGTAAGACGAGATTAATATTATTAGCAGGAGATTGATGAGCGGTGATGGATTGACAATAGATTGCAGGACAGGACCGAGTAAACAGAGACAACAGGGATTGTTTGGCGAGCAACGACAGTGGAAGATAAAGGCAATGACTACACACTTCATGTCCGGTAGTGTGTGTAAAAGTGACGCAATAAAGAGTAAAAAGTTGACAAGGCCAAAACAACAAGACAAGTGTTGCGAAGGCGAAGAGACACAGTGGCAGTCGGTCAATCAATAACATCAATACTTTCTGTTCTCGTCAGGAAGAGAGAAAGAGGAGACAGTTTCGGTCCAACGGTACTGGTACTCCTTCCTTCTAATGATAGATTGGACGTGCGATCACCGATCGGTAAATAAATGGCAATGCAAATAGACAAATGGAGCAATCCTGCTAGTCAAGTTCTTCTGACTTGATAAATTCGGTCAATTAGAAGCCGGCCGGCGACTTGCGTGTGTCGGCAAACTCTCCTCTCTCCTTTCCTCCTTGCCACCATTGATTGAAAGCATCTTTGTTGATCACCACCACCACGGCCCCCGCCGCCATCATCATTCTCCCAAACACATGTTGACACAGTTGCAGGGTGCAGTCAAGAGCAGGAGGCTGAAGAGTCAGGGCAAAAGATGAGATGAGAGATGAGATGAAAGAGGCTACTTGAGCAACAGCAGCAGAACAAACAACCCGGCGAATAATGCCAGCAATGCGATAGGAATCTTGGGCGCTGGTGGTGATGCACGAGTTGATCATGTACGAAGACACGCTCTTCCCGGTGATAAGCGAGTCACCGACAAAGAACGCCAATGATGGCTGCTCAAGTTGAAATGAGTCATTCTGGAGAGGGGGCGCTGCGATCCGGCGCATACCGAACACGCCGGCGCAGGCTCCCCGAAGCCGAGCACACCAGTTGATGTCAACGGTCGCGAGCGTTCACGTCGCGAGCAAATTCTTCTCGCTCTATTTTCCCTCTCTCCCTCTCTCTGTCTTTGTCCTTTGTCCTTCTCCTTTGCCTCTCTCCCTCCCTCTTCGTTACCTAGAACCACCATGACCTTGCCTAACGAGTCCTCGAATCCTCACCCTCAGGCGGCTCATCTGCCAACTCCACCGCCGACTGCATCGACTGCCATCGCCGAAATGTTCGCCTCCCTGGTCGATATCAACGGCAATGTCAACGACTGTCCGGCGGCGGCCGCTGCCCAGGCGAGAGCTGCAGAGCTCCAGCAGGAGCCATCTCTGATGATGCAGCTTCAGATGATGATACAGCAGCTGCCGAGCGAGCGCCTGGAAGACTGCGTTCTGGGGGCCTTTTTCGAATTTGGCCTAGTCGAAGTTCTACTCGAGCAGGACGGTTCGCTCGTCTGGCACGATGCTTACATCATTAACGTCGCCAAGACCGCAGTGGCTGAAAGTGGCCCGGAAGGTACTTTGGCCCCTCAGAATGAAGCCGGCAAGACTGAAGCTCCGTGCAAGCACACTTGCACCGTCGTGCTCGCCATTCAGGGCGAAGAGCCCGGCCAAACTCTGACTGAAGCGAAGAACATTCAAGTGGTCTTTCTGGAGCAAGTTCGACTGAAGCTCAAGTTTGATGATCAAACGGCCTTTTCTGGTACGTACCAACATCAACAAGAATTTAATGAACTTAAGTGTTTGTATCTAATTTACAGACAATGAAATGGTTCAAATCTTCATGGAGGAGTCAAAGCCTTTCGTCAAGTGGCTTCCTGGAAAGATTATCAAAGTTGCTAAAGGTTTTTCAGCAGTTTTTGGATTGTTCATTTCGTAATTTTGCTTGTATTTTTAGGGGACTTTTTCGTTGTTAACGTTGTCAATGTTGCTGGTAAACCCGACAGCTCACTGGACGCGACTGAAGCTCATGATCTCAGCAAGTTGGACTTTGTTTCCAAAGACTGCCTGCGTCCTCAAAACTCGTACTATCAGCTTTCTGAAGCCAACAATCCCTTCTACCGATTCGATCTGCTACTGTCAAAGGATTTTCTGCACTTTATTCGAAACAACTTCAAGTGGCTGGCAAATTATGAATTGCACAAGGACTTCAAGAAGTACATTCCGCAGCTGATCAGTGTGTTTCCTGATCCCGAAAAGAAATCTCTTACTTGCATTGCTTTTTTCTCCAACGAAAATCTGATCTTCAAGGAGCAAGTAGTGAAACGCGCAAACATGCTCTCTTCTATGCACTTTAACCGCTTGAGGGATAGTTTTGCATTCGCCTGTCAGATGGGTACAATCACCCCAAGTGAGCCCATCGTTTCTGAAAAGCCCAAAGATTTTCGCATCCGCTTGCATGTTGACAAGAAGTACGTCGCCTTGTCGATCGGGAAAAAAGGCGCAAACATTCAAGCGGCGCGCAGACTGGAAGGCATTACCTCGCTGGAGTTGGATGACGCTACCTCTGTGTTCTACATTCGAGGTAATGCACTGCCAGTTTGTTTGCTTCCCTTTTCAAACAGATTTTTCTGTACCAAATAGGTGTTTCGCAGGAAGCTGTCAACGCCGCAGCTGAGATGCTCAACTATGTGGAGCGAGTCATTTCCTATCCAATAGATTACCTTCAGCTGTTCTACGACTCGAAGATAATCGATGAAATGGTGAATGTCAGTGGCGTCGTCAGAGTCGAACTGTTTGACCCTCGAAACGATGACAATGAAATACACATTTTCATTGTCGGAAAGCCCATCACTCTGGAAAACTTCCAGGTAATCTTTGAATTTCAAAAGGCGGATCAAGATGAAATCAATCAATTCAAGTACCAGTACAAGATGCTAATGCAGCAGCTCTGCAACATGCAACAGGAGGAGAGTTTTTCCCCGAAAAACTTTGCCGACGCCGTCAAGCTGGGAAATAAGCAATAAGCTAATGGAGCTGAAAACTTTTTTTCTATTTCATTTCTCTACCTCTAATTCCACTACGTGTGATATTCTTCAATCGTGCCATTATGGATTAGTCAGTCATCGAATCTACCTCCTACCTACTTTTTCTTTCAAGCTAATGTAACCCTCTGTTACGCACTATTATACCAAAAGGCGGCTGCGATTAATGCTCTTGGGAAGCACCAAATGTTTACATCCTTTGACTCTTTTGAAACAACGCAAACTGTTCGCGCTTAATAAATAAGATTTTAAGGCAAATTCCAAATTCGAACTGGTGGATTCTACAACAACAATGCAAAACCTATTCTACTTGTTTACCCTTTCTGCTAATGTTTTGAGAACATTGAGGAAAAGTTTGAGAATATTTGAATTTAAATAAAAGGATAACCACCAGCCATGACGGTGGCCGCCTCCTACGACCCACTGTATCCGCTGAAGGGAGCCGTCCACGTGGCGAATGACGTCCTGGAACTGGTGGAGATTGACATCTACCAGTTTTTGCTGTGCCACAGCGGAAAGACCGCCGTCTTTCGCCACCTGCAGAACCGAATGATGAAGGTGAGTGAACGATTTTTATTTGCCTACATCTCTATATCTATACATCTTTCCCTTCAACCCACAGGCCCTCCGAATGGACCGCTTTGCCTTGATTCTACTCTTGGGCATTATCGTCATGCTGGCGACGATGGAGATTGGTGTTCGGGCTGCAGACTGGCTGCGGCGGCGTCGTCGAGAAGCTTTGCAGTGGACGCAGAATGAGGCAGCCACGGCTGCGGAGCAACGGAGAGGTGTGCCCAATTTGCCTGGTAATTTGCCGGGAATTTCTAGCGGCAACCAACAGCAGGGCCAAGCTTCCACCGGCAGCACTCAACAGCAGCAGCAATCCTGAACACCCGCTAATAAAGAGCGCTTCCTGCAATTCGAGCTGAACTGCCTCGATCCCTTAGCGTTAATACTCAGTATTTAATCTGCAGCTGATGTGTCTGATGTGCGTATGTGTACACTGCTGTATGTGCTAGTATGCAGAGAATGTGTTGACTCGGTCATTCATTGGTATGTGAAAGGGTTGTGAAAGGGGAAGGGGTCTGTACAGAAGGGCATGTCCGCTATTATACAAAATGAGTCATCTGAGAAGTTTGCCTTATTTGCCGTTCCTCATCTCAACGCCAGTGGTTGATTGTCGGTAATTGCCATCACAGAGCCTTCTCGTCAGTTCAGACTGAAAAAATAAAAAATGAGTTAATAAAACAGTCAAACCTCTGCAAACCAGTCTACAAACCAGTGGATCAAACTCCTTGGCGCTGACCAGATCAAACTCCTTGATGAAGAAGTAGAAGTGCTTGTAGCAGGTGTTGCAGTGCGCCTCGGCGCCAATCGCCAGCAGGCGGTCAAAGTGGTGAATGTAGACGTGGACAAAGACGCGAAAGAGGCGCGTGAGGATCTTCTTGCAGGTGGGCACAAAGGTCTTGGGAAAGGGCACGTCGCTCTTGGTGGGAAAGAGCGTCTCATTGTTGATCTGCGACTCGATCCAGTCCATCAGCAGGCTGATGTACTTGTTGGCGGGCAGGGGCACTGGCTTCTTGTAGGTGACGCCGTCCGCCCACAGGTACTCGTACTTCTGCCCGCCGGACATCTTCGGACAGGTCTCATCGGTGCAGTAGTCGGTGACGATGCCGTAGATCAGGTTGATGCGGTTGAAGAAGTCCACCACGTGCACGGCGATCCAGTCGCACTGGTCCTCTCCTGCACAGGAAAAGGGAAAGAGTCATTGGTCAGTTCATCAGTTTGATAAAGCAAGGCAGCGGGGTCATCAGCGTTTGGGAGGGAGGAAGGAAGGGAGACATGAGCT
>JAALOO010002237.1_pt1 | contig 11111 bp, 7 predicted proteins | sample 7257641 | NCBI WGS metagenome assembly JAALOO01 (sample SAMN14085613, study PRJNA598686) | mite metagenome | biome: ENVO:01001000; feature: ENVO:01001002; material: ENVO:01001226; isolation source: single female mite from University of Michigan culture on fish food culture... ... | reverse complement strand
GTAACTTCGAACTTCTCAAAGCCACGTCGCTAGCGGCCTATGGGCCGCTACTATTTTTTATTTAATTGATCAAAACCCGAAGTCAATCGGTTGAGTTTAGGGCTTTCTGGAGATGTTTGAACTTTTTTCTTCTATTTGCCATACTCCTTTTCCGTTTTTCTGAAAAGTAGTTCTAAAGTTCTGAAGTTGATGAGGTAGTTAAATGTCGCTTACTGTTAGCAGCTGAGCCACACCTGATTGCCACTGTTGGACACTGGACATTTTTTTCCTCATTGTCCTGTTGCATAAAGTAAAGTAAAGTCAAGTCAAGCAAACAATCCTTGCACAACATAATCGATTTTGTCTTTGATTCCCCCCCCCCCCTTTCCTGCTTACATTTTTAAGGCGCCTGAAGGCGTTTCTCCTCTCCGCTTCTCCTTCAGACGAACCTATCCACAGTGCTAATTAGACGATTGATGATTGCTAAAAGAAGGGGAATGATCAGCATCAGACAGTCTGCCAGACAGTCTGTCTGTCTCTGTAATCAGAGGGTGATGATGGTGTTGAAAGAAGAAGAGAAACTACTTCATTGCAAAAATCTCTTTTTATTTGGTTAAGATAGCCAAAAAGCTCAACATGTAGGTTAATGGCAATCAGGAGGAGATTTTTGCAAAAAGTTTACCATTTGGTAAACAAAATTTGCCTAATTTTAGAGTTTCAGAAAAAATTAAAAAAAAATTAGAGCAATCAACTGAAGGAACTGCTGCTGCTGCTGCTGCTGCTGAAATAAAATTTTTAATACTTTATAGTTGTAGTGTTTTCAACTGCTTTTGATTTTGTTTTGTTTTACACACACATAAGAAAAGTCATAAACAAAAAAGAAAAAAAGAAAAAGTAGAAGTAAAAGTAGTTGTACCCTGTGTGAGGAGCTATTTTAGCCGCCAAAAAAGATCTAAAAAATTGCGAAACAAACTTCAAAACTTTTTTTCAGTTTTTTTTTCAGTCATCACAATTATTCTCCAGGCGACATCTGGTCCGCTGCCACTTTTCACTGTTCAACCTTGACCGGACCAGAGAGAGATACCGCTCCAGGCGATCCGCCTCCTTCTGCATGTGCGCCAACTTCTTGTCGGCCATCGAAAATTGGACGTCCTCAAAGCTAAGGGCCAGAAAGTCCTCCCACAGTTCGCCTCGCTGGCTCAGCAGTTGATAGACTAGGAGGCGTTCCTTCTTGAGGCCCTTCTCCCTCAGACGATGCTGGATGAAGCTGGCCCAGTAGAGGAGGTGATCTCGGATTCGACCGTTTAAGAGAGAGTGCAAGCCGCCGTAGGTGACCACGGAGCCGCCGGTGAAGAGAAGTCGAAAGACGATTCCTATTTAAAAAAAGTAATAAAATTAGAACTTTTATACCAAAAAAGTGATTTTATCAGTACAATACCTAATATCCACTTTATAATGCGAATGATGATGAGGATGATGTAGCCGATTCCAACGGGAACGGCTATGGAGACGCTGATCATCGCCGCAATGTCCAGGCCGATGAGGAAGAAGGTGATGACGGCGGCGATGGCGTTCAGCGCCACCAGCGCCCCATAGGGAATTGCCCAGAAGTTTTGACGGGGTTGGACTTTTCTGGAGGAACTAGGCTTTTGTAATGATTTAGGCAGTTGAAGTAGTGAAAAGAGAAGTTTTGGCTTTTTAGAAGCTGAAAGAGATGTTAGTGTGGCATTTGTTAATTCACGCATCAGCAACTTTGACTGATTTGATTGATGAACTAAAACGACACTTGTAGAGCTTTGTTTTTGATCGCTTTCATTCGAATTAAGATTGTCAGTATTTTTACTGCTGCTGCTGTTGTTGTCATTCTGTTGACCACTGTGTTGTTGGTGTTGATGATGATGATTATGTAAAATGGGCACTGAGCCGCTGAAGCCTAGATCACCACCGATGAGAAACTTGTGCACCAGGAGGTACTTGAGCAGACTTAGAGGAAGCAGCATTGTCGTTGTCGTTGTTTGTTTGTTTTTAGCAGTGCCAATAGAAGTTCACAGTTCATTTGCTGCTGATCACCATCATCACCACCACCATCAGCTTAATCACCACCAGGATCAACTAGCAACATTTGAGAAGAAGAAAAAAAGAAGAAAAGAAGTACCATTTGTCGGCGAAACAACTCATGCTGGAAAAAAGAGAAAGAGAGAACTTTAGCGTTTGGCGCCGGTGCCGGCGGGCTTTGTGTTTCAAGTTCAAGTTCAATTGATGCGCATATGGTAACTCCGCCGACTCTCTCTGTGTCTTGAAAATAAGTGATGCGGCCATAAACCGCCAGGCATTGCAGGGAGAGCAATAATAAGAGAGAAAGATTAATGAAATGCAGAGAAAATGATGCTAAATCACTTAGCATCTATCCCCTACTGATTCACTCACTCAACATCAACGGCGCATCACATCACCTTCTTCGCAGTTTTTGTTAATTTCCTCCTCCTCCTCCTTCTTTTTCTTCTTTTTCATGTTTTCCTTTTCCTCCAAAGTTTGAGCCAGTTTTTATTAGTACAGCTAGCTCTCTCTAAATAGAACAGGTAATTTTTCCTCCTTCTTTCAGTAGTGGAAAAGTGGGAAAGTCACTGTCGGTCTGTTTGTCTGTCTAACTGACTAAGTGTGACCTTTTTACACTGTTGCCAGCTCAATTTGAAATTCCGTATGCAGCAGCAAAAAGGATTCCCCTTTATTTCCGGTTTTTGATACAGTAGCGGTGTTGACATTACTACTACTACGATTAGACTAAAAACTTGATTTGCGCTTTTGAGCAGACTTTTAAAAGTTTAATTGATTTTTAAAAGTGCTCAGAGGCAATGGAGAAGACTGATACCTGTACCTGTTTCTTCTGACCAGTACGGATACTTGTAGCGAAAAGCGGCCATTTATCTTACCCTTTCCCCCACTTCACTATCAAACTCTGTGAGAAAATAAAACCATGTGACCTGTCAATAAACATAAATAAGAAAAACAAGCGAGCAATCACACGCCTGCATCTTAATGAGGTTATCGGCCAAGACTGAAAAAAGGTAAAAAAGAAAGCACACAAGAACAACAAATCGAAATGAACAGAGAAAATCGTCAAAGTTTACAAAACAAACTAAAAATAAAAAATGCTCTTGATGCTTTGTAAGAAAGAAAAATTCCCCTGCTTTGCTCTAAAAAGGATTCAAGGGAAATGGGCAAAGTGCTAATTAAATTAAAGTAAACAAGATGTTGTTGCTGCGGTGGATGCACTACACCGCAAAAGATGAACAAAAGTGAACAAAGAAAGAAAAATTATTATTCACATCAAAGCTTTAGGCGAGAAAGAAATAGGAACACAGGCTTCAGAGAAAAAATGAAAGAATAGGAGATCACTGCATCCAAAAGGGAATGCCGGCCACCGAGACGAAGACGTTGTCTTTGATCCGATAGGGGTCCTTCTTCACCCTCACCTTCACCAGGCCCTCGAGGACGTTGATGCCCAGGCCCTTCCGCCCGCCGTACGGGTCCTTGTCGAGGTCCATCTGGTAGAACACTCTAAATTGAAAACAAAAAGTTTTTAGGTTAAAAAATAAACAAATTCTACTCACGGAACATGCACTCCCACGTGCTTTCCACCGTAGCCGGTGTCGTGGACGTCGACGTCGATCAGGCCGCCTTGAGGTCGTCCTGCTCCAGCTTCCGGTTGAGGTGGTGGTGGGTAGGCGGCCTCCTGTCGACCTGCATAAGGAGGAGGATTTCCAAGAACAGCTGAAGATTCAAAACTGATCAGAAGGAGAAATAGAACTGGAAAAAAGATTCTCAAAAACATAGTGGGGAAAAGAGGCTGAGCGATTGAGGCCAAGACTAACTAATCGCCGATATAGACACTGGCTCAAAGTGAAAAGACCTTTTTAAAACGGCATCTCAGCCGCCGCCACCAACTTTATATACCACGACACGGCTGATCGGTCAACAGTGCCAACAGCAAATGTTGCTGTTGTAACAGGTGTTCAAGGCCATCCCGTAAGTGGTAAATGGGGAAATGGGGAAGAGAAAAAACTATAAGAGAGAAAGAGAGGAAAGAAAGGTGCAATGCAAAAGCATTTACCTCAGCACGCACTCGCTTTGCGGTCAACTACAACACTGAGAAAAGGTTCCTGTTAACAGGATCATCGACATCATTTGCTTCATTCGCTTCATTTCATTGATCGCACTTGAATGCTAAGGTCAGTTGATGATGATGATGATGATGTTGAAGTGAATCGCCCTCTGTGCGTACGTGCACTGCATCTCTAATTAAGGTGAATGCTGGTTGTGAATTAATTTAATTAGCGCTTCAACCTTTGTTGTTCCCCTGTGGAAGGAAAAGAGAATGAGAACAGAGAGAAGAGTGCAATTATTTGGTTATTTGGTAACTTTGCAAACAAAAACATCACCGACCTGTTGATTTTAGGGCAAAAAGTAAATAAAAAAGAGGAAATAGCACACCTTATCGGTTTCATCTGACAGCACACTTCTTGTGTTCATTGTTCGAGCATTCTTTTACTTTTCTTCAAAAAAAAGATTGCCGCATTTGTGGTGGGCCCCAGTGGTAGGAGCATTGAGAAAAGAAGAGATAAGGTTGTGGTGGTCGCTGTACGTGACAGAGTAGTAAAGATGGAAGAGGGGGAGAGGGAGGAGCAAAGCAACAGCAGCATTGCAGCTGCAAAACGCAAATCAAAACAAAGTGTGCAGAGCATCGCGTGTTTACATCATCAACTTTTTCTCGATCTTTTTTCTGGTTTCTGGTCACTCCAACCACCACCACAATGGTGGACCACACCTCCTCGCTGCCGGACCTCCTCTTGCGCGATCAGATACTTGCCCGGCTCCCTTTGGGCGCCATCCTCCGCCTGCACCAGGTGTGCCGCCGCTGGGCAAAGCTCCAAAAAGAACACCTGGCCACTGTGACCACACTGACCATCCTCGTCGGCGAGGACGATGCCCAGCACACCTTTGGCCGCTTCACCTTCGCCATCCCCTACATCGAGGAGCTCGCAGAGCGGCCCCAGTTTCTCACCGACCACCTGGTGAACCACAACCGAAATCGCCTCGTTTTTCACTGGCTCGACGTCCACTCCGCCCGGATCATCGCCCACCACCTGCCGAATGTCACCTCGCTGACGCTCAGTCTGCAGATGGTGCCCCCGGTGCTTTTCCGGGGTGTCCGCGCCTGGGGCCACCGGACGGACCTCACCCAGTCGCTGGCCGTCCTCTTCAGCCGCTGGGCGCCCTTCCTAAGGGCGCTGAAGTACTACACCTGCTTCCGCTACGACGACGATGAGCACTTCACCGAGTCGATTCACGAGCACGTCCGCTTCGTCCTCGCCGCCATCAACAGCTGCCACCGCCTGAAGCACCTCACCTTTGAGCTGAACAACCCGGTGTACCTGGTGAAGTCCTTTGGAAAAAGCAAAAACCACAGCGACAAACTGCTGCGCACCATCGACCTGCCCGTCTTCGGCTGGCTCGAGGACCTCTACTTCAACTGCTGGAGCTTCAGCGGCGAGGCCCTCAAGAACCTCCTCCGCTACGGCCTCAAAAACGCCCGCCTCACCTCGATCAACTTCAGCGACTTCTTCCAGCCCAGTTTCAGTACCTTCCTGCGGAAGAAGCGCTTCCGCTCTCTGACCAAGCGCTTCCACCAGCTCGCCTACTACAACCTCAACCTGAGTTCATCCGAGGCGGACCTGATTGGGCGGCACTTCACCGCCATTCGCCGCCTTAATGTGAGTCTGCAGTCGGCGCTGGAGTTCTCGCAGATGATCGCCTTCATGGGCTGGATGGAGGGCCTGCTGTACGTCGACCTTTACATCTACTTCGACCACGAGGAGGAAGAGTGGAGGCGGATGGCCAGCTGGCAGGAGCTGACCCGGAAGGAGGACGAAATGGTGCTGAAGGAGGTGGTTGAGGGGGAGGATGAAGATGAGGATGAAGATGAGGAAAATGTTGAGGAAGAAAAGGACAAAAAAGCCGACACTGAAAAGGATAGAAAAGAAGAGGTGGCGGAGGAGGAGGAGGAAAAAGGAGACAAAAAAGCCATTGAAGTCGAAGAGATAGACTTCGAGAACTTCGAGGACGAGTTCCGCTGCTTCGAGGACGCGCCCCGCCTCCGCCCGCCGAAGAAGAAGAAGAAGTTCATTTGGGCGGCCCGCAGCCGCCGAAACGAGCTCCCCCTGCCGCTGCAGCCCAAGTCCGCCCCCTCCGTGAAGATACTGAAGTTCTACGCGCCGCAGGCCACCCACGAAACCGTCCACCTGGTGCGGTGGGCGGAGGTGCTGCCCAGCCTCGAGGTACTGCACTTTACCGACCGCCAGGGCTGCGAGCTGTGTCGGCAGGCGGTGATCGCCGTCGAGCGGGTCGACCGAGAGGAGGCGGCGGCTGAAGCTGAAAACCCTGCTCCAAGAGCTGAAGAAGCTGAGGCTCCTGAAGCTGAAGCTGAAGCCGAGGACAATGACGACAACGATGCCCAGCACCAGGCGGCCGTCGCCCGTCAGGTTGACGCCATTTGGGAGGGCTGCCTCCGGCGGACGTTGGCGGCCTGGGCCGACTGTCCCGCCCTCCGCAAGGTGATCACCAACTCCAGGGATGACGCCAACCGCCGCTGGACTGCCGAGGAGCTGCGACGAGTTTGAAGCGAAGGGAGAAAAGTGGGGGGGAGTTTTTGTTTGTGCCTTCTGTGTTAGTGTTATCTCTGATTCTCTGTGTGTGTGTGTCTGTTTGTGAATTTTTGTTCAAAATCCGGTGATACTCTTTGTTTGCCTTGTCTCCAGTAACTTAATAAATTCTGTATTTGTTTTCTTTTGCCAAGTTTTTTGGTTAGCTGTTGCTCTTTTATTATCTTTTGATATCCTATCGTGGTAGCCACCAGCAACCACCACCACCACCAGACTTGTCACACATCACATCACAACAACAAAATGTGTTGCAGACTTTAGCTGCCTTATTACACCAAAGTTGTCTGTTTTTGCAAGTGAGCATCTCTCTTCAAAAGCAAACCCACAGAACATTCTTTTGCCAAGCCACGATGAACATCAACTCCCTGCCGGCCCCGCTTCTCCGCCGGATCCTCTCCTCACTTCCGCTGGCCACCATCCTCCGCCTGCATCACGTCTGCAGTGTTTGGGCTGCTGTACAACGGTCCATTCTAGCCTCCGTCACCGAGCTCACCATCCTCCTGGGCAACTCCGAGGGGCACGACCTGGGCAAAAAGTTCTACCACTTTCGCATTCCCCATTTAGAGGAGCTAGAAAACCCCACCGTTCTTACCGCTGATCCCCTTACATTCATCAAAAACAGAAACACAAAATTTGAACTTCGTTTCGATTGGCTGGACAGCTTCTTTGCCGAACTGATCGCCCGCCAACTGCCCAACGTCACCTCGCTGCTCATATCCGTACATTCACTGCGCTCGCCAACTAAAACCACCGGCGAACGGTCCCTAAACCAAAAAAAAAGACCACTTCATCGACTCGCTGGCCATTCTCTTCCGGGGCTGGTCAGCCCAGCTCACCAGGCTCACCTTCATCGCCTCGCCCTTCTTCTACCTTCCCTCGGTGTACTACGAGCTGATGCCACGCCTCATTGGCGCGATAAACCTCTGCCGGGCGTTGAAGCACCTCAGCCTGGAGACGGCCAGCGGCTACGAGCCAGGTCGTACCCGGCCCAGCTCTTTGGGCGACTTTGCCGTCCTTGGCTGGCTGGAGACGCTCACCTTTGACGCCGGCGAGCTGGGCCGGGAAGCGGTAGAGGGGGCGTTGAAGTACGGCGCCGGAAACGCCCACCTGCAGGCGATCAGCTTCAGCCACTACCGAGCGGAGGTGTTTGAAGGGCTGATGAACGAGGAAAACCTGACCGAAGAAAAGCGTAAAGTATTCAGCAAGATCCGCCAGTTTGGCTCCTTCGATTTGAAGGAAGTCGGAACCGAAGATTGGCGCCCATTTCTGAGCACCTTTACCGGACTGCAGCGGCTAGGAATTAGCGTCAAGAAGGACGGCTTTTCTCCGCTAGAAGAGGTGCTAAAGTATCTGGGGGAGAACTGTGACAGTCATCTGCTCTACCTCAACTTGGACCTCTGGAACTTCAGAAGGGAAGATGGCGCTGTTGAGTGCTTTGAAGAGGCTCGAAATCGTGATCGAAGGAAGGAAAATGATGATCCAGCGCCGCCGCCGCCGATCGTCACCTCGGTGAGAATTCTCCGGCTGGACACTGCCAACTGGCAGGGCGGTGAAGCGCTGCACTTCCTGCCCTGGGCAGCCCTCTTCCCCAACCTGGAGGTGCTCAACTTTACCTATGACCGCCTGTGCAGCGTTTGCTATCCAAGGGAGAATGATGAGGAGGAGGAGGAGAAGGAGGAAAAGGTGGCCAAAATGCTGCCCAGCCTGAAGGTGACCATTGACGGTCACCTGACGAGTAACTTGGAAAGTGAAAAAGGCAGAAAGCTAAGGCAACTTCTGCTTCCTTGGGCTGGCTGCTCCAAACTCAGGGTGGTACACTTCAGTTAAGTTGGGGACCGGAATGACTGGTTAGTGAGTGGTCCGTTGGTTCAGTATGCTGTTGGTAATTGTGGTGATGATGGTGGTGATAACCGGAAACTGATAACCATGATGATGATTGGGTATGACCAAATGTTCAACAAACTGACTGACTGCTTTTAGAAAAAAATCAGCAATTTACTCGAAGCTCATTTTTGTCAAACAAAAACTTCATGTTAATTAAAATAAAAAACAATTTTTAGATTTTTTGCATGGCTGCATTCCATTTACCCAAAGTGTGTCACACTTTTCGGTTTTTGGCATTTCAATGTTTGTAGTATTATCATTCAATATTGACTAGAAGATGCACCGTGCATCAGCAGTTAGTTGAAGAAATCCAACAGCAACAGCACTCTCTGTTTTTTATAACAAAAAAACTACAAAACTTCACTTTTATCAAAAAACAACCACAATGAACATCAATGCCCTGCCAGACGCCTTGATTGGCCAGCAAATCTTCAGCAAACTGCCCCTGGCCGCCACTCTTCGGCTGCACCACGTCTGCCGGAAGTGGGCCACCGCCCAGCGGAGCCTCCTCTCTACTGTCACTCGAGTGCGCATTATCGTCGGTGAGGAGTGGCAGGGGGAGGATAACATCTTCACCATCCCCAAACTGCGCTACCTCAAAGGTGGGCCCCCCTCTTCGCTGACCGAGCAACAGTTGATACCGCCACCACTTCCGGTGGACTCCTTTTCCACCACCACAGAGTTCACCCTGCACTTTGAGTGGCTGAACATGGCCTGCGCCCGACAACTGGCCCGTCAACTACCGGCCATAGAAGAGCTGGCCATCGCCTACCACTGGGTCACCCCGGTGAAGTTGTTTGGCGAACGCGCCCGACCAGCCGACTGCCTCAACCTGGTGACCTTCACCCACCCACTGGGCGTCCTCATCAAAGCCTGGTGCGGGCAGCTGCGCAAACTGGCGCTCACCGGGTGCTTTTCCGCCTACATTTTCCGGGAACCGGACGGTACGATCTGCGATGTGGATGCCGACAAGGGCGCTCTGACGATCTTTTGGCTGATAAACCGATGTCGCCAGCTGAAGCACCTCTACTTGGAGATTCATTCAGGAGAGGGCTTTCCACTCACCCCCGATAATCCTCCGCCAGTGAACTACTCTTTTCTAGGCCGCCGCCTGGAGACGCTGCACTTTTACATGCTTGAATTGAGCAGCACGGTAGTGCCGGCGCTGCTGCAGTACTGCTGCAGTTCCGCCCACCTGCGATCAGTCAGCCTGGGAGTCTACGATCTAGAGCTCTTTAAAAAGCTCTTATTCGAGAAGAAGAGAAACCAAAACAAAACAGTAGCCGAAATAGAGCAGCTGTACGGCAAAATCCACCAACTGCTTCTGCCCTTCTCCCTCAACCCAAAGGCGAAACCTGAAGAGTGGCGCTTCCTCACCTCCTACTTCACCGGGCTCACCAGCCTGAGCCTCGTCATAGAGGACGTGCCCAGCCTGGCGACGATGATGCAGGCGCTCAGTCTCAGGCAGACATCGCTGCTCAGCCTGGGAATTCACCTGCTAATTAGAACGGCAGAGCTCCTCAATTTGGACCACGGACTAGGTGAGGAGGATGAACATCTCACCGCGGCGGAGCAGCATCCGCTCAAATCAGTGCGATTTCTCACCGTAGTGTTCGACTGCATTGGCGGTCCGGACTGGCAGGCTTGCCGCCGCCTCGCCTGGGAGCGCCTTTTTCCCGAGGTAGAGCTGCTGACGCTGGTCGGTTTGCTGTCCCGTGAGGCAGCCTACCGCCAGCAGCGAATCTACCAGCCAGACGACAGCATCGACAGCTTGGAGGACTATCCAAACCCGAACTTCTTCGATACCAGGGAATCGATTGACTTCTACTCGGCCGAGGCGGTCGAGGTGACGCACTGCCAGCGGAGCTACCTGCGCGCCTGGAAACGCTGTCCGAAGCTGCGACTCGCTTTCACTGATCACAGGAAGCACTGGAACATGGTGAAAAAGGAAACGACTGCAAAGAAGAAGACAACTAATTTTTTTAAATAATTTAAACGTTTTCGATTTTTTCTCTATTTTCTAAAATTAAACAATCGATCTACAATAAAGCTAAAAATACTGTGATTCCCCAATCACTTCTGTAAAATCACTACCAACAAAAAAGGAAAATGTCTGACGCAAAAAACAAAGCGAGCAGCAGTTGCAAGAAGAAACCTCCACCGTCGAAGCAAAAGCCATTACAGGCGATCAAGTCTGCAGAAGTCAAGGGCAGTCGTCAAAATGGAAAGAAAACTTCCGCCAAAGCTGGAAAAAAAAGTCCACGTTCTGCAAATCATCCAAGAAGGTGGAGAAAAAGAGCAAAGTAGAAGAAGAAAGCGAGGGTGAAGGTGAGGGTGAAAAAGAGAAGCAAATGAGCAAGGAAGGAGGAGGAGGAGATAAAGAAGAGGAAAAGGCAAGCTCCTCCAAAGCCCAGAGCAAAAAGGCTGCCACGCCTCCAATAAACTCCCAGTACGAGGTGCCAGTACTGTCAAAAGGGGAAATTTTTAGTGTACAGGGGTACTTTTGTAAAATATATATTGTGAGCTAGC
>JAALOO010002236.1_pt1 | contig 11111 bp, 4 predicted proteins | sample 7257641 | NCBI WGS metagenome assembly JAALOO01 (sample SAMN14085613, study PRJNA598686) | mite metagenome | biome: ENVO:01001000; feature: ENVO:01001002; material: ENVO:01001226; isolation source: single female mite from University of Michigan culture on fish food culture... ... | reverse complement strand
TACAGTTGATGTCACAGTGGTTTTCTTCTTCCAAGAATTAGCCAAGCCATTAGCGAGGCAAAGCCGACAAGATCGACTGCATCAGCAGTATTGCAATCACTGTGCTAACGATCATCAGTGCTCCAATAATTGGTCTTTCTCTATTCAATTAGTCATGTCAACTTTGCTAGCACATCTCTGCTGCGTAGTGGCCCTCTGCTGCACAAAACTGTTTTTCGTTCTACAGCACGTTTCTCTTTCTCCAGTGGTGGATTCGATTGCTCCTAACGACACAATCGACTGTGTCAACTGTCTAACTCGAAAGCTGCACTGTTCTTTCTCTTTCTTTTAATTGCCTAAAGAGAGCGAGCACACTTTGCTCGATGATTGCACCCCTGCTGTACTACTTGTTGATGTTCCTGTTGTTGGCGACACAATGCCACCAACAGGAACAACCGGCAACACTGTTGAAGCACTAAAACTAACATGTCACCAGCCAGCAGACAGTTTCAGCACTACAGCTACAGTGAAATTTTCCATAGAAGCGCACCACTTTACAGCGGCACACATCTTCGGTTGCAGTTAACCACTGCTGCTGTTGTACAAGCATTACAAGTGAGGCAGGACATTATAAAGGAAATTGTGATGTACAACATCCATTACGTTTTCCAGTGAGCTCTACACTGTAGTCTTCAAGTTGCAACTATTAAGTTTTGTTCTTTGTCAAACAAACAGTAATGAAAATGAGATGTGTTGTAAAAATTGTCATGTAATTTGACCAAACTAGCCGGGTGAACACCACAACTTTAATTGCCAATTATCTAAGTTATGATGTAGTGCACGCTAACTGAAAATGACAAGTGTAATAGGAGTCCGTGTGGTAGTGCCCGTTACACCTTGTAACTTACAAGCTCATGTGTTAAAAATAATTTCAGTTTTGCTCATCAAATGACTCTGCTCAAGAGGCCACCCATTGTGTACGTGTGCATTGTATCTTTTTCAGCAGATACTCTAATCAACTTGGCACTTTTCGTTTATGTTGCAAAGACTTTCTGAAACTGAGAACGATTTTAATAAAATCTACTAGTAAATTAAATTAGAAAATTAGAAAAACACTGATTTTTCAAGCTTTTTGACTCATGCTTTATGCGCAATCACGCCTTTCGCTGGTGCATGCTTGCACAGTGTGCTGATTCGCTAATTTAATCTGATTCCAATTGTTTGTCAAAAAACAAAGCGAAATTGATGAAGTGTGTGCCACTTTCCAAGTGCACAGCGACTGATGTCGACCATCACTGTTTCTGCTGCTGCTGGTGACCTATTGTACCTGTGAAGGCAGCGCTGCAACCTGTCAAATCATTGACGATTACAATTTATACAGTGTTCTACGTGTGCTGCTGTTGTGCTTAATCCCAAGTAGGACGATGGTAGTAGAAACAAAGAAAAAGTAGTAAAATTGAATGCATATTTGGGTTAAATTACCGCTGTTAATTGTGATTGGCAGCGTTCATGCTATTCAGCAGTGTCTGCTTGACCTCATCCGCAGCTAAACTTGGCTGTTCTCATTCCACTGAATGTGCCGTACTACTTTTACCTGTTGACAGTATTGTTCGAGCAGCAATGTTGAGACCTGAGCAGTATTGAGATCAAATGTAAATTCAGTACCACTGCAACAATTGTGCTATGATGCTTTCACAAGATTGACAACAGCACTGTTCGTTTTCTAATCGGCAGGTAGTCTTTCATTAGCAAATCTAATTAAGAGAAATTGAAAATAGTAGTCAATCTTATTAGAAAAACAGTTCTTGACTATTAATAGTAGCTAGTGCCAGTGTCTAGATGAGCTTCATTGTTCTGACCGATTGTTGTTGTTGTTGTTGTTGTTGCGTACGATGTTAGACAGTGCCACCATCATCAGATCATCATATCATTTTTCAATTTGTCTCACCAAGATTAACCCGTCAGAGAGTGGCAAGAAACACATTGACAGCAAATAAAATCATAATGATGACAATGATGATGATCTGAAAAATGAAACTGCAGCAGCATCATCATTTCGATGCTTCGGGCACTCAGATGCCATTCCAGCGGCGGCGGTGGCACCATTCTCTACCTGTGGCCTTGGTGATTTGCCGTTGTTGTTGCTGCATTATCACACAGGCACACACACACTACCAGACACCATTCAGTCCATGTTGATGTGCTCTACTTGATTATTGTCACGAGTGCACAGTGCCAGAGTGGAAGTATTCTTTCCTTTTCTTTCGGTTGTTGTTGCAGCAGTCAACCAACAACTGTTTTGCCCTTGCCGATGCATTAATTGTCGTCTAAGTACAATAGCTCTTTTACTCACTGGCGCACTTCAAAAGTGTGTGTACGACACTCACACTCGACACTAATGTGCGTGGCCCTGATTGTGGTTAACAAGATGGGTGTAATGCATTCTGCTGCAGCTGTGCTCCGGTACTAGTGATAGAGTGTTAGAGTGCACTGCTGAACTGGAATCTCTTGAGCAAGTTGGAATAACTTTCGTTGTGTCATGTTCTCGCTGTTTGGCCAAGTCCTCCAAGCAGTGGAAATGGTAACAAGCAAACACACAAGCAAATTGGTGTTTAGCGCACAATACTCGCCCTCTCCTCTCCTACCCTCTTTGTCGTCCATGGTGATCCATTGCCAGTTGATAGACTGCTGTTGATGATTGCTGCATTGCCTGCACATCAGTCGACCACCATTCTGAGCCATTTGTCACTACTACCACCCCAGCAAGCATTGCAGCGCACCGCAATCTGCCTCTAACCAGAAACAGGCTCAAGAGTGCAAAACAGAAGACGCACTTTTGGTTCAGTGGCCATGTGTGCTCCTGTCCCTCCTTTTTTCTTGCCGCCCCAACCAACAACGCTTGTCAATCGTCAATCGCACATTCACTTTTCGTTTTTTGTTTGCTTTTTTCGTCGCTATTAATAGCTAATTACTCTTTGCTTGCAGTGTATGAGTGTGTGTGCATTTGTTTCCCCACACTGGGGCTGGTATTTTGACATGCTCGTCGCAGAATGATTGGAGTCCGAACTGCTACAGCAGCACCACGCGTCTGTTGATTGTAATTTATGGCCAGTGACACTTTGCTCATCCTCAATGCCTACTGTTTTCCCTTTTCGTTTAACCGACTGATGGTAAAAAACAGAAAAAGTGTGCCTTGCTTCAAGTCAAAGTGTGTCACCCTGTGCAGTTCAATCGTCTCATGTGTCGTTGAACTCCGGAAGAACTTCAGGCACAGTTTGGCCACAGATGAACTGCCGGCACTCTTTGACCAGAAGACGGCTGGACTATTTGGCACTCGAGGCTTACCATTGCTGACCTTGTCTGGCCTCAACATTAAAAAACTCAGGCGTTGACTTGACAAAATTAATGGCGTTATGAATTGTAGACGAAATCATTTAAACTGGCGCCAATGTCAGTTTTGAATGTTATGAATTGAAAACCTTAATAGTTTTTAAAGTAGTTTTGCCCTTTGTATATGTCTCTATTTGGACAAATGCATATCGGAAGTACAAAACGCTCTCTTGATGCATCCCCTATTAAGCTGCAGCATCGAATCGATGTCTTTTAATGGTTTTTGTTTTTTGAATGATGCTCAGATATTAGACCTAATTAGAGTGCGACTCATAGACTGGCAGCATGGCATCTACCTCCTCTGCGTCGCCTTAGTTGCTTCTCTTGTCCGGTCATCTGTCTCGTGCCAGCAGTTCAATTTGCCGTCTCTCCACCAGTCAGCCCACCTAATTTGCCTTTTGTCTTTGCCGCCAGTGCCATTACCATTACCTGCCGCTTGACCCTGTGCACTCGCCGTGACTCTTCTTTCTTTCTCATTGAGAAGAAGCATTGTGTTTTCTCAGTTTTCATTCTTGAATCTGCGGTGCATTTGACTAAATTAGAGGATCACTACTACAATCATGACTACCGTAAAGGTACCAGTTGAAAGAACAATAACTAGTAAAGCGATCAATGACACGACCGCACTGTGCATAGCACTGGCCACTGACACCGATCAATTGCACCTTGCGTAATTCAATTAGGCAGCCTTTGCAGAAAGAGAAAAAGAGGCACAAGAGAAAGACAATGCACTGCTACTGCTTCATGATCAAGGTCAGTCAATTTGTGATCTTTTCCTAGATTTGTCCTCTTCTCCAATGCTTAACAAGGCAGCAGTGCATTATTTGTGCCTGTGTAATTTCAACCACCAGTTGCACATTTTTTTGGTCAGCTCGTTTGCTGCAAATTTTTGTCATTGCCTGAATGCCAATTGTTTCATTGCATTTTTGGAGTGTGAACGTTCATTAGTGCCGGTATTAGCGAGATTTTTTTTAAAAAGGCCCGCTTATTCAGTTCAATTTCATCGTTTTTATCAGCAAACAAACAAAAAACACGCATAATTTTTACTTTTATAAAATGGAACCAAAACTGTGCTTTATTCTGATCAAGTGGAGTTGCATCTTCTGCAGTGAGTTCTCATTGGGCCTGTTTCTTGCTGATTTTGTTTATCATATTTTGGTAATGAGTAAAAGTATATTTTGTGATTTGATCAATTTTTGTACTAAACTCTTGCTATTTAGGACGGCGTTTCTCAAATTGATCAATTTACGGTGATCTTCCTTGGCACCAACATATTTACTTACAGTTTTGGACTAATATGCTTGATTGAAGAATCGTTGTTTTTTTCATCACTGCTGCTATGCATTCATTTTATCTACTTGATCATCACTCCACTCATCGGCAATCAAGGTCATCTAAACAGAGACGAGATATGGATCTCCTTTCATTTTGGTCTCTCCTTTCTGGTAAACACACTTTACGTTTTTAAACTTTATCAGAAAAATAGTAAAAAAAGAACTGTATGGCCACTAGATGAAGATTCAGAAAATGAAATGGAAATTACTGTTCTTTAAAGTTTGTATTTTCTACAAACCAATCATGACAACATATTGTACAACAAAACTAATAAGTAAAAAACAAACTAAAATAAAAACTTGTTAAAAAATTACAAAACCGCAATTTTAATCTTTTGTGAACTTTGTCTTTTTTGTGTCGGTTCATCACCGATCCATTAACCTTGAAGGAGATGTGAAAAAAGACTAAGAGACAATGATGTGATTGAATTAGCAAAATTAAAAAGAGAAAAAAGATTTTGAAAAGACCACTCCCTTTTCTGGTGCCTTACTTCAGCCCAATACGTCTGCGTAATGTCACAAACGTACTAATGTTTTCTAATGGTAGCCAGCTAACCAGCTATGAAGTTGTCTATTAACTGTCAGTGTCATTAACTTATTAGCTGCTGTGTAGTGAAGTGATTTGTAGCCCTAACGACTTCTTTGTCAGATATATTTGTGTTTTGTGTGTGTGAGTGCATCATCGTCACAAATTGAAACAGAATGAGCAGTAGCAGCGTGCTACCGAACCAAGAAAGAAGTGTTGCACTGTCTCTGTTACCTAATAAAGAACACGTTTTGCCTGCTGCTGTGGCTGTTTTTGCAGCTAATGATGACACTAATGATGAGTGCTCGCTGATTTTATGGTCTTGTTTTGTGGAAAACAAAAAACAAGATGCCATCTCAGACAATTGCCATTGTAGTACTGAGGCTGACATTAATGCTATTCATGAGACTGCACACTTTTCATCACACTCCTTCTGTCTCTGCCTGCTTTCGGACACACTTCTTCAGTTTGCAGTTTTCAGCTGTTCAGCTTCTTCGTTTTTCACTGCCTCTTCTTTCTCTCTGCCACTTTCAGCTTTCATTAGAGCCACCCGTGTGATGCTGACCAATTGTCGTTGTTGGCTTCAGCACTTTTTCAGAACAACATCTTCAGGTGACCGTTTTGTTGTCGTCACTGGACTGTTGTTGTTGTTGGTGCTGTTAATGGTGCATCGTCTTCTCTTCTCTCTTGTTATAGGATCGACAACTGGCGCTAATACGCTTGGATACTGCCATTTCGATAATGACACACTACACTTACACCTACTGTTGCCGTTGTAGCACACACACACACACACACACACTGCCTTCACGTTGTGGCTTCCTTTCTTTCTCTCTTTTGGATCAGCATCATTAGCGTAGACACTGTCTGCATCACACCACTGCCGTGTTGATGTCATTAGTAAGTGGTGGCAGTGGACAGTGCAGTACAACGGGCAACGTCCACTGCTAATTGACTTGTCTTGACACGGCACAGCACTGTAAGCACTCTTTGAGCAGATCTGCATGCAATGGTGCATTGTCTTTTTCATCTTTTCTTTATCCAATCCTCTAACCCATTCTGTTTTTGCTGTTATAGGCTGTTACTGTTCATCACTGATGCAGACACAGTTCTAGGAAAAAGGTTTCTTTTCTTACCCTGCACAATTCCTTTGAACTGTTTCGTTGAATGTCAAATTATCTAGAATGTGAACGCCATAAATGCAGTAATTAATTAGTGAAAAGAGGTACTCAGTATCATTTTGTCGTCATTAGAATTGCCCTCACAATCAGTGTCTATGTGTGTGCGTGCCTCTTTGTCTGATAAGATACACTGAAAAGAGCCTTTAACAGAGCCGTCTGCCTCCCAAAACCGTCCTGCCACACACGATCAACCAGTGAATGTGTCCTGAGTTTGAGGCAAGGTAATACCCACTTTGGCAAAGTCCAAAGCTGTTGTGTAGCACTTCACCTTCTCACCTCTCTGCAGCTCAACGTGTGTGCACCTGTTATCTAAATGTCACACGATCACTGGTCTGATGATATGTGAGTGCTGCTGCATGTGCCTCCCATTTGACAAGTCTGCTGCTGTTTTCCTTTTTTATTGACTTCATTCAATTGCTACTGAAGAGTTTTGCACTTTTCTGCATTTTTGTCATTTTTGACGCAGGCAATCATCATCGTTTTCATCATCCCCTAAAATGATGCCGACAATAGATAGACTTAGCTCTGCTAGACTCAGTCGGTTTACATCTTTCAACTGGCTACTGTGTGCCCACTTGGTCCGTTCTGGTACCAGCCTTAATTTGCTTGATGGCGCCAATGAACAGCACTCACTGACACCTGCCTCAAAGTGACTGACCACCGAGACTGACACTCGATAAAAGAGGAAATTATCACTTGAAGCAGGTAAAAAACTAAATAAACAGTGCGGTGTCTGTGCCTTTTCAGTAAGTTTGACTGACGTCTTCCCTCTGACGTGCCTGGTCAATTTGTACTTACCGACACTTTCCTAATGATCGTTGGTTTTAATTTAATTAGCAAAGTTAATTTGATTTGCTCGCTGATAGTCACAGTGTTTCTCTGTAGAAAATGCTCAAATTACCGACATAGGCATGTAAATGAAGGTGGCACACCTCGAAATCTTTCTTTTTTATTGGTACTTTTACGGCCAGTGGTGTTGGTAATGGCGGCAATTTTGGTACTTTTCAACTGATATAGCAAACAGCAAACAAATAGAGATACTGGTTAAACTTGCTAAAACAAACAGCTACCTGTTTCACCTGTTGCACATTTACAACCTGTGGCAGCTTTCTGCTATTTGACTTTTCTGTTTTTAGAACTCATTACTTTGACCACAATATTTTTAAAAATTAGATGGGTTTGCACTTAAAATGCAATTTCTCAAATTAAGTGCAAGGACGTTTTTGTTGTGCAATTATCACTGCAGCAAACAGTGCAAGTGACAAACGGCGTGTAAGCTACCGGATTTGAAGCTTTAGCAGTCAGCACATACAGTCTGGCAGTTAATCCCCCACTTTAGTTTGCCTGAGCAATGCAACCAAAAACAAACTTCACTGACTCAGAAGCTAATCGATATTTGATTAGTATGATTTGATCTGACTTGTGCAAACAGACACACAGCACCGAGCTCCTTGAGGAAGCCCACTGTAAAAGAAGAAACGTTTCCTTCTGTCCTTTCCCCAGCAAATGACACTGCCGTTTTTCTCCGGTGTTGTGTGACTGTTTGTCCTTAACACACACAAACAGTTTTCTCAACAGCCAAATACTTGGCAGTAATGGAGCACTCATTAGAAGGCGATTAAGAGGAGCACTTTTCTGATTTTGCTTAGTCCCTCTTCAGTCTCTCGTTCAATCTTTTGTCGCTTCTGTGGCCTAAATGTGTACAGTGCACACACATCATCGACTGTACGACGTGTCGAGCGCATTCAATCTCCAAAGCACATACAACGACACCACAACGCTAAGAGGACGCCAGACAATCGCCTTTCGAAGTGATATCTGTCGAGTCTGCAAGTGATTTACATCGATCATTGAGCCACTGTAACTTGTTAGTGTCCCAACTCTCGTTCTTTCTGTTTACCTAATACGGCAAGGCTGCTGCTGCTGCTGCTGGTCAGACGCTCGAGGCGTCAGTTGACGGTGGCAGAAAATGCTGCAAAAACAGAAGCAGTTGCAGTAGCAGTGGCGATGATGATGGTAGTTCCAACCAGCGACAAGTGCCTCCCTCTCTTCTGATGAAGACTTTTGCACTCTTCCTTATTTTTCGTTTTTTTCTTACACACTCAACACCAGTCATACAATATTGCTAGATACCTCAATAGTGACTCGATGTGTCAAACAACTTGTACAAATTGTCCCATACTGTTAGACAATGGCACCAGTTAGTGTCACCAGTGAGTAAAGTGACTCCAGCAACAGTTTTCCTGACAACCTTAGCCTTAGCGACCGACTCGATATATTAATGGTTCTTATTCTCAAATGTAGACTGAGGTGATCTCTTTGTTCTTCCTCCCGTTTCTCTTTCAATCCTCGCTGTAGGTTAATCTCGATCGATAGATCTAAATCGGAATGCTCCTCTTCTTTAGCCATATGTGTCGACTGGCCGTCTAATGTTTACAAGTTTGCAAGTTAAGATGTGAACGCGAATTATTAATGGCTCTCTCTCTCTCTCTTTCTCTCACTCACTTTGAATCGATGATCAGGCATCAGCAGGTTGCACACTGCTGGTTGAAAGACGAGCACTAGCAGGAGTATGCAGCAATGCAAATGACCAGCACTACCTAGCCACCACTGTCTCTGCTATCTATCATGCTCAGCAGCACTTGTTGCTATTTATCATCGTTAGTTGATATACTTCTCTTCTTTCTTTTTCTTGATGCCTTTTCTGGCAGTATCAAGTGGTGATAAATAGCGTCCACTCTTCATCATCATCCTCACCATCATCGATGTAGCCGTTGTTTTCTTTTTCCCTGGCACTTCTGCTTGCTGATATAAATCGAAGATGTGGTGCTTCTCAAAACAAAGCTTCGATGATGATCATCATCACCTTTGTGTTGCTGGCTCAGTAATCGGTGCCAAATCTTACTGTGCTCTGTACTAGGGCAATGTTTAAATTGTCGAGTAAAAGAAAAAGAGAGAAGGAGATGGTGTCAAATGGTGTGATTTGCAAGTGTGTGAGATCACACACTACTTTTTCACTGTTTTCAGTGTGTTGGCGAGATCAAAGATCAGAGATCACGAAGAATTTGTTCCTTCCTCTGTTTTCTTCCCTCTGTTGATCCTCTGATTTGATATCTCACTGGTGTGCTCGTGGTGTGCTGAGCAGCAACACCGGCCAACGATGAGCGATCCTCTAGTTCTCACTTGTCACTTGAAAAACTTCACTTGTTCACGTTCACCGGCAGTAATCCCCAAGCTGAGAGTGAGTGACCAGCACACTTTTCAGTTTCTACCACCTAGCTGGTCACATGTCAAAAGTCAACGATCAAACGAGCAATGCCTGCTCTTTTTCCTCAAATGCTCTTTTTCTTCTTCTCCTGTTGCGGGACTCTTCTCTGGAGTGAAGTGAGTACCTGGCAGTGTCGATGTCAGCTCGTAGTAGTGTGCACTGCTGTTGCTTCTTCTGATGCTGCTGCTCCATCAAAAGGCTATTTGTCATTTGGTGCAAGCTCGGCGGCAGCGGCAGTGGCAGAAATGCGCGGCAATTTTGTGGTCTACTTGTTGCGAACATTATGGTCAGGCAGTCGCCAAACTGCGCAGTTGGCTTAGGCCGCTGCCAGCAATTATCATAAATAAAATCATATATTGCTCGAGCAGTTTTTGTCTATCTGCTGTGTTTTAGAGTATGAAGACCCCTAAGGAGAAAAGCACTTGGCACCAAAAGCACCAAAACCAATGTGTGCTCTTCTTCAGCAGAAACCGTTTCAACTTTGCGCCAGGTATCGTTTGTTGCTTCTTCTTCTTCTTTCACCTGTGCCATTCAGCTTTAGCTAAAGTGGCACTGAGAGTGAGAGAAGGCAATGCGTCATTGAGCGAGTCTATTGATGAGGATAATTTATGCAAATCTGCACACATTTTAGGGGCTATGTGTGTTTTCAACTCTGTAAGAGTAAAACAAAGCACACCAGTGCCAGCAATGTCGCTTTGAAATGACCGAATCAATGCGATGTCCAACTGGTGGTGGTCTACTCACTTTTTTTATTTTGAGCACTTCACTTCAACTCACTGATCGATGACGAAATGATTGCTGCAAGAGCAGACCGGCTGACTGACTGAATGGTGAATCTCCCGGTGATGTTTGCTACAAATTGACATGAGCAATGCCAACTTGTGACAGAAGGTTGCCAACAACGGCCAATCTTTTGGTAGTTGTGATGGTGTGATAATCTGACATCGATTATTAGCAGCCAATTTACAGTGGCTTACAGTCAACACAGTCAGTCAATGAGTCAGTCAGTCAGTCAGTGACCAGCCTGGTGATCATCACTTTCTTTCAAGGTTGAAGGTAGTTTCAATAACTGAAAGAAGAAAAAGTGCCCACACTGTTGATAGACTCTGACCTAGAGAACAATAATAATCTCTGGCACTGATTTTTGCCCTTTGTTTTGCCTTTTGCTTGTGTTTGACTGACATTGAACAGTAAACGTATTCTCTCTCTCGTTTGACACTCATCAAGTATTCAGCACTGTTGCATTGATTGAGTTCATCGGTAGGGGTCAATTGCAATTGTGTCAATCAGTCAGTGGCAACTCAGTCAAGTAGGTGCTTTCCTTCATGTGACTGTCCTCCATCAGTATGTCTCGTTCGCAATGTACATTGAGTCAGCGAAACAAAGGCTCATTCACTTTGAAAACAAAACTTGCTAAAGTTATAGTTTTTTTT
>JAALOO010002235.1_pt1 | contig 11112 bp, 3 predicted proteins | sample 7257641 | NCBI WGS metagenome assembly JAALOO01 (sample SAMN14085613, study PRJNA598686) | mite metagenome | biome: ENVO:01001000; feature: ENVO:01001002; material: ENVO:01001226; isolation source: single female mite from University of Michigan culture on fish food culture... ... | reverse complement strand
ATACCAAATTCGGCGATGGTAACATTTTTTGAGTCAAATCTGTTCACCGTGTAATTGTTGTTAATAAAATATTTAATTATATGCAAACAGTAGGGTAGAAAATGCAAAAATGACAATATTTGGTTTTTCAGCTAATCATAGTTTTACTGGAAAAATGTTTGCTTAGGTTGAAAATCATTGAAATTTACAAACAAAAAACTTTTATTGCACTTTATTGACAGAAACATTAAAGCTGAAGTTTTAGAGGTTGTTGATAACATGAAAAACTTTGTCAATTGAGCAACTTTATTTGTGTAGATAAATTGATTTGCCCAGACGTAGAAAAAAGATTCAATCAGATGGTAGAACACATGAGATCAAATAGTAAAGGCAAACACTTGGGGATAAAATGCCTGAATATTATTGCTTCAAAAGCAACATTTTACACATTTTTTAAGCAAATATGTTTTTAGCAACATAATTAACAAACATTGCATTATAAAGTTTTGGCAACTAGATTTTTAACACTCAAACTTGTATTTAAAATATTCATTAATATGCATAACACATTTTTTGTTTGCAATTTTTAAAACATTTTTAAGTTAAGAAAAATAACTTTTATAAAGTTTTATAGTAAAATTAATTTAAAACATTTTCTTTAGAGAAAATGCAATTAAAATTAATATTAAACAAACAACCTTTTTGTGAATGGCATTATAAACTTTGTGATTAAAATTTATAAACATTAAAAAACTGTGAAATGAATAATGCAGCTCTTAAAATATTTGGTTTTTTATCTTTTTTTGTTTTACTTTCTTTTTATGTTTATGACAAATGTATGCTTACAAAAATTTGATTTGATCAAAGAGTTAGAAAAGAAAAATAAAAAGTAAAGTCTTATTATGCTAAAAAACAACGGAAAAAATGTAAAAAATATATAATGTTAGGCCAAAGATGATTAAGTACAAAGTTTATTGTCTTGGAAATATTCAACGGATTTCAGTATAGTTGAGAAAAGAAGGTTGGCAAAGAGCTAGCAAATGAAAGATAGAAATCGAATTATTGAATCGTGATTTATCATTCCATTGTGTTCAACGTAGCTTTCACTAGAGCAAAAACTAGTAAAAATAACAGAGAAAAATGCAGGCAAGCAAAATACTCTTTTTATCAAGTTGCAAGCATTTGCAATTCTAAATGGCAATTAATCACAAAGTACACAGCATTTAAGACTACACTACAACGTTTTTGCAAGCCTTTAGAACCATTCATTACGGCGTTCAATCTTCTCAGTGTCTTCTTTTCTTCTTTTTTTACTGGCAAGTTAGCAGTTTTCCCGCTAGTCTAATCACCATTCAATACCAATCTCGTCGTTTCGGTCTTCTCAATATTAATTATTTATTAATTATCACAATCATGTTTTGCTTGTTTGCTAACGCGTTAATTAGTCTTTTTTGCTGTCTTTTTAAACAGCAAACTTTTTACACGACTCACTCCATTTCCTTGCCTGATCAGCTGTTTTCAACAATGTTTACTGAATTGTTAGCTTCCATTTTCTATCACAGCCAATGGCAAGTTAAAAGTGCTGCGTACAAATTCAATAATTTACCAATTTGTTGCAACCTTTCACTTTCACTTGGCAGTCGTCAGTAAACGCAATCAAGCGCGACTTTAACTGTTATACTGATTTTGGTGAATTTACTTGTAACAAAATTAAAACACTTGCGCTAAAAAATCCCAAAACAACTTTTCAATTTCCCCTGCTATTTTAAAAGTCAAGTACAAAAAGCAAAAACAATAATAAACTTTATTTGATGTTTTGAATTTCAATTGATTTGTCAAAAACGTCATTTTTGCAAAGCAAAAGCTAAAACAAGCTTTACTCTACTATTTACGTCAGTAAGAGTGTTAACTTGACTAAATATATGAACTCTAAAACAATTGAATTTGTTCGTTTGTATGCCTAACGCCAATTTTAATAAAAATGTGTTGCGAAAACTCTTTTTTCAATAAAATTTAATTATAGAATGCTGGTTTGCAATCAAAACACAAATGTTATTGCACAAAAGTGAAACGTTGTTGGGGCTGGCGTCCCAACCATTATGTTATTATTCTAAAGGAAACACTGGTTAATTGATTCAAAAATTCAATAAATTATTAATTGCATTTTTAGGTGTTTGTCAACAAATTCTTTGCAGAAATGAGAACATTTGATATTTTGCCATTAAACGTTAGTTTGCACACAATGATTCTAAAATGATTCACTATAAAGTTTCAAATATTTTGTTAACTGTTAAAAGTTATTTTGTGTAACTTTGTAAACTAATTAAAAATGTTTTTCAAATTTGATAAAATTTTAATGTTAAGCTTTTATATCAAACTATTTACTAAACTCCAAAAATAGCACTAAGCTTTCTGAACGTAAAGGTTAAATTACCCGCTACACAGGCTATTAAATACTGCAAGTAAAAACATTGACTAACATTAGATAAAAGCAGCTATTATTTGTCCACTACTTTTTTATCTGCAATCAAATACAGAAACAATTAATTATTTTAATTACAAAGTTTTGCGCATTGAAAGAAAGAACCAAAAGAACAGGATGAAACAACGAAAACAACCTAAAATGTATTATTATTTGCAGTTTTCAAAATGAATAGAGAAATTAAACAAAAACGTAGATAAAATGTATTAACAACAAAACAGCAGCGACGACTGCAAGTTCTGACAATGAGGACAAATGAAAAAATGAGTTTTTCTGCCTTTACTTCACTGCAACGTATAATTAAGTTTAGTGCAAAGAGGGGCACAAAAGAAAGATAAACTTTTTTGTCCCCATTCTTTTCAAGAAAGAATTTAATTTTTGTCATTTTTTATTTCAAATAGTTTCAATTCAATAACTTTCAATCGTTTTGTTACACTTCATTTGTATTTATTTCGTGTAGCTTCATGAATATATTGCACACGGCCAAGCAGTTTGGTGTTCTCTAGAGCAAATTCTTTCATTCTATTCTAAAGAAAAAAGTTGAAAAAATACAAACATTAGCGGTACAAAAGGAAAAGTGCCATTTTAATTAGAAATTTAAATTAGAAATTTTTAGTTTAGTTTGAAATGAGATTTTTATTTATTTATTTTTAATTCATTTCCAAGTTCTTTTGTGCATTTGCTTCAAAGCCATTTTTATCTTTCTTCCCCTTCTCTTTAACGCTCTTTTTTATGTAGGGGCAAAACTTTCTTTGCAACGTAAGCAGCATTCATTTTCTGTTTGTTGTTGTAAATTAAAACCGTTGTTGTTGGCACAATATATTTATCTTTTCTTTCATTTTATTCAACCTTTTCAGTGCATTATTTGTTTGAATGAAGAAACTGTAGACGATAAAATGAAAGTGTATTTGCCTTTTAAAACGAAAACTGCAATTTTAAGTAAACTGAAAGTAGAAGTTAAAAAAGATTCTGTTTTTACTCTCTTAGTTGTGTGTGTTTGTGTTTTCATTTTGGCAGTTATTTCTATTTGCCTTTTTAAAAACTTTAAAGCTGCAGCATTTGAATTAACTCAAATTGCAAATAAAATGTAACGTTTCAGTTTACTTAGATTTTTTACTATTAATAATAATGGAGTTTTCTCGTTACTTTTTGCATTGAACAAAACGACAGAAAGTTTAGTCTTCAAGTAAAAAGTTAATAGAAATTTAAAAATTAAAATTAATAGCATTCATTTATTATTGATAAAAAGAAAAATAGATATGTGTAATGTATGTTTGTCTGTCTGTTCATTGTGCAGTGTGTATTTAAGTGCATTTAAAAAGCAGCAGATAAAATTAGTTTAGAATACATTGTGACTTTTCATTTGAAAAATAATTAATATTAATTAAACTTAAATTACGACTAATTAGAATTTGATTTATATTACAGCAAATCATGTGAAGCTTTAGGAACGCGTTTTTTTGTTAATCTGAAGGGTAATTCGTTTGAATGAGCAGTAACAGTTTAAGTCTCTCTCTCTCTCCTTTTTTCAAGTGTCAAGTAACCAGTCAGATTGAGCTTAAATTATCCTTGACAATGAAGTAGCTGTTTTTTCCAAAATTTCTCTCCCGCTCTCTGCGTCCACTCAATTGGAGAAAAATAATGAGTAAGCAAAAATAAAAACATATTTTCAGAACTAAGCTAACTACCCGGCTAGCAAACAATAGAGAACACATATTTCCCAATGACACAAAAGTGAAACAAAATAAAAACAAAAATTTTGAATCCACATAAAAAAACAGAAACAGCAAATTGCAAACAACACACACATACACCAGTCAAACAAAGTTATAAATGGCTGTTTTTCATAAACTTTGCGCTGTCATAACTTTTGCGTTAAAGAAATTCTCTTGCTGCTACTTTCAAATGCTAAACTCGGAATTGAAGATGCACCAAAAAGACAAAGCTGTCATATGAATGAAAAGTGAAAATTGAGAAAAAATCCAGGAGATGGGTGTTTTGTTTGTTGTAGTTCATCGTTTGCGGAAGATTGCCAGACGAGATCAAATCGAGCCAAAAAAAGAGAAAAAAGTCTGCGATTGACAGTTGATGGAACAGTTGGCTAAAAAATAAACATTTCTAAAAAATAACTAGCATGAAACAAACAAACCGTTGATTTGAAAAACAAAAAAAGTTTGTGAAATGAAACTTCAAATGCCACTGACAGTTATGGGCAAGTTAAACTTGGTCAATTTATAAAAACTTTGTATTAAAAAGATGAACGTTTTTGAAAAAAAGTCAATGTAAATAAAGTTTACAGCTTATAATAAAAACAAAATACAACTAAAAGGCAATTTAAAGCATTATCTTAACTAAGAGACATTCAAGCCAATTCGGTATATCAAATTTACTAGCCATTAGAATTGTGAGAAAGAAAGAGAGAGAAAAAAGTGCTTGATTATAAATTCTAAACAAGCACACTGGGTGAATAAGAAGAATAAATAAGCAACAGAAAAGTTTGACATCAAAATCGGAATTAAATTACTAAAAGTAACAGGGAAAAACAGTTTGGAGAAAACAAGATAGTCAAAGAGGCGCATAAAGAAGAGACCAAAAAGGAAATAGATAGTAAGGAAAATAGATAGAGAGCATCGGAATATAAAATGAGACAGAAGAAAGCACAAACAAGCTCATAAATAAAAAGATAGCACAACAAGACTGACGACAAATCCAATTTATTCTTATCCATTTTTATTATTATTATTATGAATATGGTATTGAAAGATAGGCAATATGCACAATTTGCTTGCTTTCCTGAATTTACTTCCTTGAATGAATACTCTGTTTGCTGTGCTGCGCCAGTGAGGGCACAGCAGTTTAGCTTCATTTGCCTGAACTACCATATTTTTTCAGTCAATCACACAATAATAAAAAGGCCTGCAGTGTTTGGCAGATCGAACCAAATATACTTTTACTTTATTAAAAATGAAAATGTTTAAAAAACTCAAAAAGGGTTGTGTTATTGGGGTTTCAAATTACAAATTTTGTTTACAATAATCATAAAACAAAAACTATAAAGTGTAATTAAATGGTTTTCTTCTAGTGCAAACTATCATTTACAACGTGTATGCTTTTTTCGATGATTAATTTAAAAATTTAAGTTTAAAGTTGGCTAAAAAAGTTTTGTAAATTTAAATTGCTAAATCACAAATTTATGCATCATTCTGTCTGTGCATATATAATTTTCCAGTTATTATTCGATATATCATCGTAGAGATAACAATCGAAAGCAGCTTTCAGTGTGTGCATATAAACACAATCAAATGTAGTGCTCGATTGCCCTTTTTTCTCTAGGTTTGCATCGTAAATTTCAATTTATCAACTTCTCTACAATGAAAAGTAAAGCAAGCAGACAACAAAACAAACAGTGCAAATAGATGAAGTTGAATGCTATAGAAAAATCCGTTTAAAGCAGTTTAAAATGCAGAAATAGCAATGCAATCGTGAAATGAGTTTTTTGTGTTTACAAAAAACAACAACAAATAAATTGCTTATAAATATTTCATTTTTAAAGTTTAATCGAACAATAATATACGTGCCCTGGCGTTTTTGCAGTAGTAAATATTTATTATTCTCTAATATATCATTCCAACCATAATGATGGCAACGTTGCTCAAAATAATAAACGCTGGAATTTGCCTAGCATCCTATGTCCGACAGCAAAGTTATTTCTAAATGAAATTTCTTGTGAATTTTGTGCGTACTCAAACGGCGACAACCAGTCAAAAATTAAAAATTCATATGTCATTAAAAACTGTATCCTTAAAATTGGGTACAACAAAACAAAAATTGATTAAAAACATGAAAATGTTAACTATTTTCTATATTTGAAAACATTTTGTTTTGAAGTTTATATAAAATGCCACAATTAATTTATTGCTTTTGTCATTTTTAAATGAACGTTTATAAATGGCTCTAATTAAATGCATTATTTTTTCAATAGATCTCTTTTTCTGTTTTATTCTTTGTTTTTATTAGACACGTTTCCGGATAAACACAATTAAAATATTAAATTACATTTCTAGAAAAAAGTTTTCAAATAAATTAGACACAATTAATATTGTTTGCAACAAATACACTATTAAGTGAATAAGTACAACAATTTAAATATGAAAAAAACTACTGTAGAGACTAATAAAAGTTTTTTAAATTGATTATTTGATTAAAAAAGTGATTGTTAAATTTTTTTCATTTTTAAAAAGTAGTTTTAAGAAAAACACAGTTAGGCATCAACATGACAACTACAGGGTTACCTTTTTAGTAGAGAACAGTATCTAAATCAATGCAGTTAACAGCTCTCACTAGAATCACCACGTAGAAAATAACTCTAAAAATCAGTAGTAACATAAATCGTGACTGGCAGCATAAAAAGCAGCAAGTAAGGAAGTAATGGCAAAAAATGGAGAGAAAGACAGATCGACAAATTAATATGAAGGACAAATCAAATGCAATAAATAGCAGCGATAGTTAATACAAAACAGCTATTAAAAAGACTAAAAAAATACAATAAAAAGGCACTTTGTGTTATTGCACTCTGTTTATGGAAAAAGTTTGGAATCATCAGGCAACCATGCGCTTATCTTGGTGATGCTTTGTCTTTTTCCCTTTATTTTTCTCTCATTTTTAAAACTACTAGTGACTATAAAAGTAAAACGTAAAATTGTTTAATTTCATTCTTTTGTGCTTTACCTCTATTATTTGAGTTTATCTTGTCATATTTTTGCTTTCATTTTTAGAAACTTTTCAATGAAAACTTTTTGCTATTATTTTCCACTAATTTATTATCATTCCATTCTTTGGTTCACAAGAGAAAAACTTGGGTATTAAAAAACTTTCATTTAGTCGAATCATCATTATTGTTATTATTGCGCAAGCATTCTTTTGCACTTATTTACTCGTTTAGTTTAGTTGGCCGTTTTAATTTTATTTGAAAATTAACAATGTTTTCAAAAACGAACAAAAGTAACATTCATACTAAAATGTAATGTAATGTAAAAGTAGAGGGTGAGTTTAAAGCAAAGTGAAATTGTCTTTTACTGCAGAAAACTTTTCACTACAACTTTCTTTTGGTACAACAGTGCGACTGTACTACGCCATTTTTGAAAAAAGTGTGTTTCAAATAAAGCAAACTAGGCTACAAAGCACTCAAAAGGTAATTGCTAAAACACATGTACTGCTAAAAGAAAACGATAAAGTGAGTTATCAAATGTAAATATTTAACAAAGAGCAAACGTTTGCATTTATGTATTTGTAGATTACTTCGATTTATTGAATTTCATTTTGTCTCCTCTTTCACTTTTTGAGTCTACTTTGTATTTGAATACATCTATTGTCAAAAGTTTAATAAAAATAAATTATTAAAAATTTCTGGTTGAAAAAGAAAAATGTATATTTATTAAAAATTAAGTAGTTGAACACACACACACACGCGTGCAACCTCAAGTGAAAGGCTGAAAGAAGGAAAAAGTTATTAAACTAAAACAATGGAAAAACTAAATTAAGATTTTGGTTAGAACTTTTGCAAGTTCAGCGAGGCTTAAAAAGCAAACAGCGCAAAAGTAGTGCTAAATTGAGATCGATTCGAGGCAGGCTGCAGGCTAAAAAAGAGAGAGAGCGAGAAAAGTGCTCTCCTTGCTGTGTCAGTATTTTCGGTGGCAGTATTCTCTCGGCAAACATCACGTTATTAAAATATTTCTCAGTACAGCAGGCATAAGGCGAGTAATTGAATGCCATCGATTTAGGACGTTCACTAGCACTCTGCATTGCTGCTCTGTTTGACTGTCTGTTTTTTTCTGTTTGCGGTTGTTTGAGAATGTTTTCCAACCTGCAAAACATATTTTGCATTGGTACTTTATCTTTCTCCCTAGCTGTGCTCACTAATGACATTTCCCATCACCATCACACGAGCGCGTGTAGAACAAATTGAAAAAAGGTGCCTGTCCGTTTGACTGATGAATTTGCTTGCCATCGATTCGTGTGATTAGTCGAGCGAATGACAAAGAAAAACGTGTTTTAAATTTAAATTAAAATTCTTTCGACAAACATTTCGGTGCAACGCAAACACACACACACAAACATGTTCAAATTACCGCAAAATTCCACAAATTACAGTGTGTGTGAGCGTTTACTCAACACAGCACATTTGGGTACACAAGGAAGAAGAAAAGTGACAGAAAGGGGGCTGGAATCGATATTGAGGGCAATTGGATTGCGTGGATTTTGTCAATAATGAAAAGGAGGACAGACATAACTGAACAAATAGTGAGTAAATATATATTTAAATTAGCAATAACAATAATGTTTGGCTGAAATATACATCAACACACTGAAAAAACTATCAGTCATGCTAATGGTTGCGGGACAAACTAAAAGAGAAAAAGAAGCAAGCTAGTTGAATGTGCGCAATGACATCGGCCACACGAAAGAGAAAGAACGGGGATAAAAACGATAAAGAATTGAACTAGATAAAAATAGAAAAACGATGAAAGTGCAGAAAAACAAAAGATTTGGAAGAAAAGAGGATCGAGTGAGTTAGTGTGTTTTTGTGCCGTAGAGAGCCAGGAAAAAAGAGAAAAAGAGAGGACTAGGGAGCAATGCAAATACTGCAACTTGAAAGGCAGGAAAAAACGACGAGAAGCAAATGATATTTTGTCGTTGCATGCATTGTCACTTTAATGTAATATAATGCAAAATTGAAAGCAGCATTCTGTTGTAGTTTTTGCCTTTTTCATTATCATTCAAGCTTAATATTAATGGTTGTGTGTGTGTGGCAGAGATCTATTAATAAAAATGAAAAGACTTGCTTCACTTTGAGTTTCCCTTTTTGCTTGCTTTTTTGCCTTGCTTGGACTGCAGTTCTATTCGCTATCAAAGTAGACAATCTAGTAAGTCAAATCGAGCGGCAATAAGAAGAAAAACACTGCTTCAAGTGAACGAAGTGAAATAACGGAAAACATTCCGATTTTGTTTCTCAGTGAATAGGCGAGCCCTAAAATAAGGAACCTAAAGGAGCGCTTTTTGGTCATAATAATAAAAGTAGTAATACATTTAGAATTGCCATTGCCAGTGTCTGCTTTCAATGAACATACATTAGAAAGACACATACAAAAGAGACGAAGAATTTGCAAGTAATTTATTGAATTTAAGTGTACTCTATTGAACAAGTATAAATAGATAAAGAGAAGAAAACACCAAAGAATATATAACATACATGCATAGACTTTTGTATGTATAGTAGAGGAGTGACACTAGAGGAGCTACCAGAATTAAATGCAGGACAAATCATAATAAAACACTAAATTAAATTCACCATTGTAGTGGTGGCTATGTGTTAGCAGGAAGAAGTAGCAGTTCTACAAGGTGATTGGCGCAGATTCCTTCCCACTCTGCTCAAAGCACCATTCAATTCGCCGCTTTTTGATAATTTACTTTCCATTCACTGGCTCTACTTAATTTTAATTGATAGTTTTTTGCCCTTTATTATGTAATTTATTGTAATAGGAGTGATGGTAAAAATGGTGATTTTATCTCCAAACGCCATGTACAAAAGCTAAAAAGTTTTCTATTGAGTTTCATTTTGAATGAATTAATTTTTTCCGTCTCTCAAATTGCACTTTTTTCAGTTTTTTGACCTATACGTTTTCATCGTTTGGAGAAAAAACAAAGAAAATAAGAGAGAAAGTGAGAAATAGAAAAGCATTCTTCATGAGTTTTTTCAGCTTTTTCCGTCACTTAATACAGAGCAAAGGAGAGAGATTCTTTTAAAACTTTTTATCTCTTTTATTAATTTACATTGTGGCTGTGAAAAATGAATGATGGTGAAAGGATAAAGAAAGAGAGCATTCATCTGACGACATCTGTCTGCATGCGACAGAGACTGTTTGGGTTAATTGAAAGCAGACACTGAGAAAGGAAGAGAACACAAAAGGCAAAAGAGTAAGCCAAGCAGTGGCTGTTCAGTTTTCCTCTTTGGTTTGCTTTCCTCTCTTCGGTCATTGAGCCCACGGCAGCAATGAATTGGTTGTTGCTCCTTCCTTTCTTTTCTCCCTTTCTCTCTTTTGTAGCTCTCATCCTACAGTGAGCAATCGCAACCCTGAACACATCACACTGCAACACATTGCCACATAGTAGCTGCTGTACTAAATCAGTGAAACTGACTCACTGCAATCTACAGTAGACTACCAGTGCATTCAGTGATGCGCTAATCTAAATCAACAACACGCATCTCAGCAGCTTGATTGACTTGTGTGGCTCTCAGATTTGCTCCTTTTAATTTAGCACATAAGATCAACTACTGACTACCATTTAAATGAACTCGATCGATCACCCATAGAAGTCGATAAATGTGCCAATAGGTAAACTGCTCCATTCAATAGAAGTAGAGGGGAAAGCAAATCTGATGAAAAATTCAAATTAAAGTGTTTGGGTAAAATGAGTTTTCAAAAAAAATGCACTGCAGTGACAAAATGAAAGCACAAATGAACATGACGCAGAGATGGGAAAAGCTTGGTTTGGTAGTCTAAAACCTGGCACTGTCGCTATCTGGCGAACATGGGAGCATTGAGAGAGAGAGAGAGAGAGAGAGAGAGAGAGAGAGAGAGAGAGAGAGAGAG
>JAALOO010002234.1_pt1 | contig 11117 bp, 6 predicted proteins | sample 7257641 | NCBI WGS metagenome assembly JAALOO01 (sample SAMN14085613, study PRJNA598686) | mite metagenome | biome: ENVO:01001000; feature: ENVO:01001002; material: ENVO:01001226; isolation source: single female mite from University of Michigan culture on fish food culture... ... | reverse complement strand
AGAGAGAGAGAGAGAGAGAGAGAGAGAGAGAGAGAGAGAGAGAGAAAGAGAGGGACACCGACAAAGACAGGCAGACAATTGATCGAAGTTCACTGGTCTCCCCACACACAGACCATTAGCCGGCAGGCACAACAAACAAACAGTGTAATAAAAACAACGGAAGAAGAAATCGCTATATGATGGAAAATGTATGGACAAAAAACGAAAAAGGTTTCACATCATCTGGAGAAGACAGTGTCTGGACTGTGTTTAATTCTCGATAGCCATCATCGACTGGCAGAGGGAGAAAAACGAGGCAATATAATCGGAAACTATATTTAGAGTGCGTACCAGCCTGGTGGTCAAACCGATCTGGGAGATTAGTGCAGATTATGACAGACACACACACACATAGACTGAAGTACACATTGCTGAGATACTGGCCACCGCTGCCACAGCTGGTCACGGGAACATCAAGAAAGGAGCCAGTCAGCCAACGATAATCGATCTGCTTGATTTGCTGATAATTACAGATAATGATTGACAAGGTGCGCTCTTCTACTGATTAGGCCTGCGACGCGATGTGCTTCTGGCTAATTTATGGGATTTGAAGAGAGAAGTCTCCTGAACACGTGAGATAAGTGTGGAAAACGAAGATGATGCCCATAACTTTCCCCTAGTTCGGCCTACCTAGCAACTGAATTCATGAACACTCTCACACACACAAGTTCAGGAATATCCGACAATGTCTATAAATATCACCTCAAGACACCGTACATTGATGAAAAGTTTGTTTTTATTTTTAGTCACTTCTAATTTAGTAACTAAACAGTAACCACTACTGAACTAGGGAACCGGCAAGATGAATGAGCAAGATTTCACACCAGTTTCGATTGGAGGGTGAGATTAGTGCCAGCCTGAGTGAGCGCCTGCTCGTGATGAAGTATGGTAGTACCCTCCAGTGCATCGGTTGGAGACACTGCTTTGGTTTTTCCCGCATGAAAAACACTCTCCGGCCTAAAGTACTCTTTGTACAAAGGTGCCCTGCCTTCGGCGGCACTACTGTACAGTAGCAGCAGTAGTAGTAGGCCTGTAGAACAAGTCAGAGCAACTGTAAATTATTTAAATTAAGGCAAACTCAAACTCTAAGCTTGTCGAGGCAAAACTAATTGACGGCGGCAGCAATATAATCAAGAGTCTGTGCGCTTGATTGCTAATTGAGATGTTGTCCTGAGTAGACAAGAGAAGCCCTTGTTTGAGGAAAAGTTGATCAGCAATGATGAGCACAAGTAGCAAGTAGTAAAATTTAATTTTGTGCTTCATTTCTAGCAAAAAATGCTGTTTACTGATGACAAAATTAGGCCCTTCTTCAGCGAGTAGTGCTAGCTGTACAGTAGCATCTTCAATGTCATAATGAGGCTTCCTGACTTTCCTAGAACTGCAAAGTGTGCTTGCTGTTTTCTGAGAATATGCACATAAAAAGAGAGACTGGCGTTCAGGAAACTAAAAAACTCCATAGTGAGCATCATTAAGAAAAGGGCAGTTTTGAACACGCAAATGAGAAGGTAAGAAAGAAAATCAATCGTAATTAAATTTAGAAGCAGTAAATGTAATAAAATATATGTTCTCTTTTAGTATCAGAGTATGAGTTATATCAGTAGTTGTAGTAGTAGTTGGTGTAGTTGAATATCAACTTGCAAATGAGTAATCACAATAAAGTTGTAGTGTATCATCAATCAATTTTGTGTGTAAATCAGAGTTGTGTAGGATTCAATGAATAGAATAAAATTGTGTTGCGTGTATCGACTGAACATCCACAAACACAATTCAAGTCTTTCTACTTTTCAGTACAGTCAAACAGATCAGTTGAATGGGTAATACATTACACAAAGAGAGAACCTCATTGAAAAGGAGAATACATTTTCTGTAAAAGAGAAAAAGTGAATACTATTGTGTGATTGTAGATTTTTAGAGGTCAAAGGTCAAGAAAAAAAGTGTAAATAAAGCAAATACCCGACAAATGTGAAGGGGTTGGGTAGTTTGAGGTTGATCAGACTTGTGACACAATAGGTTTTTTTGTATAATAGCAAAAATAGTGTGTGAATAGTATAATAACTTAAATGAATTGATGACAATTAATAAATAAAACCTACATAATGGTAGAATAGAGACGATGCGCTTCAGTTGGTCTAAAGACAGTCTCACTACAATAAAACACAGTCAAGGTTGTTGATGTCCCACTGCGACTGGTTGGTTCCAGCCGTTCCAGTTGCCTAAACAGCCAAAGTGTCTCAGATGACAGTGTACATGCAAAAAAAATTAAAAAATATGAAATCTAATTTAAAGTAAAACTTTTTTCCCTATAAGGAAACTTGATAGTTGAAAAGTTTATCATTCAGTCAAAAAAAGTAGACTGAAGTTGAAATATCACGATTGAGATTGTTTTGAGAGGTCCATTTACTAACGAACCTTCATTTTGTACAGGTAAGATCTTCTAGATCAGCGATCTACTGTTCTTTGTTTAAAGTTTCACTGATGAGTGTGTTTCAAAGTTCTTTGAAGAAAATCACAAGAATTGTAGTTTACCCTCGAAGGACCGTTTTAGTAAAAGTCGTTCGAGTGCGAAAAAGAGAGGAAAATAAGTTCGTAATAGTAGTTGTGGGTTCAATCATCGTCGAGTTTGGTAAACATGGCTATCATTGACAAGAGTTTGTCACAATTGCCATAATGTGCGTCCAAAGATCTTTCTTGTTTGCCTTGCTTTTGTTCTGATCTTTTAAACGATGAATTAGCTCATTGAAGCTTCTATTCCCATCGGGCAGCATATGATACACTGTCCGTGCCGAGCGAATGGTGCTGATAAACTCTTCATACTCTCCACTGGTGATGTGCTGTAGCTGAAAGTAGATGCATTCGGTAAACCTGTGCCAAGTGACAAAATAATTAGAATGACGTGCTTTAAAAAAATGTCAAATTTTCTTACAGCTGTCGACACTTTTGGATGAGCTGATTCAGCATATGCGAGCGGATAGACGCCATGTACGGCTGCAGAGAACTAGAGCCATTCGGTCCAGACTGAGTCGAATGCTCAAATGAAGCATACACCTCATTGATAATCTCCAGCAGAACAAAAGGACTTCCAATGGCATTGGCGGAGTAGGCACAAAAGTCTTGCACAAATGAAGTGCCTACAAAACAAATGAAACAAAAAAGTTAAGAAACAGTCCACTGAATATCATTCCTCACTAAAGTGAGCCCACTTACCCAACTTCTTTGCCACCACCAGCAGCCACTTGACGTCCTCGCAGTACGTTGGATTCTTTGCGTACTTCGTCTGCGGTCGATCGTCATTGACCCGTCTGGCCAGCGTCTCCATCGCCAGCATGCCCACCCGGTACACCGAGTGCAGGTAGCTGAGCTGTCGTGGTGTCAGGTTGCAGTGACTGAAGGAGCTAGTGCTCGTCGGAGCCGGCACTGCGTGCACCGTCACCGATGGATGGTGCACCATTCCCCCACTGTGGTGCGCTCCGCCGTGATGAAGGTGTCCGCCGGTAAGGTAGGGCACGGCAGCCCCGCCCGACATTGGTCCGCCTGAGTTAGGGTAAGGGCCAAAGTAGGGGAAAGGGCCCATCACCGCTCCGCCGTACATCATCGTCGGCGCAACAGAGCACGGCGGGGCTCCATTGATCATGTATGCCGCCGCCGCCGTAGGCCCTGCCCGTCCGCTGTTTGGTCCTCCCATCATCTGCTGCGGTAGTTGCTGTTGTTGTTGTAGCTGCACTGAGCCTGGTCCCATCTGAAGTGCGGCTCCTCCGTTCATCTGCGCATGAGGATAGCCAAAGAATGGCGGAGGCACCCTAGGAGGAGCGGCCATCAAAGGCTGCTTCCCACTGCCGCCCCCGCCACCACTCAGCGGTGTCAGTTGGTAAAAGTTGGGCGTAAACGGGGAAAAGGAGAGCGGCACAACAGTGGGCGTCTGCGTCTGCGGCGGCGCCTGCTGAGAAGGTGTCCCAATGGGCGGCCCGGTCTGGTAGGCGTAGGGAGGTGTCGTGCTGCAGTACCTTCCGTTGGAAAGTGGCTGTTGATGAGGCATTGCAGTGATCATTGCGCCTTGGTAGTATCGAGAGGAGTTCATATTGCCGTTAAACTGAGAATTCGCCTGATGGTACGGTGCAGAAGCCTGAAGATGGTGGTGGTAAGCGGGCTGATACATCGGTGACTGCTGGTGATGATGATGATGGCCATTTGTTGAAACGGCCATCATGTCTGAGGCATTGGCTGAGTCAGCCAAGTAAGCATTATCTCCCATGTAAAGGGCTGGGTCGTGGTAGAGAAAGGGAGAGAGCTCAACTGGCATCATCATGGCGCCATCGTGGCCGCTACCAGTGCCGCCCATTGCCATGTCAACTTCTCCGGAAGCACTCTGCTCACTGCCTGCTGGCAACTGCTGTACAGAAGACAGTGCTGAAGCTCGGGCCATTGAGGAGGAGGAAGAGGAGGCGGAGGAGGCTGAATCGTCCCTCTGAGTGGTTCTCCCACCCTCAAATCTGCCCTGATGTCTCGCCTTGATGGCCTCCTGGTCGTACAGCTCATGCCACTTGTGGGCGACGTGAAAGAGAACATCAGGGTTGACTCCGCCACCCTGAGCGGCCGACTCCACGGCCAGACACGCCCGCTCCAGCATCTCCGTCGACTGCTCCTTGCACTGAATGAGGGCGCGTTGAATTTCACTGGGCGTGAGGGCGTGCGAGTGCGGCAGACAGCTGAGCGCCAGCTGCGCGGCGGCGCTCACCATCGACTGCTCCTGGCCCCGGGAGGCCCGGTCGGCGAGTGAGGCCACCTCATTGGGCGTAAAGTGTCCCTCCCAGGTGTCAATGAGGAAGGCAATGGCCTGGTGGCCAATCTCCATTGCCTGCGCCGTGATCCACGACACCTGGCTGCTGTAGGTGCGGGAGAGCCAGTTGGGCGAGACGGCATTGTGCAGCCCCAGCGCGTAGAGGCCAATCTGAAAGGCGCACATGTGGAGGTTGCGGTGAGCACGGCCGTTGCTGCTGGAGGGCGGCTGCGTGAAGAGGACCGAGGTGTTGTTGCCGCCGGCTTTGGCGAGCACCGTCTTCGCCAGTTCGAACATAAAGTGAGCCGACGCTTCCGAGGGCTGGTTCGGTATGATCGGATAGTGTCCTCGCTTGCCCTTGTACCGCATGTGTGGCTTCAGGTGGCTGATGTGACTGCTTCCCTGGAGGTAGGTGCTGCCGCTGTTGTTGTTGTTCTTTGGCATTGCCCCACCCACCAAACTTCCATTGGACATGCTCTGTCGAGAGTAGCTGTTTCCACAGGAATTCGCCGTCGGCGCCGGAGAGTTGGTCACCGTCGCGGCAGGAGTACCATTCCAGCCATTAGGAGCCATGTACGCGGCGTTAAAGGACTCAAAGGTGGATCCTCTCGACTGACCATTGGTCAAGTCAACGATAGTAGGAGGCGTCCCAGAGAGGTGGTGGTCACTGTAGGTCATCTCCGCTGAAGTGGACGCGGCTCCCTGGAGAAGTCCACTACCAACACTGCTGCTGCTGATGCTGTGATGCGGTGACAGGTGGTGGTGAGGTGTGGAGGAGCTCGAAGATCCAGCGACCAGGTTTGATCGATGAATAGGTGAGCACTTCTTCTCCGTAGAGGAGCTGGAGCTGAAGGAGTCACTGCTCTCACCACTGCTGCTGCTGTCGCTGGCCGACTGTTGTTGCTTAGAGGATGACGATGCCTGGAAGAGACTTCGTCGACTCACTGTAGGAGAGTTGTCCGAACTGGCCGTCTCCGGAGGACTGCTGCTGTCCACGCTGGAGCTGGTCGCAGTGCCGGTTGCAGCTGTTGACAAATGGTCAGTGTTGGGCGCCACTTTTGAGCTGCCATTCACTGCTGAGCTGACCACATTCACCGGCTGAGATGTAGAGGCGGTGCTTCCTTCATTCAGACTCAGACGTCTAAACTTGGCATCCCAACTTTTGATTCCCTCGTCCCAGTTGCTGGTAGAAGTAGAAGCTGTTGCTTGCTGTTGTTGTTGTTGTTGTTGAGCAGCCTCTGAGGTGGAAGCAGCAGCAGCAAGTGCATTGGGCTCTAGTGCCTGATAGTTCGGACACGGCTGAACACTTCTCGATGGACTGCTGTGCGAAGACAGCACCTCTCCTCCGCTGTGGTACTGCGTCGACGGAAGTTTGGTCAGCGTGTTTGCCACCTCATTGAGCATGTAGTTGTTGTTGTGGTTGTGGTTGGAGAAACTGCTACCTCCACCACCACCGCCTCCACTGTTTGACTGTGACCTTCGGTTGATCATATGAATCTCCTTGTCGAGCAGCTTGTCCATGATCTTATTGAGGCGGTCTTTGCTGTCCTTGTAGTAGACGAGCAGCGTCAGTGCGAGGTCGCCTCGCTGCCGCCTTGTGCCCTCACACAGCAGCGGATGGTCCGCCTCGCTGACGTTCGCCTTCAGGCCGATGGCCGCCACCGAGGCCTCAAAGGCCAGTCGCTCGTCAGTAGGCAGGCGAATAGCCGTCGGCAGAAAGGAAGTGTGCACAGTGCTCAGCTCGTAAGCAGCCGACACCGGTCCCTGGCCGGTGGAGAGGACCAGCGCGTCGAAGATGTAGCCGGCAAGAATGAGCGGCAACAGCGCCTCGCCCCTGCTCGTCAGCCGGCCATCTCTCAGCTGTTCGCCCTTCTCCCTGAGCACCGCCAGGGCGCGCGTGCACAGCGGAATGCGCTTCAGCGAGTTGACCAGCTCCTGCTCCTGATTGGCCAGCTTCACCTCCAGCGCCTTCGTAGAGGCCGGCGGTCGGACGAGCTCCAGGCCGAGCAGGCCCACGTAGAAGGCCAGCAGGTGGGAGTCCTCGTGTTCACTGAGCACCGAGCAGAGGAAGGCCGCCTTGGAGAGGGTGGCTGAGGCGAGCAGGGAGATCTGGTGCAGGGCCGGGTTGAAGCGGTTTCGAGGGGCTCGTTTGACGTGCGACCGACCGTTCAGCATGTTCATGCCACTGCCATTCGATGAGGTGGATGCCGTCCGCCCTGAACTGGTCGATGCGAGTTGCTGCTGATCACCACTGCCGCCGCCGTTCTCCAGCGTCAGCACCGGCGGTCGATTGAGCAGCTCCTCGGCGAGTCGAACCGACAGCTGACAGGCCTCCTTCACGTATCCGTGCGCGTAGAGGGCCTCTGCCCGGGAGAAGAGAATCTCAAATGAGTCCTCAATCGGCTTGACCGTGGCGGCGGCCAGCAGCTCTGGATCGTAGTTCTTCATCGAGTCGCCACCGCCACCTCGACCACTGCCCGACAGTGCGCTCTTCACATTCTGCCCGGCAGTACTGTACACGTAAATCTGATAGTCGGCGTCGGCATTACTGGGTCCTGCAACGGCAGCAGCAGCTGCTGCATCTGCCTGAGCAATGGGAATGCTTCCTTCTGCCCTGGGCCTCGCGCGATTGAGCACTTCATCACTGCCTCCACTTGCCGAGCTGACTCGGTCCCAGTTGTCGTTGTTTCCTGAGTCCTCCGAGTCATTCAGTCGTCGATTCACAATTTCTGCTCCCGTGCCAGAGCCCTCCTCTTCGCCGCCTCCATTGGCGCTGCTCTCCGTGGATGACTGCTTACTGAATGAGCCACTTCCAGCGGCCCCCGCCGTCAGCTTGGACGACCACGGCGTCATCTTCACAGTGCCACTGATGGCATGGTTTACCGAGCTGGTGTTCGTGCTGGCGGCATTAATGCTTGGGCAGTACGGATTCCGATGAGCGTTAGTGACGCCCGAAATCGGGTACGTCGTCCAGTCGATGAGACAGCTGATCATCGCCGGCTTAAATCCGCCAAAAATCTCAATGTCAGCCGTCTTGACGATAGACCCGTTTTGCTGCTGCTGCTGATGACTTCCATTCTGATGTCTTGCGCCGGACACTCCCGAGTTGCTGGCGCTGATCACCATTTCCAATGTCTGCAGGTGGTACTCGCGAAGCTGCTCAAAGAGAAACGCCGTGTCCTGGGCAGACAGCGCCGGATTGAGCGTCACCAGTCGCCAGAGGACGACAATCTCATCACAGAGCGAGCTGCAGGCGTGCTGACTGGTGTGATTGTTTGAGTGAATACTGCTGCGATTGTTGTTGTTGTTTCCATTACCACCGCCTCCGCCGCCGCCGCCATTACCACCACCACCTCCTCCAAGACTGCTGGGTGGATATCCCCGGTGGAGACTGACGTTGGTGTTGAACCACCAGAGGAGAATGGGCCCGCAAGCCAGTATCTCCTCGGTGAGTATTTTCAGCAGTGGTATGTAGTTGCGGTCATGTCGGCGGAGCATCTCCCGGACGATTGAGAGCAGGTTCCAGAGGCCTTCCGGCTCGCGGCCGCGCAGTGGTCGCAGCAGGCTGGTCCACTCGCTGGCCGCCGGCGGCTGCGTCGAGCTGAGGTAGTTCACGTCGCTGTAGACCATCGGCGAGGGGATGCACAGCTTGATGAGAATCTTGCGAATGTTGTCGTGCAACTGGTGCTCGTCCAGGCACCACTTTGTCTGGTCGTGGATGAGCGCGCCCGCCGTCGGGTCCGGCGCCCCCCAGACGCTGTTGATGGCGCTGTCCAGGTTGAGCAGCTCGTCCAGCAGGCGCTGCGCCGTGGGCAGAATCTGCTGCGGAAATTCGTTTATGAGGTACTGGGCGAACTTCTGCAGCTGCGTCTGGTTCAGTCGGGAGAGAGACTCGGTGATGGGCGCTCGCAGGCTGACGGTGGTGGGCTGATTGAGAGGGCAGAAAACTGTGGTTTAGAGCACAATATTTTCACAAAAAGAAAACGAAAAATGCAAACCTGAAAGATCCGGTGCAGGCAGACGGCGACGACATGCGAGCACCAGGAGGAGGAGCAGACACAGGTGCAGCTGCAAGAGGTAATGCGACCGCGATCGAAAGCCACCGCCACAGTGCAAGGTTTGAGGGTTTGGGAGGTGACGACGGTTGCGCTCAGGTGAAAGCCTGAAAGGAAATGAAATTAGGCATACTGAGGTCATAACCGAGAAAGGATATTTTTAAGGCAAAAACTCACCAATCTGCAGGAGATTCTGCACAGTTCGACTGCGGTAGAAGTTCTCGCCCTTCTGGAACTCATCGGCGCTGCCATTGGCGAGACAGCTGTACAGGCGAATGTCCTCCTCGTTGTCGGGGAAGCTCCAGAAGGCGATTCGCAGCTGCAGCTGCTCGGGCACCGGCGGCTGGTAGCGCTGCACCACTTCAAAGGGGATGTAGGTGGCGACGACGCGCGAGGAAAGCTCGGTAAGCGAGGAGACGGCGCTGCCGGACGCTGTGCAATTGGGGGGGGCAAAGTGAAAATGGTTAGAGACATTTTTTCTCAAACTGTAAAATACTACTGCTAAAAGTGCTAAAAATCGTTTTAAAAATTATCCCAATATCATTTCCTGCACTGTGACAGTGCATTTCCCATTCCTCATCTCTCATTCTGCCTCTCTCCTCTCCTTTCGAAAGGGTCTGCCTTAGCGCCGCCGTTAGGTGCTGTTGCTGTGACACGCAAACAGCGGCGACAGTTGTGCAATGCAATAAACAGCAGACGCCGCATCAACGACCCCGCAACGCGCAATAGTGCACTGCGCCCAGGCGGAGTAGCTGTGGTCGGTCGTTTGCGCGGGGCTATCGGCATTGCGAGGTGAGAGGCAATGGGTCGACGGCCGTGACCAAGGACACGGTCGCAGTAAGCGAGCGAGCAACTCGCAGATAGGGATATTCCGTTGCAGTCGATCGATAGGGATAAAGCGAGAGAGAGAGAGAGTGGGGAAGACTTTGACTATGGTAAAGCGGAGTGCAGTCACTCCAGTCCACTACTCACCTCGCAGTGATGAATTGAGAATCTCATATGTGGGAGATGAAGGTCGGTGGGGGTTGAAGAGGTGGTGCTGCTGGTGGAGGGGGTGGCCGCCGCCCTGATGACCGGCTGATGCGCCCACCGGCACTCCACCGCCGGCACCGGCGCCGTTCGCCGGCGAGTTGACGATCTCCGCAAAGGAGGAGGCGGCGGCGGCGGCAGAGGCGGACGCAGTGGCCACCGCCGCCGCCAGTTGCTCGGCCATTGACTGCGGCCCGACGATATTTCCACCTCCACCACCTCCGCCGATCGCCCGGTTCAGGGCGACTGCTGCGGCGGCACCAGCAGAGACGTAGCCGACGAGTCCACCTGAGGTGCCGGCGCTGGTGGACGGTCGGCCAAAGGCGGCCAGGCCACTATTGTGGTGGGCAGCGCCGCCGGAGCTAGTGCCAGCAGCACCAGCAGGTGAGCCACCGCTGGGCGCCTTCTTCCAGCCTCGCCAATTGTTGCAGACTGACTCCGGTTCGCTCATCCACGAGTCGTCCTCCTCAAAGGGATCACTGTCGCCCCAGCTGTAGACGTCCGTCATGGCTGCTGCTGGGAAAGTGTGGTGAGGTGATGCGGTTGATGAATGGTGGTGAAATGATCAATTCTGATACAGTTGTGCAAATGAAAAATCACAGTGTGTAGGAGACAAGTTCTAGAGCCGTAGTAGTAGTAGTAGTTGTTGAAGAACGCGAATACTGATCTCCAAAATGATGCAAACGCAACAGAGCAATTGCAACAAGAAGACAATGCTCCAAACTGCCTCCACTGCAGTGTCCTCCTGGACACGCAACGAACCAATTCAGAGATGCCTTTCTTAGAGCAGCAAAGAACTGTCAGGATGAGGTGGTGGTGGTGATGGTGATGATGATGCCTTCCATCGGATAGGTGGGGCTGCTTGTCGATTCTGTGTTTCTGCCGCCGACGACTGGGATGCTGCTCCCTCCTCTGCCGCTCAGTGAATGCTTGGGGATGGGGATGCTGCGGGCCTCAGTGTGCTGGGAAAGACCGCAGAAGCTCTCCAGCAGCTAGCTCACTTCAGAAGAACTGACACACAAAGAACAGAAATACACTGAGAGAGGGAAAGAGCACAGCTGCGCGAGGGCGAACAGACCGCGCAAGCTGCTGCTACTACACAGTGGCTTCGGCTTCGCTTCACGGTGCAAGCTCGTCGAGCGGAGAGGTGAGAAAGCTGCTGGCTTGCCTGCTCTCTCTCTCTCTCTCTCTCTCTCTCTCTCTCTCTCTCTCTCTCTCTC
>JAALOO010001627.1_pt2 | contig 11127 bp, 3 predicted proteins | sample 7257641 | NCBI WGS metagenome assembly JAALOO01 (sample SAMN14085613, study PRJNA598686) | mite metagenome | biome: ENVO:01001000; feature: ENVO:01001002; material: ENVO:01001226; isolation source: single female mite from University of Michigan culture on fish food culture... ... | reverse complement strand
CAGTGCTGTGTCAAGTTGTGTCAGCGGCTATACAGATACAGTTAGTCGTTCAGTTCCTTTCTATGTACATATCAGTTGATGTGGCATGTGATCAGCTAACATCAGTGGTCTGCGCTGAGATGCATTGGCGGCAGTGGTGATGCTGGCCGTGCTGTTGACTGCTCCATAATGGCCGCCACTGGCTCGGCAGCCGGTGAAAGACTGCTCTTATCGGCGCACACAATAGCCGCCGAATCGGTGCAACTTTCTTCAGCGGCGGCGGCGGCGTCAACGGCAGTAGCGTCCTCTTTGCCGTCAGCATCGTCGTCCATAGTGTCAGCGACAGCAGTGACGACTTCCTCCTCCTCATGACTGTGATCCACTGACACCGCAAGAGCAGTCTCTTTGTCGGCCTGGTGAAAGTCCTCCAGTGAGGTTGATGTCGACGGTGATGATGATTTATAGTCGACAGGCTGCAATAACTGCGGCGGCTGCTGCTGCTGTTCACTCTCCTTGGAGTCCATCGGCAGTGTGTCACTCGACTGAAGGTCATCTGCTGGTGCCTTACCCTGCTGAAGGTAGCTCTCATCGAGCGGTGGGAGGACAATGTCTGGTGCGCCCCTCGACTGGATGACCACCTGGGAGCGAATCCACTGGCGAATGGACTCCTCCAGACGACTGCCCTTCAGTCCGAAGCAGTGCACGTGCACCAGATTGGTCGTCTGCTCCACCAGACACTCCCCTCCCTGCAGCTGAATGCGCACGCCACCGCTGCCGGGCGACACCTGCGAGAAACTCTGCAGAAAGTGCTGCAGTGCCCGCAGAATGTCGCCTCGTCCATTGGCCCAGGTGCTCCAGCCGATGCCGTACTTCCACAGGGTGGCGTAGTGCTCGCTGTTGCACAGCGTCCGGTGGTAGCGGACGTAGCTGTCGCGCAGGTCCATCAGCAGCTCCACCATCCGCCCCACGTCCGGCCGCTCATTGAGCGTCTGCTTCAGTATGGACTGACTCAGCTTCTCCTGGTTGCGAATCTGGTAGAAGACGGAGAGCTTAGGCTGCTTAAAGCCGCGACCAAACTGCCAGTGACGCTCCTCCATTTCGCCCAAAAACTGGCCCACTATAGTGTCCAGGCTTTCGTGTTTGATGACGCCCAGGTGGCGGTCGTCCTCTAGCAGTGCTACTCGCTGGTACGGCCGAACGTGGAAGCACCACACACTGGACGTCTGGTCGATGGGCGGACTTGATTCGGATTCGCCTGATTTTGCCGCTTCCCCTTGCTCTTCGACCTTGTGCACAAGAACGTAGTGAAACTGTTCAGTGCACTGCTGGTGCTCCGCATTGGGCGCAGAGGGGGCCTGGTGAAGAAGGTGCTTTGAGTCGGTGGAGTTGACAGCCGCTGGCAGTTCACTCATCGAACCGCTGATGCACGACCGACGGAAGACGCTGGTGAGGTTGCTGATGGAGCTGCGTTTGGGGTTGTTGCCGCTGCTGCCGTTCGATGTCATGCTTTGCAGTGTGTGCATCGCCGGCATCTGGTGGAAGCTCTGTCGCTGCAGTGTCCGCCGAAAGCGCTGTCGATGGTTCAGCGACGCCCGCAGCTGACCGCCTTTGAGGCAATTGCAGAGACAGCGCATTTCAATGAGATCACCGGGTTGAAGCTTAGAGATGAGCTTCCGCAGACTGGACTGCTCAAACTGAGAGAGGACGTTCTGTGCGGTGTAGCGTTTTACAAAGCTAGTCGTAGAGAGGCGATTAGTTAATGTCGAGTAGAAGTTGAAGGCAGATGAGGGCCCTTGGGGCGTACGTCGACGCAGTCGAATGGGGCCTAGAGGATCAACGACGCCGTCCACTTCGTCCGAGGCTTCAAACTCCTCGAAACCATCCTCGTGATGGCTGTTATCACTGCTGATGCTGGCATTGCCACTGTCGTTGTCATTCTGTTCGTCGGCCTCCTTTCGAAAGCTGCCATTCTCACTGCTGGCTTCATTGTCGTCAATGTATTTCAGCTGTTGACACATACTTTGACCCTGTTCAGGTGATGCTGCTTCTGCTTCTTTGTTCCCATCCTCGTTTTCATCGCCTGTCGTTTGATCGACTGCGTCGGTTTGAAAATTAGGCTCTGAAAGTGTTGCCGTTTCCTTGAAGCTGTGTTGGGGCTGATCAGACTTTTCTCCATCTTCGGCAATTCTACTTTCGATTAGTCGTACATTGTCGCACAGGGCGTCCTGTTCTAGTGTAGATGTTGTCGCTGCCTTACTGGCGATGCTTTTCCGGCCTTTTTCAACAATCAAAGTTACGCTTTGAGAAGATGACTTCAACTTGGATACTGGGACACCCATTGCAGCGCGTGAAACGTGTTGTGACGATAATTTAGGTTGTAGGTAGTGACGACATCGTCTAACTTTGAAGGCACACACACTAAGAGAATACTGATGAAATCTGAAGCAGTACTGCAAGAGCACACACAGTCACAGATGTAAAAGTGGTGGTCGATGAACCAGGCAGAACTGATGCGGTGACGGTGATAGCACGACGAATTGGCACGGTAACAGAATATTAATCCAGGAAGACGAGGCTGAAGTGAAGATGAATGTGTTCAGAGTGAGTGGAGCCAGCAGTGTAACCATCAGTTGCCGGTGTACAGCAGCAATGACAATCAGTCAGCTTGTCTGCTGACGCCTCCTCCTCCACTTCTTCTTCCGTCTGGCTCTTCAGTTTCGAGGGCAATACTCAGACTTTGATGGTTTGGCGGCGGTAGCGTTTCAGTGTCTCCGAATCGTCGGCTCTGTTGCTGTTGCTGCCTTAGTTTGCACTATTGCAGAATTCCATCCGACGCCCGATTCTCGCTGTTGCTGTTTACTGCTGAATGAAAACTTTCTCCCTGTGGAAATGTAAACAAAGAGATGCCGTTAGTAAAGACGTTAGACGTGTGCTCTCTGCAAAGCTGCTCTCTCTCTCTCTCTGCTGTTAGTCGCGTAAGGCCGAGTCAGCGACTGAACTAGTCAGCCATTCGCTGCAGCTATCAATCGATTCGGCACATCACCGACGGCAGGGCAACCTTCACACTGCTTCTACTGCTGCGGATGCTGGGCAAGTTCGATGCAGGAGGAAACAAGAGAAAGAGAGAAAGAATCGAACACAGTTTAAGCATCAGAGCTTCACAGTGAGTGGCATTGTTTATGAGGAGCTGTACCGATGGCGTTTAAACCGGCGGTAAACAGACAACTGCAGCTGCAGCAGATTTCAGTAAGACGCAGATGAAGAGGAACAGAAAACATCCGGTGGAGAACACCAGACATTCTGTCCAAATGTAGGGGGCAACCTTTACTGACTTCACAGGCACTAACTAACATGCATTTTCACACATTTCTTCTTGCTGCGCAGTTACCACTGGGTTACATAAGAATCAAACAGTTACTGATTTTGCCGACCGTTCACTAACCGACCCAAAAATAGTGATCTTAGTAGGGAACAGCACAGCAGCACGTAAGCCAATCACTGCGGCCCTTTTGCAAGGAATGTTTGACAGAGAACAATTGAGTCATCAAAGGAAAAGCAGAAGGATAGAATTACGAGTTTAAGAGAAAACCAAAGAGATGGCTGTGTAAACAGACTGTGCAGCAACAGCTTGCAGCAGTGATGCTGAACAATCGCCCTTTGCCAGTGGAGACCCGATTGGCACTTTCATTTGCATAACAATTGAACGCGAGCACAGTTCAAGACTGCATCTTTCAGCATCATCGAAACGGCTGCTGCTGCTGTCAGCTGTTGGCTGCCACCGAATTGAGCTTCACTTCGATGTATGGCGCCTAATTAATTAGCGGTGCACTGCTGTTTGCTTTTTCACAGCGCCCTTTGACGGGGCCTAAATCATTGCAGACGTTTGTGATGACATTGAACCTTGCACAACTGTGAAAGTGCAGTAGTGAAGGCAACGCCGTCTCAACAAGTGTTGTTTTTTGCTTTACCTGCCAGAGACAGCAGGAGAAAGTGAACTTGAGCAGCGGCAACTGCAAACTTGACTATGCAAACAATCGGCCAGAGAGATCGAAGCTGGTGATCACGAAGCGCCGTTGAAGCACTGTCTGTGTGCCACTCGATGCTGATTCGAGACAAGCAGATTAGAACGGTGCCAGATTGAGATGACACTGATCGATAGGACGGGGCCAGTGGCACGACAAGGGCGATGAGGTGTCCGAGCTGAAGTCAGTGATAGACAGTGATAGTCAATGAGCTAACAAACACAGAAACACACACTGCAAATACATGCAGACACACCGGCAGACGGACAGACCGAGAGTGTTGCCTTGGCACAGAAGCAACAAGTCAATGCGATAAAGCGACGACACAATGGTGGCAGTGTGTTGGAAGGCATGAAAGACAGACAGACACTGACAAGCTGCTGCTAGTGACGATACGGAGGCTGATGGACGAGGGTGCAAGTGATAAAGAAGACAAACAGACGATGCAACAGCAGACTGAAGTCAGTGCTCTGCTCTGCTGATGTGCTAACGAGAAACTAGCCCCACTGAATGTTTGCATGAATGAAGTGTCCCCTGTGCCAAAAAGCAAAGTGCATTTGCACACTTGTCGCAAAAACTGCTGATGCGAAGCATTTGTTTCCATATTTTGCCTACTGTTCGTGAGAACCCTCTTCAGAATTGAGACAAGCGTTGTAATGGGTCACATCCGTTGACAAGTGGTCAATGAGTGGTGGTAGTCACTGGGCCATGAGCAGCAGCAGCAGCAGTAGTGAAAGTGTTTGCCATTCAGCGAATCGTCGGCGAAATATGCTCAATGAAAAGGCACAAAAAAACGTTGAAATGAAGCGGTCTAGATGAGTGAGCGTGCGAGGCAAAGGCGAAAAGGCACGTATTGCATCGGAAATGCAGTTGGGGGTGTTGTGGCAAACTGTGGTTGCCTGTTTGAGAGGAAGCACTGTTGTCATTAGGCATCAGCACACTCCGCAGTGTCTCTGCAGGTGGGCAAAGACAGCATCAACCACTTTCAACCGTTGCCGCCACTAGCCACTGTTACTATGTTCAGATGCAGCTGAATGCAGTGAAAAAAAAGGAAATTAAAAAGCTGACACAGATTTGCCGACGAGATCGATGCTAATGAAGGAGTGTCCGTCCTCGCGGAGTGGTCACCTCAGAGGAGAAGCAAAAAGCGAGTGAACTGATTTGCCGTAACAAAAAGTGACACAAATGCAGGCGGACACACTTCAATTTCAGCTGCAGAAATGACATAAAATGAAAAACAGCACCCGCTCCTAACAGAGCCAGCGAGTCTTGGACAGTGTTGTCAGTGTTGTGGTGATGATGATTTATTGTCAGTGAATTAGATGCAAAAGGTGGTGCTTTGCAGTTTCACCGATCTTTAGCACTGTCTTGGTGCGTCACTGTTCCTGGTCTCCGCATTCGCCTGATGACTATCGTCAACTAGTGTGCCGCTCAGAAAGTTGTGTCGTTCTCATCGCGACATTTATCCCTATCGAGTACTTAATCTCATTTCCCACTTGCTGCCGCACTCATGAGACAAAAAGCTGCCGATGCGAAAATAAACAAACTCGGCTCGATTTAGATCGCGCACAAAACACACATACACTCACACAGGTGGCTGGATAAGGTGGTGTTGGTGAAATTGTGACCACTGTTACGCTTCTCTGACCACAAATGGCCACACAAAGTTGCGTTGAGGAGAAGCTGGTGAGGCTCTGTCGCCTGCGACAGTTCAATCGGTGAAAGGAGTGTGCAGTGTGCACTAACCCGGCGAATGTCCGTGCCCGTACTCGGAGCTAGTTGAAACAAAAAGTGCCTGGAGTCAATGGTTTTATGACGCTACCAACGAGTTAGCCAGCTATCTAGTGTCTTGTACCACTACTACTTCAAATCAGCATTTGGACAGGCAATGCAAATGGCTATGCAAATTGAGTTAGCGACGAGACTGACGAGTGAAGTTAGCTGGCTGGATTGCAAAAAAAGGTAAACACACAATCAAGCATATGCGAACGGGTAAAAGCAGTGCACGAAAAATGAGTAAGACGGCTGCAGGCTGTAGGCTGGTGAATTTGAGCACCGAGTGCGAGTGCCATATACATTGCACACTCTAAATTAGGAGAAAGAAAGACATCTTAAGACGCCATTGGCGATAGATTTACTATCGATTACTCTGCAGAGCAGCATAGGTTTCTAGCGCATACAAAGGCAAGTGGCATTCAAAGAGATGGCAGTTGGTCGGTGATCGGCTTAGAGTTGGAGGATGCGCCCGGCAGCCAGACAGCTTTCAGTAGTGACAAATTGCGTCGTGGATTAGGACGCCGCCAGATAGACGGGCACACGCACAATTAGCCTGGTGGGCTGGTTGCTGCAGCTATGCAAAGCACACTGGTGTCATATTCAGCATTCAGCGGTTTCCCCATTTACGCCATCTTTTTTAAAAGCTTGCTTCGCTGACTCGGCTAATTGTCTCACGATTGATTCTGCTCTACTTATTTCCCTTGCTTCATTCTCAGAGAGGGATGAGAAATACGAGAAACAAAGTTAAAAAATAGTCAGTTTTAAAAAATACTTGAATTTCTTCTTTATACTCATCAGCCTTTTAAAATTGAAGAATAAAGCGCCGCAGTTGGGAGGCAATTTGCCAGCAGAGTAGTCAATCGATTGACCCACAAAAATCCGAAAAGTGAGCGTCTCCTCGGAGCGACACTGACTAGCAATGACGGCAATTAGAACAAGTGCATAATTTGCATTCTCATTGAGAGCACATTTGACATCAGCAATCTAAAAATGCGACTTGTCATCGGTCGTCAGCAGCAGCACCTCAGTCTGTTCGCATGTTGTCTCTTGATCTCTCCCCCTCAACCTCGACTGTCGAATGGTGACATGCATGCCACACACAAACACACAAACATACACTGACAGCTAATGTCCAGTGAGCCATCAGCAGCACCATCACCCCGATATCAGCAATTAGCTAATTAGCCGGAGAGCAATTAATCAGGCATGCACATGGCGGCAACGGCATGCGCCGAGACCTGTACTTTTGTGCCTCTGCTGTTGTTTTTTTATCAGTCACCTTGCAGCTAATCGAATTACTGTGCCACTGGGGCAGGCAGTGTCGGCGACCAGTGTGCTGGCAGCCAATCCTGGCCTTAGCCCAGTGAGAAACCGTCTTTGAAAGACCAAGCAACGGTAGACTTGCTGTCTCGTAGAAACGCAACTTTGAAAAAGAGAGGAAGAGTGTGTGTGTGTATGAGCCACTCTTGGTCAATGACACTTTTGGCTCTCAACGTTGGCGGTAATCATTCTCCACTCTGCTGGGGATATATGCTAATAGTACGAGTGAGCTATTGTTAGCCACCGTTGATCACCGTTTGCCTAATTAGACAGTCCAACAAGTCTCCGCAGTCCAATCGATTATTACTTTCTTTCCACACTCACACTTTCCATTGCGTCACAGGTGAGCTGAGCCAAGTGCGATACTCAACAGGTGCCCATGTCGTCGTACAGTCTATAGCATTACCAGTGCTCTGTGCATGTGACACACATGATTGACAGTCGTCAATTGATCGGGCTCGATGACGAGCACTAAATCACTGCCAAATGCAGGTGACAAATGGCGCTAAGAGAGTGAGAGAGCATTTCTTTCCTTTTTAAAGTGCTCCCCCAGCTCAGCAGTAGCCATCCAAAGTGAAGGTGTCACCGAGTTAGTGATAGAGCAGGGAGACGAGCATCCTTTTTTCAAAGTCACTTTCGGAAAAAAAGTGTGTGCTGGTGTGTGGGCATAAATTGCCGAAGAGTCGGCAACTCAGTGGCCGACAATAAAGAAGGTAGAGCAGACAAGACAATGGACAGAAGAGGAAAGTGACGTTCCTTGGCTTGAAAGAGATATTCAATGTCAAGTTGAAAACAATCAAGACGCACTGACAGGACAAAGCAGGAATCACACTGATAAGGGCAGAAAAAGTGAACGCACTCTTGAGGGCGATTGGGTTTTCAATTTAAAGTGAGTTTCTAATAGAAGAAAATGCCGATTTTTTTGCTGGCAAATGAAATTCAAAAAAATAAATAGTCAAACTAGCTGTTTGTTTGTCTGGAAAAGTTGAGCGCAAGAAAATTGTACAATTGTAGAGCTCATGTATACGTACAAAAATACTTGTCGTCAAGTGCTGATCTGGAGGATGCAAACTAGCCACTGAAAATAGAAAGTGGCCACAATGAGAGGCTTAGGGAACGAGATGAATGCTGGCGGAGTCGTGGGACGAAGGGACACAAAAACAGAGAAAGGTCACTAGTGAAATAAAGACACTCAAAATTTCACTTTTTAATTGAAAACAAGTAAAACTGTCAAATCAACAACTGTGTTGATTGTTCCAATGAAGGTGAACATCGTAGCGTAGTGAGGTAGTAAATTGCCAACAATTGCGATGCGCCCAGATGCAAATTGCAGTTTGTCCAATTACCGGGAATTTTTAGATTATACGAGGAAGGTACACCAGTACAACAGTTGACGTTGTTATGCTGAGTCAGGTGGGGAGAGTAAGATTGGTAGCACTGTAGTGAACATAACAAACAAAATAAGACAATCACACAATCACAAATTGCCAAATTGGCTAGAGTAAAGTGCAGTACATTTTTTCTTCTTGACAGTTGAAAGTAAGCAAATTCACTGTAGTAAAGTGATGAACATCATTGTGGTTATTTTGCAATTTTTCTCTTTCTTTCTCGTCTGAACGTTTGTCGGCGACTGCAGCGTTTCCTCAAGTGAAAGAGAAATGCTGACTTCTGTCGACTGCCACTGCCTCGATCTACCTGTGCGCTCTTATCTTTCTCTTTCTCTCTCACTCTGTTTTTTACCTGTTCAGTCAATGCTGAGCAGAGTGTACCACTGTGCTTTGGAAGGAAAGGAAAGAGAAAGAGAGAAAGACGAAATCGAATCGCTCGCCAAGTGTGCAACTCTCGAGTATGCAGGCGATAAGCACTGACTAAACACAGTGCTCTCTCGATAATGGCACACTTTTAGGCAGAGAAAATGCGGCTTACAGTGAACTGTAAAGTGCACTTCATAGTTCAACACCAGAAATGAACTTTGACCAGACACATATACAAACTTGAGGAATGTAAAATTAAATTCCTACCTGAGCTCAACAGGTGAACTACCATTGGTGGCATTCAGCATCAGCATCAGCTTCATCCCCATCACTACGACCTTATCACCGCTCTTTGCGCAGGCAGCACATGACAAACTGTCATCTGTCTGAACTGACAATATTTTAGATTCAACAACAAAAAATATGATGCGTGCTCATAAACTGTGGTGTTGAGCTACTGCTGCTGCTGCTTCTGCTCTCTGTCACATTTCTACTGTCTGTGACAGACGTATAAATAATAAATGAAGTCATCGAGATTAATTCCAGAAAGAACGGCGGTGATAATGCTGCTGCAGCTGCTGCTGGTTGCGGTGGTAGTGGTAATAGTTAGCCGGCTAGCCACCAATTTGGCTAATGCCCACAAGATCGCATTACCGCAGTTTGCAGTGCTCAAGGTGCAAACCTTTCTTTCGCCTACTATTCAGTTTCAATAGTCAAAAACCGAAAGAACAGCAGCAGCAATCTATCCGCAAATTAATCTACTCCGCAGCCCGTGGGCACGCAAATAGACCGAGGCTTGCTCTCACTCACTCTGCAGCGCTCACTGTGTCTGTAGTGCGACGCCCAACTTTCGATAGGCAATATTAGTTAGTACGGTATTAATGGAGTGATAAATAAAGTGCCACCGAAAGACAATGATGCCCGCCTGCCAACAGGTAGAACAGTGAGCTGGATGCAGTCGCTGGTAGATTTATGGGGCTAATTAATTACCAAACTGAAAGAATGAAAGAGAAGGAGATAGACGGATGGATAGATGGATAGATGTGCGAACGGACAAACAGGCACACACAGTCGGACGGTCGCAGACGTTGACGCCTTTACTCCGTCTGATCTGCCTGGTTGGGGCTGCTAGCCAGCCAGCCTGCGACTACAGTGGTTGCTAACAAAAGACAAAGCGAGAAATAAGCTGATCTGAAGCAGCTAACGTCATAATTTGCCGGCACCACCATCGGCTGACCACAGCCCACATGTTGATGTCGCTTGGGGCACCTTTCGCCACATGTTGCTCTTTGTTTCTCTCTTTCTCGTTCTTTTTCTCTCATTATGCATTGTCTGAGCATCCGTTTGGGTTCACATTCACTAATTCGCACTGTCCGACAGGCCGATCGGCGGGTCGTGCTTTGGTTTAAACTCGGCAATTCAATTACCAGTCACGAGCAACAACAAAAACAAAAAAGTTTTGCCGCATCTTCAGAAAATGCTTCAGTAAAAACTTCATACTGCAATATTTGCTGTATTGTAGGCTTAAGTTGAAGCAATGTTTCACCTCCTCTCCTTCTAAAAACACACAGAGAATCAAGACACTTGAATAACAGAAATGGTGCTAAATGGCCACTTAATTAGCGCCCTAATGGATTGCCAATATCGACGGCGGTATAATAATAAAAGATTAAAGAAAACACTTAAATGGAAAAGAGAGAGAACACTGGAGAGATAAACTGATTGGTTATAATTAGCTACCACTTGATGGTGTGTAGACGCATTGCCTGTCCTGGTGGTGCCTGCACCGCTCACCTAGGCGGATGTATCACCTAGGTGTCAACAGGTGCTCAGCAGGCCATCACAAACAGCCAAAGCGAACAAGCCGACCACTTTACCTTATCACAGGCAAGCCAGTGGACGCGGGTCAATTGAGAAGGGACTCACAGGGCATCAAGCAACAAGATGCACTTTCATCTGTTCTTTTTCCTATTTCTATTGCTCACAACCACCAGCACTACCACTACCACCACCATCATTATGCCATTTTAGGTTTTATCCCGTGCTGATTTAAGTTTGTCAGAGGTTATTGCTCAACGAAGTAGCCTAGGTGCTGGCATCAAGCCACTGCAGTCAATTACTGAAAGAAAGATCTCTAAAGGAAAGGCAGCAGCAACAGCAGAAAATGACGATGGCCAGACAAAAGGTGTGAAGTGGTGCAGCGAGCAGTGTGGTGTTTGGCACAATCGTATGTTAATTTGCACATTCTCACCCTAAAATAACTCATAGATGAGCGC
>JAALOO010002233.1_pt1 | contig 11128 bp, 5 predicted proteins | sample 7257641 | NCBI WGS metagenome assembly JAALOO01 (sample SAMN14085613, study PRJNA598686) | mite metagenome | biome: ENVO:01001000; feature: ENVO:01001002; material: ENVO:01001226; isolation source: single female mite from University of Michigan culture on fish food culture... ... | reverse complement strand
TACAGGGCTGTGTAGAATAAAAAGAAAAAAATGTTGCCGGTTGTTTAGTTGTAGTGATGTGTGCTTCTGGAAGATGTAACTGCAAGTGCATAAGTGCACTAGCCAATAAATTACGGTTCTTGATAAGTACCAAATTGTGATACTTCCAATTCTTTTAGAAGAGCAGTCAAGAGAGGGAAAATGCTATACAAGAGTCCAGGAGCGCAAAGGTAGCAAATTGTTAAGCTAAACAAAGGCTCTTAAGCAAAGCAAAGCTCCAAAAAGAAACGGCGAATTAATTTGTAAGCCAAAAGTAGGCAATGTAGCCGGTGATGGTCAGCTGCAACAGCAAAATTAATCAATAATTAAACAGTTGCCTTTGCCCTAATTAGCACCCCAGTGTATCAGCGGACGACACCAAAAAATATTTTTGATCAGGGGTGCTCAAGGATATACTGTTAGATACACACCTCACAACGCTAGCTGGTTGCATGTAATAATTGCAGCCAGCAAAGGATTAAGCCCGTGTTGGACGGTGATCATTAGTTGTGAGATGACTAGAGACTGATAACAGCAGTTCGCCTACCGACAACAAAGTCTAGCGCCGAGCGTCGTTCAGGGGACCAGCAGAGAGGGAAACTTTAAACATGGTTACAGTGGTGGCAAGCAAGTGCACTAAACTAATTTGTATGACCCTCGAAAGTGCCACAGGAGAAGCAGCACACGGTGATCTGGAACTGGTGATCTGCCATTGAAAGCACCCCTTTGAGCAGGCCCTTCATCTGATCTGCGCTGAAACACACCGGCAGCAGCGGGAGTGATTGAGCTCGGCCAGTACTTGAACAGCCATTGAATGTTTAATGATCTAAAACCATTATCTGTCCTGGTAATCTTTTCGTAGAATGGGTCCGTTTGGACACACACACACACTCACATTGAAAGTAACGGGGAGCTCATGATACTGAAGAACCTCGCTGACCGATCGATATTGGTGACCAGTGAGGTGCTTGGAAAACACAAAGAACACAAAGTAAAAATGTCCACTTGGGGATTTGTGTCCATTTGCGTGTCAGTGTCTAGTAATGGCGCAGCAAAGGGTTGTGTGCGTGCAAATATGGCCATTTCTAGTTCATTTCCTAATTGAGTTATTACACAAGCAGCCAATTCTTGATTGCTAGTTCAAGTACAAGTTTCAATTACTGCCGTGTGTTTGAAAAAGCGCCGTTGTTTGTCGGTCTTTTTTATTCTTTTCCTTTTTCTCTACTAAAACGACAGTATTACTAAATGAAATACTGTTGGGTTAGTCTTATTTCTAATTTAGTTTTTCAGATTAAGAGAGATAGGTTTTAAAAATTTATAATTTCTAAGGGGACGACAAAGAAAAAAGTTTGTGTTAAGCACTGGCACAAGGCAGTGGTTCAGTAGAATTCAGACAGACTGTCTATAGTGCTCAGTGCACTAGTAAATCTAATTTAATAAAGAACGAGTCCAATTTGATTAAATTAGTGGTCGCCGCTGCTTTTCTGTCGATCTTGGCGCTGGCTCGGGATCACTGAAATACTCCAGCTATTTTCGTTGTTCTGAGTACTACTACTAACTAGGCGTTTTACTGGACGGTCAACCTAAAGGAGTCAGCTCAAACAGTGGTTGGAAGCAGTTGGCAAATGACTGCAGTCAAGGTAGTGTGTGTGTGTGTTTACTGCACCGGCACACCGAGAACCAAAGTGCGTTAGAAGTGAAAATGGCGGCGGTACATAATCAAATAAAGGGCGAAAAGTTTGTGAACAGACACTGTTGGCTTCAAATCATGAAAGGGACGACCACCACAAACACTTAGCAGCAGAGAAGTGAGGGTCGTGCATCTTCTGTGAATGAAAAGAAGATGAAGGGGGCAGCATGTGAAGAAGCGCAGCAAAGTGTAGCCACAAATGAAGCGCCTATCTGCGCCGCCGAGGCCTTTGCGGCACACACAACTTTTGGTCACTATGCTGAAGTGTCCAATTAAATTAGCGTCCATTTAGCAGAGACAGCACTATCAATGGCCATTTAGCTGAGTCGGTACAACTGACGGGTCGACCAGTGTGCAATGGATTTTGAGAAACACTGACTGTTCGGACTATAAAACAAACCAACAGAACAGAAGACAAGACGGTAACGATTGGTTCTAGAAAGCAACAACAACAGCAACAACTCAAAGTTGTACTTGCAGGCTGGTTAATTGGAAGTACTGCCAATACAAGGCAGGCTAACGAGCTAAATAACTTTCCGCTCCGGAAGATATTAGCCGGCTTCAGATGAACGGGCCACATTGTAGAAAAAAGACTAAAAGATTAGTCTATCTGTCTATTAGTGATGGACAAAACGAGAAGAAAACTCACTCAAATAAAGTGTATACACACAATTTGAAATGAAGAAACACTACACTGGCCTACCAATTAAGTGTCGTCTAATTGCCAGGTGCTCTCACTGACCCAAGAATCGAAAGAGCGGCAATCCATCAAGGCGGCGTAGCACAATGGAAGATTGTGGCATTTCCAGTTTGAGTGCTGGAAATCAATCACAGGTCAATCGCTGATGAACGAATGCCATTGACCACACTGACACACACACACAATAATAAAGTGTGAACTAGGTAGAAAAACGATTGTCTTTTCCATTTGATCTCTCAGTTGGTACAACTCGCTGCTTGCCATTTATAGCCACACTACTACCACTACCACCACCGCCACTGACAATTAATCTCGATAATTAGGTTCAAATGGGGATAGAACCAGCACCGAGAGTAGAGCAATGAGAAAGGGTGAGTGAGAAAGAAAGAAAGAGCTTCGGATATTTTCGATAGAAAGGTAATTAACTCTGAATAGATGATGATGATGACAAGCACAGAACAGAACAGCAGAGTGAATGCAAGAAAAAGAGCGGCGCACTAAGCCAAAGAGAAAACAGTGCTGGCAGTGCCAAGGCAACCACCGAGAATGCTCAACCTGCACCGACTGCCGACGGCAGCAGGGCCATTGTGCTGGGCGCCAATCAACCAGTCTCTCCGCAAAGCAGCCTGAAAGGAGCCAGACAGGCAGGAAGGCAGACAGACAGACTGACTACAGTGATCAGCAGTGTCTTATCGAGGCGACCAGTCGGTCTGACACTTGGATCAGTGAAGCAGTCAGTTAATTAGCATACTGCACTGACTCTCACTATATGAGTTACACTTTGTAATTGTCACTAATTAGAATTGATTGCATTCGCGTTTAGATCATCAGCCCAGCAACACATAGCACAGCACAGCACAGCACCAACCATATATCACCTCCTCTGCCGGCACTTGGTATCCAGACAGAGCAGCCGACATGAGCAGCAGCACAGCACCGGTGCAATGACAACTATTTGCATTCTCATGATTTATTTGCATTTCCACACTCACAAAACGTACTAAAAAGAGAAAACGAGAGAAAACAGCGGTAGAATGAAGAAGCCACCAAGGAAAGTGGCCACGACGTTGCTGTTGTTGCTGGCGCCCAAGAAAAAGATCAAAGTCTGTAGCGAGGAACGGAGAATGGACGGCGATAAATCACGGACTGCAAAAAGTTTGCTTCTCCACACATCGACAGTTTCACTGCTGCAGCAAACACTCGCACACTTGCTGCCAGGAAAACAGACAAAATATTAATTTTGTTTTCAAATTAATAAAATGGCACGCACATAAGAAAGTTCCAAATTGACTTACAAAAAAACTACTGAAAAAATACACTGAAATGAGCGAGCTAGTTACCAGTCTCTAGATCTTGGACAAGTGGAGGATTAAAACAAAAAGAAAGTTTAAAAAGGTCTCTGCTTTATCCCTTCACTTGGAGACATGCCACACTTATTAATAAAACATAAGCTTTGCTTAATTGCAAATATGGAAAGTGGCACACAAGGAGGACAGAACCAAGACAGGCTCACAAAGATTCCGAGCCCTGTGATCAGGCTTTGCTTCAATGAAAAACATTTTCAGTTTTCCTTCTTCCAATCTCTCAGCTAGTCAGATTAAACCGTCATTTATCTTGTCGCCAAAACGCACACACACACAAGTCTTTGCCCACTTTCTTTTTAGCCAGCAGCAGCATCTGTTTCACTACACTCGAGTTTTTGGTTCTAGTGCATCAGTTAGAGAAGGACTGTTTTAGCCCGCACAGTTTGCTAGACAGACAGACATCAGTGGCGATTCTTTTCTTCTCAAACGGCAAATCCCTCAGTAATCGATTTGCCATCTAATGAAAACTACTAGAGAAAAGATACAAAAACACACACAAAAACTTGCGACACTGTTTTTCTCTTAAAATAGAAAGTGAATGAAGAAAAATGGCAATTGCTTCACATGGCCCGGCATGAGAATTTCTACACATATCGAAGCGGTGAAATGTAAATCAAATCAAAGCTCGCTCCATAATCTGTGCCTGTTGTCGTCGCCGTAGTCGTCGTCAATGCCAAGTGTTGTAATCGAATCGGAGACTGAGCCGGCAACGTATTGAAACTGGTGGTATCAAAAACCTTCAGTCTCACATCAGGTGGCCTTTTTTGTCTGGCCAAACGATGTGTTCTCGGCAGCATTGCAGAGTTTAGTTTGATCAAAAAGTGACCGTCGTTATATGAAAAGCAATACCACCACAAAATAGCATTAGTTTGTTTGAATTAAGGCAAATGAACATAGTTCATGTTTTCGTTCTAAAAATAAAAAAAGTATTTATAATGAATATAAAACAGAGCGTTCATAATAAATGTAATGACTTTTATTAAAAACAAATGATTAGATTTGAAAGCTAGTGACGGTAACAAATGAAGGCGCTGTCAAAATAAAATGAACTACACATTTGAACGCTTTCAAAGTCATCACACTTTGTAGAAATTATCACATCAAGCAAATTCAAAAGTGCAACATTGTTGTTTGAGTCAATATTTGCCTGCAACGCTAGGGCAAATTGACAGAGTGCCAAAAAGACACAGAACGACTTGAGCAAGGAAACAATTTCCCTGTGAACCGAAGCGCACGTAAATAATGGTAAAATAATAATAAATCGAAATAGAAATAAATGAGCTCGCGGTGATGATGACAGTAGAGCTTACTGAGAATGTGGAGAAAATTATCGATAATCGAATGAAAAGAAAGGAAAAAAATTAAAAGGAGCACTACTATTTCTGCTGGACAATTTAGCGTTGCAAAGCGGCTATGAGCCTGGCCACGCCAACCACAACTTGGTGGTGGTGGTGGTGGTCCATTGAGGAGAGTACAGATAGAATTGGCAGTGGTCGGCGAGTTGGCGCAGTGAACCACTGATGAAGTCAATTGTAGCGTGCAAGTTTTCAATCAAACTAACAGAAGTGAGAGAGAAAGAAAAGAAAAGAAAAACTCGAGCACTAGAAGGCACAATTGGCAACTGAGGCGAACCGCACTGGCCGATGTTACCGATGCAATCAGGAAGCAGAGAGCAACGTTCTGTACAGTGTACACTGCTGATGTACAGCAAGTTCCGAATTGCATCGATCGAGTAGTCTCAAGAATGTGTGAGTGCAAATGTGTGTGTGTCTATGTGGCTGATTAATTTACGTCAGCTTATTACTCGACACTTTGCAGTGGACAAGCGCAATTATCGCCGCAATAACTGCACCAGCAGCTGCAGCACTCTGCAGTTTGCACTCTGAAAGCGAAAAACCTGAAGCCAAAACCCGATCAGCTAATAATAATCGCCATTTAGGCCGAGCGACACCATGTCAGTGCAATCAGGTGTCACCGACAGACGGCTACGAGTTTGGCACTTTCCCAGTGAACACATTTCCCATTTTGATGCTGCCTTGGGGTGCATTAGAAGCACATTTATTATCTGATTTGCCCGCAGTAGAAAGACAACTGCAAAAAGTGAGTGTTCCTACAAACAAAAAAAGTCACTTTACTGAAGGTGATTTAGTTTAAGCGTACTATTTCTAATAAACATTTGGTGCATTGCACAGGGTGGTTGAAAAAGGAACATATAAACCATAATCGATACACAGTGCTACCTTCGTACAAGAATCAAGTGCCCTCTTTGCAACTATTAAAAGAGCATCAAAGTCAAAGGGCAAAATGGTGATAAAATTCAAATTCATTGTCTAATCAATCGAATCAATTACTGAACTGGCAATATGACGCTCGCCAAATGGAGTGATTCAATCAAACGGCGCACCATCATCAGCACTACCAACACCACCATCAACAACAGTTCTTGCAGTAATGCAAGTATCAAACGGCAAACGATGCCAGTAGTTTGGCAAATGACGACTGAACCATTGCAGCAAAAGTAAGCTAAAAAAGGCAATAGCATGAAAAATAGTAACCTAAAGCAGAACGGTAATTGGCAATAAAAGTCAATTGGCTAATAAAACGAGTAAAAAAGTGCCCCTTATGCTACTAGAATAGTCTTGGCAATGGCAAATTCCGGCAAAATATAATTGAGACTCAATGAAATGACTGAAGATAACGTAAAAGCCAAAAGAAAAATTGAGATACTAAAAGCATTGGTAAACACAGGTAAGTCAGATAGTTGTTCAAATGACCTGTGTCCCTCTGCTTTTCACAGTTTCAGTTTTATCGCAAGAAAGTAAATGATACAACAACTGATCAATTTATTTAAATAAATTTAGCTTTAACTGTTAAAAAGTTCTCAAAGGTTATATCAAGAAAAGGAAAAATAAAAACAAAAAATATTTTTAATAAAAAAGAAATTTTTAAGTTAAACTGAACGCAGTATTTGGGATACCAACAAAAAATACATTAAAATGCAATTTTCAAATGATTCAATTACGAAAAAGAAAACAAACTGCCAGTAAAAAGCAACCGTGGTTGCGGTTGTGGTCTGCATTAGATTGAGTTAGCACACCAGTGCACCACCGCACACACTTCTCTGGTCCAATTTGGCTTTGCCGCAGCAGTGGCCAATCAAAAATTCATTAAATTGCAATCTTGTGGCAAGTTTGAGCATTAAAATTCGCCAGCATCAGCCTTCAGCAGTGTTGTGCTGTGAGAATTACATTTCTGTAAAAAAGACTTTCCACAAAATATCTAGCGTGATGTGCTGTGCTGTGGTTACTGAAAAATGAAAAGTGCATCAAAGGAAAGGGCAAAATATAGATATTATCGATAAGGCGTGTGATCGATTGCAAGACGAGGAGCCAGAGGAGACTTGAAACAAGCCAGACACTGTGTGCAAGCTTAGCAGCCTTCTCAACATTAAATGTTTGAGAATGTTGCGCATATTGCTCTAGAAATGTAGCGTTGCTAAAAAACAACAGCAATGAAACTAGCAGTGAGTGCTCCAGACCTGTCTATCTTTAGGAAAATTATGTTTTCATAGGAAATTGCCACTGTGTTTGCCGGTGGGCTATTGCGGGTGTACTACATCTCAATCTGCGTTCAGCAAAAATGGAAGCCACAGGCAATAATGATACGTAGCGTGAAAGTTTTTGCAGTCTGAACTAGTGCAGTGCTGGCAGTTAACCGTCAATTACTTGCAAAACTTGCAGCAGGGACATAGATAATCTACCTAGAGAACGGTCACAACCTCAGACTTGCTGTGTGATAAATCAAATTAAGATATATGGCAAAAAGGGGAAGGCAACAAAAAGTAAAAGTAAAAAACAAAAACTATCAAAACGGACAAACTTTTGGCCACCAGACAAACCAAATTGCTGGACAGGAAATACATTAATATTAATAGCTGAGGATCAAGCAAAAGTCACCAAACAATTGACGGTTTAATCAAAAATAAAAAATTGGCAATATAAATAATTCAATATGAATCACAACGTAGTAATATTTAAATGAGAGCTTTGGTAAAACATTGGAGAAATTGGCAAGCAAAAAATGTTCCCATTGAGACACTTCAATCATATAAGCAGTGCCAATGTCTGCAAATCACAGTGGAGCATGACACGAGGTAGAATGCAGCTGTGGAGACAACATAAATTTATTACCAGTGGCACATCGGATCACTATCATTTGAAGTTCAATCAGTACTGCAAGGGGGTATATTCAGCTCTCAGAAAGCCATTTATTTTAGCACATCACTGCTAACTTTGTGTTGTTTTTTTGGTAGAGTTGCAAAAAAATCTTTGCGGTAAATGCCTCAGTGACACTGTCAACTGGCACAAACACAGATATAGACAGTCAAACTGGCAATCATAGTCACCAATATTACAGTACCAGCAACAGCAAGAGCAACCGTTCATTTTACTGCATTTGATGCAGTCAAATTTTGGCAAACAAAACAAACAAGAGAGTACCAAAAGATTACAAAAAACTAAAAAAGGTGTACCGTTTTTGATCTGCATCATTTGTAACAATGGACGTAGGAAATGAAAATTGTGTTGAGATTAATAGAGGCCAATAAGGACTACAAGAAAAAATGCAAAAAAATAAAAAAGTCAATCCTGACTTGATGGCACTGTTTTGCTGTAATTTACATAAAAATCAAAGTAAAAGTGAGAAAAACAATTTTAACTGGTCAAACACTCTCAAACTTGATCAATAAAAAAATGTCAAAAATGTATAAAAAATAATTACAAAAACGTGATATCACTAAATTGACAACAATGCTAATCAAAAGTCAAAACAACTATTTGCAATTCCACAACAACTCCTTTAGTGTCAGTCAAATTTCTCTCTATTTCCCATAAGACTCGGCGTTTAGATTCCTTTAGAAACTTTCACAATTTGAGTGGCATAATCAAATTATATTTGCTGTTTGGCAGTCAAATTAAATCACACTAATCTAATGCTGTGGCTGTTTGAACGTTGCATTTCCAAAACGCTAAACGTGTTTAGTGAAAATATTTTTAAAATTGATACTAAACTCCAGTCAATAGGCTCAGTTTTAGAACAATCCATGCAACAGTCAGCATTTATAAGTTTATTGTTGGCCAAATGACAACGTAGTATTTGAACTTTAAAAGTAGCTATATTTTAAAGTTATTGCATTGTGATTTGTCAATAAATTTCTAATTTTTTGTTTGTTAACGTGTGTTTTGAGACAAGTTGTACGCCTTTGTTTTTTGTATCACACCTCCAACTCTCATAAACTTTCAAAATGCCTGATAACTCAAGCAGTGCCAAAAATGGACATCAGTCTGTTGAAGTTGAGGAGAAGATAACTAGTTGTGATGGAAACGAAGGCATCCAGAATCTTCAACCAAATACCTTGAAAAACCAAGAGATCTTAGAAAAAAATCTGTTCAAATTTCAAGGGGGTATACTTTCAAAACTCTCAACTCCCCCTTTTCCTGATCAGTTTACAGAAAAAAAGCAAGAAGACAAGCAAGAAGAGCCAAAAGAGAAAGAGAGTGAAAAACTAATAGTTAAAGAATCTGAAAAAGAAAAGGGACAGTCAAAAGTCCGTGAACATGAAAAAAATGAGCAACTAAAGGAGAAAAAAGAAAAGGAAGAGCCAAAACAGTCGACTGAAACGACGGCCATTCCGCCGACCACCTACGGGTACTGCGGTCTAATCAACCTGGGACTGTCCTGTTACGCCAACTCCTGTCTGCAGGTCCTCTTCAACCTTCCGCCGTTTCGTCAGTACCTGATGACACACTCAGAACAGGGTCCATTTCACAAGTCACTTTCAGAGCTGTTTTCTGCCATGCAAGCAAAGTCATCTTCACTTGAAGTGCCCAACCAGGCGTTTGTTTCTTACAAACCAGAGCAGTTTATAGGACAGTTTCGCGCTGCCAAACGAGACTTTGCCACCCACCGAATGGCCGATGCGCATGAGTTTTTCACCATTCTTCTTGATCTGCTGCACCAAGAGGCTAATGAGGTGGGCAAAAAAACCAGCGAACGGCCAAAAGCAGTGGAGCCGAAAACTTCTGAAGAGGCGTGGGCGTACCATGAGCAGTACATCGACCACAGCTTCTGGTCGAGTCAGCTGATGGGACAAGTGCAGTCAACGCTGAATTGTCTGACCTGTGGTCACAAGAGTCTCTCGTGGAGTTGCATTTGGCAGCTGCAGTTGCCGTTGATTGCCAAAAAAGCAGTGGCTCAGCAGCAAGGGAAAGAGCAGCTGATCAGACTCAACTCGTTGGAAACCTTAGACATAAACAAGCTCACTCTCAGCGGTAAGAGCACTCCGCCAGTGATCACGCTGTCCGACTGCCTGAACGCCTACTTTGCCGGAGAGAAACTCGCCGATGACTGCGCACCCTTCTGCGAACAGTGCTCCCAGCGACGCCCTGCCACAAAAAGTGTGACCGTTTGTCGAGCGCCTAAGGTTCTGCTGGTGCACCTGACGCGCTTTCTTCCCGACGGCAGCAAAAACCTCGAGCCAGTGAGCATTGACGAGCACATAGAACTTACCTCGAGCACGTCATACAAACTGCTCAGTGCCGTACTGCACTACGGCAGCATCAACTATGGTCACTACGTCACACTGTACAACCAACAGCAACCTCACCATCAGCCAGGTGACAAGCAGTCTGAAGGTGAGCAACATCAGCAGTGGATCATACTGGATGATGATGTTGTCGATAAGAAGCTTGCCAAGAGTGCTGCCACTGAAATGCTTGGAAAAAACGCCTATCTGGTCATTTACCACCTTGATGAGTCACAATGAGTTAACACGTGTTTTGGAACAGTTTTCATTTGTTGTTACTATTTATTGTTGTTGATAATAATATTATTTGCGATTTTTACATTTAAAACACAACAAAAACAAATGGCAAAAATAACTTGTTTGTAAAACAAAACTTTTAGCAGCATAATACTGAAGATTAAAACAAGTTGTTTTGCACAAAACAAGTACAAATGCAAATTCTTTTTTGCGACATCTTAGCCAATAAATAAAAATTAAATGGAGATTAAAAGTTTTGCAAATTAAAATTGATTTTGTAGCATTCTATGATTAAAAAGTCTTCAGATAATGCCAAGATAATCACACTTGAGAAATGAAAATAAAATAAAGTAAATGTGTGCAGAGAAGTTTTCTTTCAGTGTTTTTACATCCAAGAAACGGCGACTGCTTAATCACAACACAACCGAGACTCAATAAAACTAGACATTAGTTTGACTAAAAAAACGGCATCTCATAACACAAGTCTGCAAATTTGCAGACTTAGATCTTAAACGCCCTGGCTATAGCAGTTATAA
>JAALOO010002232.1_pt1 | contig 11141 bp, 9 predicted proteins | sample 7257641 | NCBI WGS metagenome assembly JAALOO01 (sample SAMN14085613, study PRJNA598686) | mite metagenome | biome: ENVO:01001000; feature: ENVO:01001002; material: ENVO:01001226; isolation source: single female mite from University of Michigan culture on fish food culture... ... | reverse complement strand
GATTTAGCAAAAATCGAAGCCGGTAAGATTGAGTTAAATTATGAAACGATCGATATTAATACTTTTACCGAGACAATTTCTAATTTATTCACATTCTCAGCACAGGAAAAAGGAATAGATTTCTCCGTGGTAATTGAAAAAGATGTACCACAATTCTTCATTAGCGATGAAACTCGAATCGAACAAGTTCTTAAGAACTTTCTTTCCAATGCTCTGAAATTCACCAGTAAAGAAGGTCATGTTGCTCTTAAAATAAGTGCCGACCAAGATCATTTCAAATTCACTGTCAGTGATGACGGCAAAGGTATCTCCGAAGAAAAACAAAAACTTATATTTGATGCTTTCCGACAAGAAGATGGCTCTACCAGCAGAAAGTATGGGGGAACAGGTTTGGGTCTCTCCATTAGTAAAGAAATCGCTTCACTTCTTGGGGGAAGAATCACCTTGGAAAGCCAACCGACTATCGGTAGCAGTTTTACGCTAATCATCCCTTATCAACTAACGCCTAAAGACATAAACAAGGAAGCTGCCTCCAATGTGACAAAGCAAGAGAGTCCAGAATCCATTAAATTCAACAGGAGCAACAATGCTACACCAAGTGCGGAAAATTCCAATATGTACCAGCAGAATAGCAGCCGTCTATTAATTGTAGAGGACGATGAAAATTTCGCACACATCCTCCGAGATTTTGCTGAAGGACGTGGATTCCAAGTTATGCTGGCTCACGATGGAACAGAGGGTATTCAAAAAGCGCATCAATTTATGCCAGATGCAATAATTCTAGATGTTATGCTCCCCACGACCGACGGATGGGAAGTACTGAAAACCTTAAAAGCTGACACCAAAACTAAACACATCCCAATTCATATGATGTCAGCAGCAACTTTTAATCAACGAGAATTTATTGAAAATGGAGCTATCGGATTCATTTCCAAACCAGTATCAGAAGCATCCTTGAATTCAACTTTTAAAAATATCAATTTAAATATCAACAAGAACATTAAAAAAGTGTTGCTCGTCGAGGACGAAGAATTCCAAAGTGAAATTATAAAATCAGCTTTTGCAGAACGGCACATCAATGTGCTGCAAGCTTTCTCTGGGCATAATGCATTAGCGAAATTGACCTCGGAGGAAAACATCGATTGCATTATTCTTGATGTAAAACTTCCAGATGCAGATGGATTGGACATACTTGATAAGATAAAGGCAAATCCGAAATACCAAGAAACACCGATTATTATAAATACGGCGTATGACCTCACTAAAAAACAGATAGAACATATCCGACAATATACAAAAGCAATGGTACTTAAATCCGAGAAAAGCACCAATAGACTAATTGACGAGGTGACCTTGTTTCTTAATAAGCTCAGTGTTGACGGTTATAATACTGGTAATAATAAAACCAAGGTAGTGAATAATAAAAATCAATCGGATGGTCTAAAGGGTAAAAAAGTTTTGATTGCTGACGATGATATGCGAAACATCTTTGCCCTTACAAATACTCTTCAAGAATTAAATATGGAAGTTGAAATTGCAAACAACGGATATGAAGCAGTTGAAATAGCTAATAGAGAACCCAATAATATTGACATTGTACTCATGGATATAATGATGCCCCAAATGGATGGATACGAAGCCATAGCAAAAATTAGAGCAAATAAAAATAACAGTAATTTACCCATTATTGCTGTAACTGCAAAAGCAATGAAGGGAGATCGTGAAAAGACCATTCAATCAGGGGCGAACGACTATATCAGTAAGCCTATCGATGTAGACAAACTAGTCTCATTAATACGCGTATGGTTAAGCTAAGCAATGCACATATAACATTTGCTCAACTAGAAGAGATAATAGAGCTACTCTCGCACATTTCAGGTTTTGATCTTTCGGGATATAGCAAATCCTCTTTGAAACGTCGTATACAACGCGTAATGGACTTGGATAAGCTGACCTTACATGAGATGAAAGACGCCATCATCAATCTGGACGGATTTCAACCTTATTTTATGAATCAAATTACGGTAAATGTAACAGAGATGTTTCGAGACCCTAATTATTATAGGGCGATTCGAGAAGAGGTTTTACCTTATTTAGAAACTTTTCCACAACTAAAATTTTGGAGTGCCGGTTGCTCTACTGGAGAAGAGGTCTACTCACTTTCTATTTTGTTGGCAGAAGCAGATTTATATACCCGTAGTTTTATCTACGGCACTGATATCAATCAAGATGTGATAGATCATGCGAAGAATGCCATATACCCCATCAGAAAGATGAAACAATATTCGGAAAATTACCTCCTTGCGGGTGGTAAGAACAGTTTATCAGACTACTATACCGCAATGTATGACTCAGCTATTATTCAGGTAGCCTTACGTCGAAATGTATTTTTTTCGCAACATAATCTAGCAACAGATTCTGTATTCAATGAATTTCATTTTATTTCATGCCGTAACGTGTTGATCTATTTTGATCTAGAGCTCCAAAACCGAGTGATTAAATTATTATATGAATCCCTAAGCGAATTTGGTTTTTTATGCCTAGGTGCAAAAGAAACACTATTTAATCGAGATATTATGGCGAACTTTAAGGTGATAAATAAAACCTATAACATCTTCCAAAAAATCAAATGATGGCCAAAGCAAAAGAAATAGTCTTAATCGGAGGAAGTGCGGGTGCCTATCAACTCATCGTAGAAATTATAAATATACTACCTAAATCAATTACTGCCGCGATCATTATAATATTACACAGAAACGAGCGTTTTAGCACTAAAATTGAAGAAACCCTCTCTAAACAACTCGGCAGAACAATCCATCAAGCCTCTGATAAAGAGGGAATTTCTAGAGGAAGCATTTATTTTGCACCTCCAGGTTATCATTTACTTATTGAGCCTAATAAGACTTTCTCTCTGGATGTATCGGAACGAGTTCAGTTTTCTCGCCCTTCCATTGATGTACTTTTTGAAACCGCAGCGGAAATTTATGGCAAAAAATGTACAGCCTTCCTCCTGTCAGGAGCAAACAAGGACGGCAGTGATGGATTACAATATGTCCACGCTTTAGGCGGTAAAGCTATAGTACAATTGCCCGAAGATGCACGAATATCGTTTATGCCAAACCATGCGATTCAGTCAAACGAAAATTTTGAAATTTTTAACGATCTACAAATTATTACTTTTTTTAAAAATCTAAAATAGTATTATGCAAAAAACTAACCTTCTGATTTTAGATGATAAAGAAGAAAATATTATCAGTTTATCTGCTTTGCTGGCAGACTTAGAGTATGTCAACATTATTAGTTCTACAGATCCAAATGAAGCATTAAAAATCTGCTGGAAAAACGAAATATCTATAGCGCTAGTCGATGTTCAAATGCCCGATATAAATGGTTTTGAATTTGTGTCGCTCTTAAAATCTAATCCCAAGACAAACCATATTATCGCAATTATGGTTACAGCAATTTCTAAAGAAGACAAGTACTTACTCAAAGGATTAGAGAGTGGTGCTGTTGACTACCTGTATAAACCATTGAATCCCGAAATTACCATTGCAAAGGTAAAATCCTTTGTCAAACAACTATATATTCAGGAAGAATTAAAACAAAAAAACAGTGCACTCGAAGAATCTAGAAAGGAATTGATCCAACTAAAAGAAGCAGCTGAAGATGCTAAAAAATCAAAAGAAAACTTTTTAGCAAACATGAGCCATGAAATTCGAACGCCTATTAATGGTATTGTAGGTATAATTCATATGTTGCGCGGATCGGAATTGAGCACAGAACAACGCGATTGGATCAACAGATTGGACAGTGCTTCAAACTCTTTAATACTTATTATCAATGATATTCTTGACATATCAAAAATTGATTCTGGAATGATGAAAATTGAGGAAGAAAATTTTTCCATACGCCAGAAGCTCGAAGATATTAGTCACATTTTTAAAAATAGGGCCGAAGAAAAGAAATTAGACTTTATATTGGAGATAGACCCTAATCTACCAGAATTTATTACGACGGATGCGTTACGCGTCCAACAAATCATCAACAATTTTATATCTAATAGTTTAAAATTTACAGATTCTGGCAAGATTACCTTAAAAGCAGAGGTTACAGACCAAGTAGATAAAAATTATACCATAAAATTCTCCGTTACCGACACTGGTATTGGGATTCAAAAAGACGCTATTGAAAAAATATTTCTCGCTTTTGAACAGGGCGATGAAGGAATTACAAAAAAATATGGCGGTACCGGTTTAGGCTTAGCAATTGTTAAAAAACTCGCAGAATTACTTAAAGGCGAAATTACCGCCACAAGTGAATATGGAAAAGGATCGGAATTTGCCTTTAAAGCAACGTTCAAAAAAGTAGATGGTCTTGGACAAGGTAAAAAAGATCAAAAAGACACCATTAACAAATTACAATCATTAGGCCCACTGAAGGTTCTGGTTGCTGAAGATAACGAATTGAATAGCTTTATGCTTACGCATATATTGCAATCTTGGGGCTGCATTGTGGACATGGTAAAAAACGGCCGAGAAGCTGTTGAACATGTAAATCAAGAAAATTATGATCTAATCTTAATGGATACTCATATGCCCGTAATGTCTGGATTCGAGGCCATTCGCGCAATAAAAAATATGGATCATATACAGAAGGCCTTTACGCCTATTATTACAATATCGGCTTCTGTGTTGGAACATGAGCAAGCCGCCGCTTACGAGGCCGGGGCGGATGGTGTTATTGAAAAACCGTTCGATCCATCAGACCTACATCAGAAAATACGCATTGTACTTGGTAAGGGTGCTACGCCCTCGTAATTACCGTATATTTTTATTAAGTTTGCTTAAAGCAAAAACAAATAAAATGAAAAAATTATTCACACTTCCTGCGATCGCCGTGGCGCTAACATTCGCAGCATGTGGTGGTGGTTCAGAAAACAATTCCACCGCTGAAACGACAGAACAGTCAACTACAACAGAACCTACAACCACTTCCACGGAGACTGTAGCTGGAATTGAAAATGTAGAATCTTCCAATACTATAACGGTAGAAGCAAATGATCAAATGAAATTTGACACCGAGTTACTAAAAGTAAAAGCTGGTGAACCAGTTGAATTAACATTAAAAAATGTGGGTACACTACCTAAAGAATCAATGGGACACAACTTCATTGTTTTAAAGCCAGGAGTTGATGTTGCTACTTTTGCTAGCGAAGCGGTAGCGGCTGTTGACGCCGATTATCTGCCAAAAACATCATTATCATCTGTCGCTGCCCACACCAAATTATTGGGTCCAGGAGAAGAAGATAAAATCACCTTCACACTTGAGGCAGGTGTTTATACATTCCTTTGTAGTTTCCCAGGGCACTACGGCGTAATGCAAGGTAAAATCGTTGCAGAATAATCTCTCTACTACGATAGAATTTGATAAAGGCACTTGCATTACAACAAGTGCCTTTTTTGATAGCATGGACATCGATTTTTACAACTTAAATACTATTTAGTTTATTTAATTAACTAACTTTGGATTCGAAACTTTATTAATATTTTTATGCAATACGACGTAATCGTTATTGGAAGTGGCCCAGGTGGTTATGTAGCCGCTATCCGATGCGCACAGCTAGGACTTAAAACGGCTGTTATTGAAAAATATAGCACTTTTGGTGGTACTTGTTTGAATGTGGGTTGTATCCCTTCAAAAGCGCTACTAGATAGTTCAGAGCATTTTCATAATGCGGCACACAATTTTGAAGCTCATGGTATAGCTTTGAGTAATTTGAAAATTGATGTCAAAAAAATGATTGATCGAAAGAACGATGTAATCGCACAAAATACATCGGGCATCACGTACCTATTTAAGAAAAATAAAATTGACTCGTTTGAAGGTATCGGTTCATTTATCGACAAGAACACGATCAAGGTAACAAAATCTGATGGATCGACAGAAGATTTAAAAACTAAGAACGTTATTATAGCGAGTGGCTCGAAACCCACTGCTTTACCGTTCTTACCTGTTGACAAAAAACGTATTATTACATCTACGGAAGCACTAAACCTTCAAGAAATACCAAAACATCTGATCGTAATAGGCGGAGGAGTTATTGGTCTTGAATTAGGTTCAGTGTACGCACGCTTAGGATCAAAAGTTTCCGTGGTGGAATATGCTAAATCTATCATAGCAACTATGGATGGAGGTCTAGGTAAAGAGTTACAACGTGTTTTAAAGAAAAACTTAGGCATGGAATTCTTTATGAGTCACAAAGTTACTGGCGCTACTTCAAAAGGAAAAAAGGTGACAGTGACGGCAGAAGATGCAAAAGGTCAAAGCGTTCAGCTTGAGGGCGACTATTGCATTGTAGCGGTCGGCAGAACTGCTTACACCGAAGGCCTAGGATTAGAAAAGATCGGTATTAAACCGGAAGAGCGAGGAAATAAAATCACTGTAAATGAACACATGGAGACTTCTGTCGAAGGTGTATATGCGATCGGTGACGTAGTACGAGGAGCAATGTTAGCACATAAAGCCGAAGATGAGGGTATATATGTTGCTGAACATATTGTGGGCCAGAAACCGCACATCGACTACAATCTGATTCCAGGCGTCGTTTATACTTGGCCAGAAGTTGCCTCAGTAGGTAAAACTGAGGAACAATTAAAAGAGGCGGGAGTGAAGTATAAATCTGGTTCATTTTCATTTAAAGCTTCAGGTCGTGCTAAAGCTTCTGGGGATACCGACGGTTTTGTTAAAGTATTAGCAGATGCTAATACAGATGAAGTATTAGGGGTTCATATGATTGGCCCGCGTGCTGCAGATATGATTGCAGAGTGTGTTGTCGCGATGGAATACAGAGCTTCTGCGGAAGACATTGGGCGAATTTGCCATGCTCATCCCACATTTACCGAAGCAACAAAAGAGGCTGCTTTAGCTGCATCAGCAAATAGAGCTATCCACGCGTAAATAGGAATTTCACTTAAAAAGCAAGCCAGAGTATGTGCTTGCTTTTTAAGTTTTCATAATTAATCTAAACCAAAACATATGAATTTTTACACGCGTAAATGGATAAAACCGGAAGATTTAAATCCTAATGGCACTCTATTCGGAGGCACTCTTTTGCGTTGGATAGATGAAGAAGCTGTTATCTATGCGATAATACAACTTGGCAATCCATTAATTGTGACCAAATACATTTCCGAAATAAACTTTGTGAGTTCAGCTGTTCAAGGAGATATTATCGAAATGGGAATTGAGGCCGTAAGTTTTGGACGTACGTCTCTCACTATGCGGTGCGAAGTACGCAATAAAATCACAAGAAAGACTATTCTGTCAATTGACAAATTAGTATTCGTCAACCTTGACAAAGATGGCACGCCCACTCCACATAATAAAAGCGAGATTACCTATGCGTATATGGGCATAGAACGTACGACAAGATAATTACGATTTACGTAATTGCAGCTGTTTTTTAACATCCTTCTCTACCCAAAAAGATACGATTGGAATTAAAGAAAGAAAAAAATATTTTGCGACCCTAGAGAGTGACCACTTATATTCATTCCAACATAACACAAGCAATACTACAAATAATACAACTAAAAAACCATGTATTGAACCTGCGGCTTGAACGGCTTCGGGAATGCCAGCAAAATACTTAAGTGGCATTGCAACAAAAAATAAAATCACTGTAGAGATTGCTTCCCAAAGAGCAATTTGTTGAAAAATACGTAGCATAAACTAAAGAAATATGTTTTCAGCAAAAGTACATTCAAAAAAACGAACAGGAGTAATTAATTTATCAATTGACCAAAGTTTGACATCTCCATATTATTATGACCACAAATAACGCACTATCCTAAAAAAGCGTTACTTGAAAACCCAAAAAAATATGTATTTTTGGGAGGTTATCATACTAAGAACAAAAGTCTGAACTACAAATATTTTATTATCATATGCCTAGGCTTTATTAGCCTACAAAAGTATGACCATCAAAAAAATTAATATTTATGAATTACGACATCATTGTAATCGGTAGTGGTCCTGGAGGATATGTTGCAGCTATTCGCGCATCCCAACTAGGTTTCAAAACGGCAATCATCGAGCGGGAAGCGCTAGGTGGTATTTGTTTAAACTGGGGCTGTATCCCTACCAAAGCATTACTAAAAAGCGCTCAGGTATTTGAATATTTAAACCACGCGGAAGAATATGGAATTAAAGTACAAGGTGGCGAAGCTGACTTTCCTGCTATTGTAAAACGAAGCCGCGGTGTAGCAGATGGAATGAGCAAAGGTATTCAGTTTTTAATGAAGAAAAACAAGATCGATGTGATCATGGGCACTGCGAAGGTAAAGAAGGGTGGTAAAATTGACGTCAAATCCGCAGATGGTTCAGTAAAAGAATACACAGCAAAACATACCATTCTAGCGACGGGAGCACGCTCTCGTGAATTACCGAATCTGCCTCAAGATGGTAAAAAAATAATCGGATACCGTCAAGCGATGAACCTTGCTAAACAACCCAAATCACTTGTAGTCGTTGGTTCAGGTGCTATAGGAGTTGAATTTGCTTATTTCTATAACGCAATCGGAACAAAGGTAACAATCGTTGAGTTTATGGATAGAATTGTTCCTGTCGAAGACGAGGAGGTATCGAAACAATTGGAGAAATCTTTGAAAAAGGCAGGCATCGAAATTCTTACTAAATCAGAAGTGCAGTCTGTTGACACATCTGGTAGCTTAAGCAAGGTATCGATTAAAACTGCAAAAGGAACAGAGACTATCGAAGCTGAAGTTGTATTATCCGCAGTTGGCATCACACCTAATATTGAGAATTTAGGCCTCGAAGAAACCGGTATTAAGACCGAAAAGGGACGTATTTTGGTAGATGATTTTTACAAAACAAATATTGATGGTGTATATGCAATAGGAGATATAGTAAAAGGACAGGCACTTGCCCATGTAGCTTCTGCGGAAGGTATTACTTGCGTTGAAAAAATCAAGGGTTTACACGTGGAACCAATCGATTATAATAATATTCCTGGATGTACCTATTGTTCTCCAGAAACTGCATCAGTCGGGTATACCGAAAAAGCTGCGAAGGACGCGGGTCACGAGATTAAAGTAGGGAAATTCCCATTCTCAGCTTCAGGTAAAGCTTCTGCTGCCGGTGTAAAAGATGGTTTCGTCAAATTAGTTTTCGATGCAAAATACGGAGAATTATTAGGCGCTCATTTGATTGGAGCAAATGTAACCGAAATGATCGCTGAAATTGTCGTCGCAAGAAAACTTGAGACTACTGGACATGAAATGATTAAAGCAGTTCATCCACACCCGACAATGAGTGAGGCAATTATGGAAGCCGCTGCTGATGCATACGGGGAAGTAATTCACTTATAAAGTCTATTGAAAATATATAAACAAATGGGATGTAACTTTAAACGCTACATCCCATTATTTGTTTATTATAAAAAAAGACCATTACTTAACCTATGCCCCCCCCCTTTCGCATTATTACTTATCTTAATACCAATTCTGGTAAATTAACATAAACAATTCACTATTTGTAGTCACTAAAAGACAAGGCATAGGAAACTTACTTCAAAACTAATTTAGATTTAAAAACAACAGTTTGTGGGGTAATATCTTCTTTAGCACCAATATGTTCAAATAAGATTTCAGCAGCTTTTCTAGCTTGCTTATCTGGATCTTGCTCTATACTCCCCATTGGTGGATTTTCCATGTATTTCCATAGGGGATAGTTAGCATAACTAATAAAATAGATATCTTTTTTCTGAACCAGTCCTTTATGCCGAACATATTTCATTACGTCTAAGGTTACAAAGTCATTAAAAGAAACTATAGCTGATGGCCGGTCGGGCACTGCTAATAACTTCTCGATAGCCTCGATATTACCATTTTCGGTCAAATCAGTATTGACAACGTATTTTTGATCGTACTGTAATGTTTCCCCTTCTAAAGCTACACGGTAGGCTTTGTCTCTTTCTTGTGATGCAAGTAGATTCTCCGGTCCATTTATTAATGCTATATTCTGATGTCCTATCGAAGCAAACGCCTGAATTGCTTCTTTCATGCCAGAAGAGAGATCGCTATAGACTTTATTAACATTTTCAATCTTGGGAACACAATCAAAGAAAACGATAGGTATTTCAGATTCGTTCAACATTTCAACAAAACTTAAATCTTCCGTATTCTTCCCTAATGACATTAAAATACCATCTACTCGATGTTTTCTAAACGTCTGAATAATTTGAAGCTCGCGTTCCGCATCATCGTGCGACTGTCCCATTAATACAGTATAATTTTGATCTGCCGCAACATTCTCAATCTCACTTATAGCGGAAGAAAAAAAGGGTTCCGACAAGCTAGGCAATATAACACCTATCGTAAAAGTACGTCGCTGCTTAAAAAATATTGCGGTTTGATTCGGCTCATAATTGAGTTCCGCCGCGACTTTTTTCACACGCATTGTTGTCACCAAACCAATGCTGGGATGATCATTCAATGCGCGAGAAACGGTAGACGGTGAGATCTTTAATTTCCGCGCGATTTCCTTTATCGTAGCTGGTTTTTTCTTCATGCGTAAAACTTATTTGTTTGCGTAATTCTGTTATAATATCATTTTCGTCTTTGAGAACTTATACATCCCACTTTTTGAACGATCTTGGTCGACTTTTCGGGTAAATTTTGCTTTACTTGGACGAGCTCGACCACCACGAGCGGCAATTAATTTTGACGTACTTAGATCAAAACTGCCCGATTTAATATGTTGAAGCACAGCGGCTAACATACTTTCGTCTTTATTTCCAAAATCCTCGAAACTATTAAATTCCCATACATTTCCATCGACGTCTAGACCTTCGAAATAATCACTTTCTCCTTGCGCGTTTTGCGTCTTGAAAGAAGTAACATATAGCTCAATATCATCTTCTACTATTGGTAAACCAAAAAAACCAACTGGCTTTCCATAGGTCTTCTCTGCAATAACCTGATCATCACTATCAACTGAAAATGTGCTCAATAATTTTACATCCATATATGGTTTAAGGGAATTAATCAAGAGCTCACTTGCCGAGGCTGTTGACGAACTTACAATAAAATAAACTCGGGGAATGTTTAGCGAACCACGCT
>JAALOO010002231.1_pt1 | contig 11141 bp, 12 predicted proteins | sample 7257641 | NCBI WGS metagenome assembly JAALOO01 (sample SAMN14085613, study PRJNA598686) | mite metagenome | biome: ENVO:01001000; feature: ENVO:01001002; material: ENVO:01001226; isolation source: single female mite from University of Michigan culture on fish food culture... ... | reverse complement strand
CACACACACACTTTCGTATATGGCACCAATATAAAAGGCAAATGAAGGAAAGTGTAAGGATAAAGTGATCGGGGTGTTCAGAACTATTGCCCGTACTAGTTTTCCTCTGGTGGGCACTCTGGTGAGGACATCAAGGAAGAAGACACTTGGTGTGTTCGTTAGCTGGCAGCCTGGTGGACAACGTGACTGAATGGCAGTGGACACCAGTGACGGCACCACCAGTATAACTACTACACTTACTGAACTTTAACCAGAACTGACACTGTGTGATCACAGAAGCGTACACACTGATCGCATTTCACTGTGCACTGGCGCCCGGCACCACCGCACCAGTGCACGTCATCTATTTGGGCACTTTTATTTCACTTCCCCTCCCCTCGTCTCTCCAGCCTACTCTTCATCCTCCTTTTCTCCTTCTTCTCCTACTTGTGGTAATCCGCACTTGCAAAGTTGTCCTGTGCCAGCAGCTGGGGAAGTTGATGCACTATCTACAACACCATCGTTGACAGCTCAACTTGTGTGTGTGTGTGAAAGTGTGCTCAGTTGTGCCCGGAAACACTGACAAAGATAGAGAATTGAACTTTCAGCTATTGTCAGTTCAATGGTCCGATTCATGGCCAGCATTTGTACATTTCTCTTTTCCCTTCATTTTCTTTTCAGTAATCTGCAATTATTCCATACAAATAAACAGCGGCAATCGTAGGTGCCAAAAGCACACTTCTACTGCTGCGACGGTTTTTCCCTCTGCCGGTACCATTTTTCATTCGCAATTTCAGGCAGGGCACACAAAAGCCACTCAAGCAAATTCAACTCATTGCCTTTGCGCTCTACCTTCTTCATCTCTTGTGGTTCTACCACTTTCTGTCACTCTCACTCCCTCCATCCCTTTTCGTAGCGAGCAGACAAATAGGGTGCCATAGAAGTGTTTCAAAAAGCAGTAATTGCCAGAATGGCTTCTAGGGCAAATGTATCTCAAGTTGGTGACTGAAGGCTGAAAGGCAAATGAGATTGCACTAGTGTAAAGCAATTTGCCCGGGCAAAAAAAAGGAAAAAGTGAAAGAGAAAGTGAAGAATGACGTCTCCTGCACTACTACCATCGAGAATTTGCATCCCTAATTAAAGCTTATTACCGAACATTATTATTAGTCGTCAAATTGCATATTCTTTGTGGCCATGTGTGTTTAGAATATGCCTGAATATTCATTAGCCAATTAGGCCATAATTACAGCTTTGCAGTTTCGGTACGCTTCATAAGTGCTTAAAAGCTCGAAACAGAGCACTGCTTTTGGCAATTTTAGTTTTGTTATTCATTTGCATTTTTCTGTCGCAAAATAACAGTTTTACTTTTTTTAAAGTTCAAAAATTTTTCAGTTATAATTTATTGGCAGTTTACATCAATAATAAAACTCTCTTTATTTTTGTGTTTCAGTTAGTCCTCAAATATTCTCTGTTTGTCATCAAAACAACTTTTTTTATTGCTTACCAAGTTGTTTACCAGTTTGATTTTCATTACATCCAGTTGTTTGCACTTTAGACAATAAGTTCAGTTTGTGAGCTTATAGTTTTTTGCCCGGTAATTTATGCCTACTCACAGCAAACACACTTGTTTTTAGCCATTATTCTCGCTCAGATGGCTTTGCCAAACTCGGCAGTTTGCATGCTGCCATTGTCGTCATCTCTGGTAATCGTACTCATTCATTCTGTCGCCTTCATTTTGCCAACTGGCCAGTCAGAAAAGAACCATGGGCTGTGTAGAAACAGCTCCATTTTTACTAGGGCAGCAATAATAGTTGCCGCTGAAGAGAGCAACTGGGCTCCTCCACTCGATTGCCTCTCTACCATTGCAAGCTATTATTAAAATATTTGCTCTCTTAATTAAATTGGCAATTTTATAGTGGGCACGAATCACCGACTCTACGGTAAAGGGCATCACAGCCACTGCTTAGCAGCCATTGCCGGTCACACGGTCCACGACCAGCTGTTGTCCAAGTGTCGCTAATCGATGGTTGCCATATTGTTCAGCCTGAGACTGTGCTGCCTTACGCCATTTGTTCTTCATTTAATTGCTTTGCTCTACTTTTTACTTTCACTGCTATAATATCGCTTTATTGGGGGCACTTTTTCATTACCAGCCTAACATACCCACAAAGGCAGACAATTCATCAATAATTTAGGCCAAACCGTCTTTACATTGAGAAACAAACTTCCTATTTTTCTACATGAAGTTTCTTTGCACTTCTCTTTAAAATTATAAAAACCTTTTTGAGAAAACACGGTTGTTTATTTTTATTTTATTTTTTCAAATGACCAGTGCAATTTTTATTGATTTTTTATCATGAAACCCCATTATTTCAAACAAAATCTTAATTTTATGTAAATGAAGACTTTCATTTACATGTAAAAATTCTATTGTTCGTATGTGCTCAAAAGCAATGTGGTATGATAGACTCCGTAACTGCCAAGTTATCTTTTTTCTAGTAGGGTTTTTCCTTTTCCCATTTGATTCATTTATTCTCTTGTACATTACCTCATATGACAAAACAAGGAAAGTTGCAGAAAGTATTTTTTTAGCAAGACATCTGTTTGCTAGCCGTTTTTTCCTTCGAATCCTAATGAAATAGCCAAATAATAAGTGCCATTACGGTGGCCTTTAATTATAATGATTGGCTTGTCCCAGGTCGACATATGTTTGCGCCCATTACTGAACTGCAGCCACTCGACCCCACTGCTAATTCACTTTGTTATCACTACCGTCTTTATACATTTAATTAAATCTCCTGTCTTCTTTTCTACTTTCTTTCTGATGGTCGTTATTTGCTGCCTTCTTCGTTATCTCTTTATTTTTAAGTCGTTGTGATTTTTTATGTCGTTTTACTAGATATTGAGTTTGCAGCTGCAATTTTTACTTTTTTTATTTCTCTAAATGCTACAAATTAAAGTTAAGGGCATTGCTTTAAGTTAAATTTTGTGTTTTATTTAAATTTTGTAGTAAAAAACAGAAGCAAAAAGAGTTTTGTTGACGCACACAGTTTCATAAGAACTAATGAAATTCAAGTGTACGTCTCTTTCACAGTTCATATTGTGGGAATCCTAATGATCAGCAAAAAATGACAAGAACAAAATGGCAAAGGTTATTTGAGAACTTACTAGAAATTGATTAATATTTTTTCCTTTTCTCTGCATTCTTCTGTGTTTCTTATGAGTGTTTCCTGTTATTAAACTTTTTCTAACTTTTTCATTTTTTATAACAGAAAACAACTCAATTGCCAGAAATTTTCAATTTTTAGAGATTAGTTTGTGTTTTATAAAATTGCATTGATTCCTGATTATTTGAATCAAACACATTTTTGTGTACTGGTATTAAATAGGTCAAAGTATTTGGACTTTTGATCAGTTCATATTTCTAAATATTTTGAACAAGTCATTTGTTTTCAGTATAATTTTAAAAAACATTAATATTTTCAAAAAGCACAATAAAATGTGTGCCGTTTACATTTTCAATTAATTGTTCCATTTAGCGCTACTTTTCATTCAACTTTTTTAAGCAATTTTGTGAAAAAATATCAACTAATGAACAATTAAGCAAAAAACAGATGCATTACAATACGTACAAAAAATACAAATGGCCCCTAGGAAATGTGCTATTTTGTCTGCAAATGAAATGTAGTGCATAAATGGTTGCTACAAAATTTTAGTTCTAACTTGCTGCCATTCCAAAGAACACAAAATAAACTTTAGTAACTTTAGTAACTTATGTAAAATTATATCTTTGAAACAGCGCATTAGGTATTTCATCTGACCGTTAATAAAAATGTAATTTAAACTTCAGATGCGTTTGATTGATATTCGTTACCAAAAATGTAATATCACTCAAATAATGTCAAAAAATATATATATTGTTTGTCCATTTTCTCAAATTAGAACTGCAGATATTAACTACCCCCTCAATTTCGTTTGGCTTATTTCGGTGTCCTGTACTATTAATATTTTATCATCCGGTCGCCATGCTCAGTCAGTATACTACTTTTTATGTTGGTTTATTTAAAGGACCACACACACAGTCTCACTACCCTTAGACGGAACTGTCTCTTATTCACCTCTGAACTGAATCAAGTAATATTACCATGCTCAAAGATGACGCTTTTCAAATGAACTCACTAATGAACTTTTGATTACGTTTGATTAATTTTCAATTGTCTGTATTTGTATGTGTGTGTGTATGTGTGTCTATGTCAAACAGCGTGCGTGTGCCCTTACTGACAGCGACAGTGGGGAGTCTATTTGCGAGAGGCAAGAGAGTTTCTACTGTACAGCTGTGCACAACCAGACCATATTGCACAATGTGCGCCCAGTGTGTTCATGCTTCTCGGTTTCAGTATCAGTGAATGGTATAGTCAATTAGAAAAAGAGATGACTTTATTGCGAGCACTCCTTGGTGTGTCCGCTGATGATGCTGATGAATGTCTCACTTTTGCAGTGAAAGGTAATCGACAATATGCAGTCGATGATGATGATTAGTTGGCTACTTTGAAGGGAGTTCACCTTTTAGGGACACTAGTGCTACAGCTCGTGGTTCCGTATGAATCGATTTCCCTCGGAGTGCTTCCCAGTGTATCGATGACGTAGCCGACCAAAGCCACCTAGACAAATAGATCGATCAGTTTTCTGTGCACAGCACACTTTCTGCTGTTTGTCTTTCCCTACCTTTGGGTGCATTGTTCTCGTCAAAGGAAGGCAACGGTGTCAGTTGACGCTTGCCCCCAGTTGAGCTGACGGAGCCATTTGGCCCTGCAGTTGCACCACCTGCACTGCCACCGTCGCTTGACTGCTGCCGGTAATCCTCCTCACGAAGTGCCGCCGATCGCTGCTTTTCAATAAACTAGGTGGACGGAAATGAAAAGTAGTGAGGCAAACGATGCATGAGCGATTGCTGCTGCTGAGCGCTTTCAATATTTGCCAGAATATGTTCCGATTGATTGCAGCGTGGATGCGGCGGCGGCGCCCTCTGCCTGCACAACTGCTCACCCCACTTACCGAATCGGAGTTGAGGCGAATGAGGCGGTAGTAGTGGCCGCGCTGTTGTGCCTCCTCCCGTTCATTGCCACGAATGGCCGTCGAGTCGAGAAAGCGCAGCGTGGGAATGCGATGGACGACGTAGCTTCGGTAGCGACGGTAGTCCTGCTCATCGTGGTCAGAACTGGAGAGCTGGTCTGGACAGGCGGGATTGCCCAGCAGGGAGAGGTACGTCAGGCCGGGCAGTTTGAGCGAGATTTCATTGAGAAAGCGTTCGAGATCGGTGATCTAAATAAGCACAATTTTTAATACGTTAGCAAAAATGCAACATTGACTTTGTTGTGTGTTCTTACTTTATTCTTGTTGATAGAGAGTATGCGCATCATTGGATTGTAGAAGAAGCGAATGCTGTCGTCGAGTAAATTATTGTCCAGAACCAGCTCTTCAAGACAGTTGAAAAACTCTATGCCAGCCAAAGTTTGCAGGCAGTTGAAGCTAAGGTCCAGGCGGCGAATGCGACTGGCAAAGTGGAAGGTAATCGTTGAGGGAATGTGCCAGGCGTTCTGGCCGACGTAAGTAGCCGACTGTTGTTTAGAAAATGTTAAAAATTACAGCTGCAAAAAGAATAAAGTTATAACTTACTGAATCCTTTTCACTCCAGATGAACCCAGTCAATTCATCCTCTGGCACCTCTTCGTCAATGCGCTCACTGACGGTGCCAGTCTTCATTCGCTCGCTGTCTCCGGCATTGTTGGTCATCGAGAGACAGGTGCCATTTTCCTTGCCTTCACAAACACCTCCATTGTTCTGTCGGTTGCAAGGTTTCAGCGGTTGCAGTTCCTGTTCATTGCTCAGTGCGGCACTTGTTCCCGAGCTGGTCTTTTTCCATGCTGAGACTGCTGCACCTATTACCGCCTGCTGAGTAGTGCTGTTCATTATGAACTGAGAAGTGGCTAATGAAAAAGGCTCCATCATGGCGATGCTTGCACAAAAGGAAGAAAAGTTGTTTTTACTCTCGGCAAAAGGACGATAAAAGAAAGGAAATGCTTTGATAATTGCATGTGATTGCTCAGTTGATGAAAAAATTGATTATTGACAATTGGCAATAACACTTTGCTTACGGTGCTAGTAAAGTCGATGTTGTCGTAGGCAGACAGGCATGCACTTATCAAAGACATGCACGTGCAACAGACTCACAGTTGTACTGATCAGGACTTCTTTTGGAGCACACTTCTTCTTCTGGAGCTTGAGATTTGTTGTTTGCTATTGTTAGCTAAACACTTTGCACTGGAGACGACAAACTGGTGCTTTGTGACGACGCGACAGTGCAATTTGCAGTATTTCTTGTATTTGTTGTCCACCGAGTCTAATGCGCCTAAATCAGTCAGCGGTGGTCCTCGTCGTCGTCCTCCTCCTTATCTGGTGTGGGATGCAGATATGCTGCAGTTCAGGCAGTGGATGCAGAACATCTCCACCAGTGATATCTCCCTCGCTAGAGAGGTTCACATCTGACTGGCAGAGTAGAGAGAGAGAGAGAGAGTACATCATACTGATGCAAAGTGTATGCAAAAGATGACTAAGTCACTGCCTGCCTCTTTGAAGTTATCTAATCAAGCGCAGAGCACTATGTTTTGGTTTTACTGTCCTTCGATTGCTCTCCAAACTCAAGTGCTGCCAAGCTGGTGGTGGAGGCACTTCCATTCATTTCACAGAAGAGTGGGTCCAAAGAGTGCGCTTAGTCGTTTGAAAGTATAACAACAAAATAAGCAAATGTTTTTAATAAATACAAACAAGAGGATGAAGAAATGGGCAGAAGAAAATGGGGCGAGGGATGAAAAGGGTGGTCGTGGTAGTGGTGGATGGGTCAAAGTAGTGGTGGTCGTGGTGGTCGTGGTGGTCTTGTCAGTGGCTTAAACCGAGAGACAAGAAAGAAAGTGGAAATTTTGTCGATAACTGCATGCAGTGTTGTTGATAAGTGACACACTGTTGCCGTCTGTTACACGCTCTCATGTGGGCGGCAGTGTGCTGTTGATGGAGTGCTGCTGCTGTTGCTGTTGCTGGCCGGCGGCAGCGGTCAGTTCCGCTGACTGTGACATTATTTCAATGGTGGTAGAGTTGTCAATGTGCTGGTGGTGCACGCTTATTTCCGGCTGAACTGGCTCAATGATGGTCGTCTCGATGATAGTCGTCTCATTCTGCTCGGTGCTGCTGCTGAGGACGCGACTTTCTCTGGGTGCCCCAGCGGCCACCACCACCACTGCTGGCTGCTGCTGCTGACTACCACCGTTGTTTCTCTGCTCAGTCACGTCCACTTTGCCCTCCAACTTGCGAAAGTTGCTGCGACCGACGTAGTCGTCGTGGTACTTGATGTAGCACGAACAACAGGAGGGAAATTTGAAAGCCTCCGGATAGGTGCGCTTTTCAGTGGGATGCAATGCCAGAAGACGTTTGTAAGAGTACTTTTGCTTGCAGCGAGAGTACATTCCCATCGGCAAGTTCTCCAGGTGTGTGCAAGGTTTGCCCGGTTTTCTGGTCATAAAAAAGTTGTCAAGGTTAGGCACACGTGAAACTGAATTCTGGCTATACTCTTACTCGCAAATCTCCGCAACCACGGCTTGTGTGTATTCGACCTCATTGACGACGTACACCCACTGGTTTGCCTGGTTCTTGGCCATCTGTGGGTAGATGACTCGAGGCACTTTTCGACACACACTCTCCTCGTCGCTCTCGGGATCGACGTACGACTTTCGAGCGTCAATCTCCTTCGGACCGAATATGTCGTTGAACTGCTGCGGAGAGAGGTCCATTTCGGTTTTGATGGAGCTTTTACTGAGGGCAAAAACAGTAAAATGATAGTTGTCGATTCAAATTAAACTAAAAACTGCCTACTTTGGATAGTTGTCAACAATCTCGCAGAATGTGTCATCAGGCGACTGAACACAGGCTGGTCGACCAGTTGCGCTTAGCTTGGGTGCCAGGACGTTGTGTCGTTGCGGCAGAATGGGCGCCATTTGAGAGCTGTCACTCTGTTCTGCTGATACGACCGGTGGTTCGCGTGTGATTGGGTTGACGGACACCAAAGGAGGGCTGCTCACGTTAGGCAGTCTCACTGGCCCCGGTCTGACGTCATGCGTACTGTTGTTAGCTGGTACCTACACACAAAGGCATTGCACATTAAACTGACCCGCTTTGGCGTTTAAACACTGCTTACCACACTGGTGTCAATCACTTCAATTTGCTTGATATTGTAGTCCTCAAAAAACATGTCTCTTCGCCGTTCATTGAAAGCGGCTGTTGGAGAGGACGTATTTCCGGCGGTGACCATGCTGGAGGAGATGATCGTCAGGTGTGTACCATTTTCAATGTTCTCAGTGATGCAGGTCTTGTTGTAGGAGCCACTCGTCAGTCGAGCTCGACTATCCGATGCGTTGGCGAGCTGAGGTGCTGCTACTGGGTTCAGCTGGACGACCGCGCAGTGCCAGGCAATGGTGAGCAGGAGCAGCACTGGAGCCGCTCTGGCCAGCAGAGGCTGATGGCGCCTGGCAGAGAACATTGAGACGGACGAGTCTGTTTACAATGAAGGATCACAAGGAAGGATGGTGGTTTGGTGGGCGAAATATTGCACTCGGTTTGTGCTCGCCGACTCAAGTGCGACTGTGAGATCAGAGAGTAATTGTGATTCATGCGGTGCTGCTTATACTGCAGTGCTCATTCAGCTCAGTGCCATTTTTGGTTGGCAGTACTTTCACTCCGTATGTCTTCCTCTGTGTGTGTGTGTCTGTATGTGTTGGCTTTTTGTGTCAATCGGCGTTGAAGTGTTGCAGTCGTACAGCTGGTGGCCTTAAGTCTGTGACATATTATTACGGTGCAGTGGGGTGGCAGTTGTCTCTCTTTTTCTTTTCTGTTAGCCTTTCTGCAGACAGCAAGGTGACGGGGGGTGGTGATGCTCTATCGCTGGGCCGATACAAAATGGGGAAAACGAGTGAAAAGAGTGCCACTTTGGTGCACTGAGGTGTCGAATGTCGATGTCGATATGTGTTGTGATAGGAAAGTTAGCGCAGTAGTGAGCGTGTGAGTGAGTGAGAGAGGGTCGGTGAACAGGAGTTGAGTATTGTGACGAGGATGGGAAAGGCCAATGATTGAAGAGGAAGAGAATGAAAAAGGCGACAGAGAACTGCTTACTGCCAGAAAGAGGAAACACATACACACACACACTCGTTCTCTCTGTGTCGGCACCGATGCTGTGCGATTTGCCAGGCAGAAATCATTCACTTCAGTGGCGTCCGTTGCACCGGCGACCGTTGCCGCAGTTGCTGCTCGTAGCCCTCAAAGTTCATCACCAGAGCTGACACATGATGACGCAAAATTGGTCCACTGGACGGCAATGGCAATGAGCGAGCTGACTGGAGGAGAGCTCTCCTCTCGCTCTCTCACTGCAGCAGGTGGACGGTAGCTGAATTGTGGTGACAAGCTAAAGCTGTCCGGCGACGTTCGATTGCTCGAGGTGTTGCGCGCTGATCAGAAGGCGATAAGGACAAAAGAGAGAACGAGAGAAAGAGAGAAAAGAGGCAATGGTGGCAAGCAAGTAAGAACGGCCAGTCGGTGGCTCCGAGATTGAGAGTGGCAATGTGTGGGCTCGGGCAGACGATTGCAGAGGATCGGATGGCGAGATAGTGACCGAATGACGTTGTCCACCACTACTGTTGTCTGCCTCTGATGATGTACTAAAGCGAGGGACGCGTCTGAAGTTAGAAAGAGAAGCGAGTTGTGTTGTGATGTTCACTTCAGGACTGAATGGCAGGCAGCTTCAACAAGTGCTGCTGCTGCTGCTGCTGCTGCTGTTGCTGTTGTTGACGGTGAGTACTCCTCTGTGTTCTCAGCTGAGCGGAGGGTCGGAGGGGATGATGATGCTGTTGGCTCCAGGCAACAAAAGAACCACCGCCAATGCTGTTGCTGCTACTACTGTTCAGCTGCTGTTGCTGCTGCTGTTCGTCTCTCTGGTCCAGCAGGTCGTGCAGAGTGAGGCGTGAGTAGGAGGACGATGCACTCGCTCGATTGTTGATGCCGCTGGTGTTTGAGCCGCTTTGGGTGGCCGTTTTTGGGGCGTCGTGCTCTTGCTCTTCGTACTGATGTAGTTGCTGCTCTTCGGTGAGCGATTTCGATGTTTGCAATGGATGGTGATGATAGGACAGTTGCCTTTGCTGATGCTGTTGCTGCTGCAGTGATTGTTGTTGTTGTTTTTGTTGTTGTCTGCTGATGATCGTACTGTATCTACTTTCCGTATCTTTGGGTTTCAGTTCAAAATTAGCTGTAGTTGGGAGGGGGACGAGAGAAAGTTGTGTCAATCATTAATTTTGGGCAAGTAGTAGAGAGGTGATGTTAAAGACCATAATTATAATAAAAACAACAAAAAGAAGCAGTCAGAGAGCGGTGAAAGCACTCTCTTGTACAAGTTTGCTGCTGTACACTTACGTTTGTTCAAGATTGCCGTCGTCATATGACTGACGCTGCCAGTTATGCTATTCACTGGTGTCTGCTCTTGCTGCTCAGTCGACTGTGGTCGCCTGTGGTGACTGACGATTGGAGGCAGTGTGATTCGAGAGATGGAAGATGCTGATGGCTGCTGCTGCTGTTGCATCCAACCACCACTGACACCTTTTCTGATCTCCGCTTTGACCAGAGTCGGCTTCTCAAGGTTACTGCTGGCGGATGCACCAGTGGTAGTAGTATCTGCCCTTACAGAAGATGATGAGGATGAGGTTGAAGTTGTCAGCTTGGGAAAGGAACTCAAGAGTGAGTTTTCACCACTCCAATCAATCACCTGATTGATGATTGCTGAGGTCTCTGTAGACGTTCGTCGATACCGCTGTCGAGTTTCAAAAATAGTTGGGTGTTGTGGCGAACGATGCAAAGGTGTTATTCTGTGCGTAAAAAAAGGGGGTAAAGAACATGTGAGTTTTCAATCGATTTTTACCTTTTAAATCGAAATTTTTGTCGCCAAACGTGGCACTCAGCGACAAGATTCTTTGGCAGTTCAATCAACGAAAATGAAGTAGAGTGGTTGTTTTGTTTCTCAACAGTAGACAAATCATCAAAGGTGAGTCTATCGATGGTGTAGAGGAGATTAC
>JAALOO010000487.1_pt1 | contig 11148 bp, 14 predicted proteins | sample 7257641 | NCBI WGS metagenome assembly JAALOO01 (sample SAMN14085613, study PRJNA598686) | mite metagenome | biome: ENVO:01001000; feature: ENVO:01001002; material: ENVO:01001226; isolation source: single female mite from University of Michigan culture on fish food culture... ... | reverse complement strand
TCCTCAGTCAGCTGATTTGGCACGCTCAACTTCAAAATCGGCAACCCGGGACAATTCAGTCTTCCAACACTTTTATTTTATTATTTCCCTACAATGTCCTTCTCCTTCTTCTACGCCGTTTGGGAGGATGGATTTTCAATGCCGCCAGTTTTTTGTGGTTTACTCGAAGAACATGAATCTGCTGCTGTTGTTGTTTAGTGGTAGTTTTGCTTCCATCACCGTTTCCTGCTTTTGCGTAGAAGATGGTCGAAACTGTGATGAAGATGATGACTGCAAGGAAGAGGTACCAGTACTTGGTCAGTATTTCCAGAACCTTCTCCACAAGGTTGTGGTTCGATTTAATGGTAAGTCTTTTGAACATCTTCTCTTCGTTCTTTCTCAGCTGCTCTAAATTCTTCTTGAATGTCGGATCAGACATCACGTCGCTCCAGTTGAAGGTTTCTTTTTTCTCTAAGTGTGGCAAAATGATCGTGTTGTAGGCGCTTAAAGCAAGTGTGCCCCACGCCAGCCCGCCAATTATCCAAACGGTTATTTTCGTAGAGTACTTGACCAGGCCACCGCCAACTTTTGAAAGCAAAGGTTGTTTACTTTGTGTCAACGCCAACCTCTTGTCATACACGGCCTTTGTATTTATCGAATCGATATACTTTTTACTGGGGTTCCAGGTGAATGCCATTGAACAAAACAGCAGCAGGAACATCAACAAAATGAAGCTTTTCATTAGTCTACGCAAAAAATGAAGACAACAAAGCAAACTAAAGTCTTCGCTCAAATGTAAACTCAACTGACTTTATTGTTTTCATTTACGGTAACTTCGAAAACTGAAATGTTAGTGTTTAGAAGCAAATTCTACAACACAATTCGTTGATCAGGTGTCGTTTTTCTTTCTTTTCCGTTTCCTCCTTCTTCTCTTCTTACTTCGCCGTTTGTCAGCTCCTCCCGCGACCACAATAATGTCCTGCATTTGCTGTGCTCTTAGTTGCTTCTCCAAGGCCCGCTCCTTGCTGGTGCGCCACATGAACATGATCAGCGCAATGTTGACGATGACAAAGATGAGGCAGGAAGCTATGAAGTTGTTTCGAAAGAAGGCAAAGACCGGCTCTTCAGTGGTTGGATCGGGTGACGGCTTTTCGGCGAGTTTACTTTTATTTTGTAACTTGCTGATGTACTCTTCAAGCATATTATTATTTCCACTTGTTTTATTGCTCCATCCCATCAGGTTTAGCGTCTCCTGAATTGAGAGTGACACTTGCTGCCAGATGCTAACGGCGGCAGTGACCGAGAAGAGGGCCTGCAGGAGGACCTTGGCGGCGTTTCCGGCACCTCCCACGTACTGCCACGCTTTCCTCAGTTTGCCCTTCTTCACTGGGGCAGACTTGTCATCATCAACAGACAAGTCTGACACTTTCTGGTGCATCTTCAGGTCCCAATTGAATGGCAGCGGTGCAGCACCATCATCAGCTTCTATTGTTTGTTCTGAAGCAGTCACTTGCATGTGAATTGATAGGAGCCGAAGCATTTGGAGGGTTGCAGCTAATGCAAGCAAAGATGATGGTGAGGTGCAGTTTAGCAGTTTCATTGAGCAACACCATTTCACAAGTTTTTCTGATGGCCAACTCATTTTCAAAGAACTGCTTTGTTGCTGCTAGAAAACTTTCGAAAAAAAGTTCCAACTTTCATTGAGCAGCAGACGCTTTTTTTTAAAAGGCTCTCAAAATGTACACGCACTCTTATCATCTTTTGGGCTTTCACTTTCTCAACCAAAGTGACACTACGTGTCCTTACTTCTTTCAAGCGCAAGGCAATGACATTTGAAGTGACCGAAGAAGGCAATGGCTGCGCCGGGATGCTCGCATTTGGCAGTGATCGAGGACGAGGAGGAGGAGGGCCGCAGCACCAGGCACCGCTTCACGCTGCTGATGTGACCGCCAATGGGGGAGGAATTGAGGAAGAGGTGGACGACGCTGGAGGGCCTGGTGGAGAGGAGTTTGCTGCACTAGCAGCACCACCACCAACTCCTTCGGAGACTCCGCTGCCCATCGAGGACACCACTGCAGATGGAGATGTGGCTGCAACTGCCCGGCCAGTGAGGCTGTCCACTGTGCTGAGTGGAGTAGTGCAGCCACGTAGAGGCCTTCTCCTTCGTGAGCCTCCCCCAGCTGCCCTCACCAGTTTGACTGCTACTCCTGCGGTTCCGAGCAGCCACGTCAGTGGCCTGAAGAACCTGGGCAACACCTGCTACGCCAACTCCATTCTCCAGGCGCTGTACTCGTTGAGCAAAATTCGCCGACACTTCTACCACCTGGACGACGATGACGGCGGCGGGCCCTTTCACCGCATTCTCAGCCGCCTCTTTGCAGAGATGCGCAAGTGCAATCGCAACCAGGGCATCCTCTCGCAGGTGTGTTCCTTTGGCGCCGTTAAGCCGGTGGAGTTTTGTCGCGAGTTTCGCAAAGCCAAGCCTCAGTTTCGACGCAATGAACAGCAGGACGCGCAGGAGTTTCTCTCGTTGCTGCTCGATCTACTGCACGATGAGTGCAACAAGGCAAAGAAGGCGAGCAAAAAGGAAGAGAAAGGGGAGATTTTGTATGAGACACCGTCGCAACCACCACCACAACCTCCACCTCCTCCACCTCCTGCCACTCCTTCCGAACCAAGCAATGCCGAAGAGGCCTGGGAGCAGCATGTGACAAACGTGGACAATAGTTTCTTCTCCAAGCTGCTCATGGGCCAGTCCGAGTCCTGTCTCACCTGTCAGACGTGCGGCAACAGCAGCATCTCCTGGAGTTCATTCTGGCAACTGCCGCTGGCGGTTCAGAAGGAGAAGAAAAAGACCTCCACTGTCGCTGCTGTTGCTGGGGAAGAGGCAGCCGCCAATGGCAGCTCAGTGGCAGAACAGGGTGAACAGAAGGAGCCCACTCTCACACTGGCCAACTGCATCAGCGAGTTCATGGAGACGGAGGTAAGTGCGGTTTTTGAGTACTGCACTGACCTCAGATTTAAATTCACTACCTTCGGCAGATCCTCAGCGACGACTGTGCCCCGCTCTGCGAGAAGTGTAACCGCCGTGAGCCTGCCTCAAAGAAGCTGACCATCGTCCGCTCACCACGCTACCTCATTTTGCACCTGAAACGCTTCGATGAGAACGGCACCAAAATCACCCGTCCAGTGACCATCTCCAGCCACCTGCGTCTGGCCGGACTGAAGTACCGTCTTCGCTGCTGTGTCCTCCACCGAGGCGGCGAGGTCTTCCAGGGCCACTACACTACGCTCATTGCGGAGAAGGAGCAGGCCCCGGTGCCGGCCGCCCCTGACCTCTCTCTTTCCACCCGTCCTTCGAAGAGGCAGTCACTGTGGATGCTCGCAGACGATGACGCCATCACTCCAGGCATCTCCGAAGAGCGTGCTCTCAATTGTATGAAGCGATACGCCTACATTGCCGTGTACCAGGCTGAATCGGCAGGGGGCGGCAAGTCATCGAGTGACAAGGTCAAGGGCAGCTCTGTGCCAGTGGATAAGCTACCGGAAGAGCAGCAGCCTGAAGAGGAGGTGCTAGTGCAGCTGGCGCAGCAGCTTGAAATTGAGGACAAGGTTCAGCAGCAGCAGGAGCCTAAAGAAGAGGTATTGGTGCAGCTGCTGCAGCCTGAAGAAGAGGTGCTGGTGCAGCAGCAGCCTAAAAATGAGGTGCTGGAGGAGGAGGAGACAGTTTCCAGCCAGCTGTTGTGAACAAAACTGTGTTTAATTTCACAAAGTTGCAGTAAGGAATTTTAACCGGCATTGTTTCAGGCTCAGTCCAGCTGTCTCGCTGTTTTTCATATTAGGCGTTGCCCTGAGCCATTAAACTTAAATTAGTTCTGGAAGCTTTGGAGCAACGTCACCAGCTAAACCCTTACTACAGTTATTAAAATTCACAGTCTTTTTAGCATCATCAGTTGATTGATTGTGGGAAACTATTTTCGAACTACAAACTATCAAACTATTGCTGTTACTAAAATACAGCTCATCAGTGTTGGTCAGGTCAGTTGAAAAGCAGCTTCACATCTCCTCACATTTCTGCTCAGCTATTGTTTTACTGTTTTTCTTCAGCAACCCTTCCCCTTTCCACCACTACTGACTCTAACGACATGGACGACATCAGCGATGGCGTCCGTTCCTTCTTCGAAATGGTCGGCCTGGCGAACAAGAAGAAGAAGGAGAAGCTGGGCAAGGTGCCTCGACAGGCTCGGGCGAAGGGCTCAAAGCAAGGAGGGAGTCGTGCCCGGGCGGTGAACAGTCACACCAAGCAGTCAATGGGCGGCGGAAAGTCGTTGGCGAAGGTTCGCTCGGCAGAGCCGGCGGCACGTCAGCGAAGCGCCTCAGGAGAGCGCACCCGCTCCACCTCTCACTCCCGTTCCTCGAGCATGGCCGGCGTCTTTGCGCCCCGCCTGCTGCCCGTGTCGGGGGCAGTGGCGGGCGCCACCAGCCACGACCACAACTGGCTGAGCATCAAGGAGATGGTGGAGCAGGGCTTCCACTGCGCAGTCTACCTCATCCACTGCGCCGAGCACAAGAAGGTGGCGGTGAGCAAGCCCACTGACCGCCAGGCCATGTGGATGCCCTTCACGCCCATTCCGCCGAATCGCAGCTGGGAGGAGGCCGGACAGACTGGACTGCTGCTCATTCTGTCGGGGGGCAATGTGGAGCTGTCGCTGCGCCTGGACGAGCATTGCCCCTACACGGAGCGATCGCTAATTGAGGTGCACGACGTGCAGCTGCCGCAGTCGCAGGAGATCATGAAGCGTCTCACGTGGTACGTCCGCCTGGAGCAGGAGAAGACCGGCTTCAAGTGCTGCGAGGACAGTGACACCCTCCTCTGGATCGACGTGGCGGACATCAGCGAGCAGACGCAAGCCGTCATGGACTACCTCTGGGGCACGGAGCTGGTCGAGCTGACCGCCATCGTGGGCACCTGTCTCCGTGAGGGCCAGTCGCTGTACACCTCATTCGACGAGCGCAGTCTCGAGGTGGCTTTCAAGCACGTGCCCCGCAACCCACCGGTGGGCAATGAGCAGCAGCTGCTATACAGTGCCCACCTCACAGAGAAGGACATTGAACGCCTGTACAGTGACTACATTGAGCACTGTCACCCGGCGAAGGCCATGGCCGCCCACTCCTTCAAAGTCTTCCTCACCAAGTACGGCTTGCGCTACACCGACGACCGCCTGTGGGCTTTCTTTCGCGCCTTCAACTCGAGCAACAGCGGGGCGATCTCTTTTCCGGAGCTTCTAATCGGCCTCGCCTGTATCGACAACAGCTCCATTCACAATGAGGAACGGGCGGCTTTTGTGCTGCGATACTACGACGTCTACCGCAGGGGCTTCCTTACCGAAGACGACCTGCGACTGATGCTGCAGGACATTCACGCGCTCAATCCGGATAACTCCGACGGCGTCACGGAGGAGTCCATCGAGGCGGAGCTGAGCAACATCTGGCGCGCGGTGAGGCCGGAGAGGGACGAGGAGTTGGGGAAGAACATCATCCGCCAGCGTCGCTTCCTCTCTGCCGTCGGCTCGCACAAGATTCGCGGCACCTCGAAGCTCTGCCGCCTGGGCAAGTCCATCTGCACGGCCATCAGCTCGGCGATCTTCATGCGCGCCCAGCGAACGGCCAACCAGGAGAAGAAGCTGGTGAGCGTCCTCGAGCAGCCGTACCACGGCTCCTGTGTGGGCTGTCGCGCGAAAAAGGCTCTGCTGGAGGAGTCCGTCCACCGACTCACCTCGGAAGGCTACTCTGACAAGATGGAGCGGAGCTCAGCGCTGAAGCCAGTGGAGACGGCCAGCGGTGGAGAGGTGGGCCGAGGCGGCAGTGCCGGCGCTGTGGCGGGCGGTGGCAAGCACGGCAGTCGAGTGCACCGCAAGAAATCGCACCACAAGTCGGTGCGCAGCCGAAAGACCCAGCAGGTGGGCAGCAACACCAGTCTGAACGCCCTCAGCTCGCTGTCCAGTGTGGAGGGCATCGCCGACGCACTGCCCAGCGCCATCCTCGGCACCAAGGACATGGAGGCGGCGCAGGAGGTGGCCGCCCGTCTGCTCCTTCAGCTGCGCGCCTTTGCTCTGGTGAAAGGGGACACGGCCAATCCGGTGGGCTTCCAGACCAAGTCGGACAGCAGCGCCCGTCGCTTTCTCGACCACCTGGAGCAGCTGGAGAAGGCGCTGGTGCCGGTGCTGCGCAACAACCGCGTCGTGCAGGTGCCCTCGCCGGTGTACGTCGTCGGCGACATTCACGGCAACCTCGATGACCTGCTCAGCCTGGAGCGCAGTCTCTGGAAGCGCTTTCCACTGGTCGGTCCGAATATGCTCTTTCTCGGGGACATTGTCGATCGTGGAAAGTGGTAAGTTGATGATGAGGATGAGGGTGGGGACAACTGTTGTGCTCTTGATTTCTAAAACACGCCTTTCGTTGCTTAGGTCAGTAGAATGCGCCACGTACCTCTTCTGCATGCTGGTCATGGCGCCGGAGAAGGTGACACTGCTCAGAGGAAATCATGAGGTAATGGAAGTTGAATATAGTTTGTCTATTGATAATCTCATAATTTACTGTCTGTTTTTAGGTTCGATCGTTGCAGTGCAACTACAGCTACCAGGGTGAATGCCTGACCAAGTACGGCGACGATGTGGGCATGAAGATCTGGCAGCTGACGAATCGCATCTTCGATGTGCTGCCGCTCTGTGCAGTCGTCGACGGAGCGGCCTTCTGCGCTCACGGCGGCATACCTCGTGCGGCGGCCACCCTCGAGGAGATTGCTGCCAATTTGCCAGCATCAATTGGCGAACCGCAACAGGAGTCGCCCATAGCCTGGGAGATTCTCTGGTCCGACCCGATGACGCAGCCTCAGTTCATCGACACTGCCCGCACCATGCAGTTGGACGTCTCACAGTGCGGCGGATTTCTGCCCAATCGAAAACGTGGCACTGCCTGGGCCTTCAGCGAGGAGGCGGTGGACCGTTTCCTCGCCGCCAATGGTCTCTCGCACATTTTCCGAGCTCATGAAGTGCCCGTAAGTGAAGTGATCTTTTTGAATCATTTCCAATTCACTAACTCATTTGCTCTGTGCTCATATTCAGGCCAACGGCTTCTCGTTCCTCTTTGATCGTAAATGCACGACGGTGTTCAGGTATGCGCTTTTAGTGATTTTCAGGTTTCCTGTTTGGTTAATTATGCTTTTTTCTTTTTTGTAGTTGCAGTCATTACTGTAATAATCAAAACGAGTGTGCTATTCTCTATGTGGATGGCAACCAGATTCGTCCGATTCGCATCGACACCAGCAACAATGCTTCAGCCACTGACTAAATTAGCTTCCGCACTCTTTTTACTTTTCAACAAGGTGCACATTTAACTTTGTATTATTGATGTTTGTTATTTGTAAATTAGAATGTACCTTTCATTTGTTTCAAAAGCTTTTTGCAACAATTCACCGCTCTAGTCTGTTTATAGGCAGCATTGAGAAGCTAAAGTTCTTAAAGATTTGAGTGTTTAAAGATTTTAAATTGAGAAAGTGAAGAATGCCTCCTTCTAAGATGAATATGAAGAGGAAGAGAAAGAACAAGAAGCCTCGTCCTTCAGCTGCACGCCCCGCTGTTGACCTGTCGCTGTTGTGGAAAGCCGCCTTCTGCCAAAATGCCCAACTCCGTCGTGGTGAATGGCTGCGAGTGGACCTGGCTGCAGGACTGCGGGCCATCCAAAAGGCGTTACAGTCTAATGGCGGTGGTGGCGGAGTGTCACTCTCCTACCTCTCCACCGCCTACCTCGGCCTCTGTCGAATCATGGCATCGCAGGTGCACCACTTCTGCGACAATGTCACCGTGCCTCAAATTGACTTTGAAGAACTCAATGAACAGCTTCGCAGTCGACGAGGGCGTGGACGAAGGTGCAGGGACAATGCAGTGTCTCCAATTGATGACAGCCACCGTGCTGATCCGCTGCTGCGAGAGTTCTACGATACTTGCGCTAAGATTGAGGCCTTCAAGGTGCAACAACAACAACAGCAGCAAGAGCAGATGACCGAAACAGATGGCGCCCTACCGTTGGCCAGTCTTCTCTCTGCTGCCCAGCTGTCATCACTGAACCAAACAGTGGAGACCAACTCTGCGGGCACTGTCAACGAGTCTGAAGCGACCGCCTACTTTGAAGGACTGTACGAGCAGATGAACAGCGCCAACTTTGAAGATGAATTCGCCGACGTGATGGACGAGCACTTTAGAAACGGCAAAACAAACAAGAAGAAAAAGAAAAAAGAGATCACTGATAGTGAAAGTGGTCCTTCAAAACAACTTTCAGACTTGCATCAACACGAGATTCCGCCGGTGATAGCTGCCACTGAAGTGCACACCGACATCTATGAAGATATTTATGTGCCACCAGTTGAGTTGTCAATGCCTGTTGAAGAGAAAAAGGAAGAAGAAGAAGAAGATGCAGACAAAGTGAATGAGCCATCAACAGTGAAGGAACAACAACTGCCTCTGGCTCTACCAAATGAAGCTTCAATTCTGAAGGCACTGGCTGCTCCTTTACCGGATAAACGACCACGACGACGCCTGCGAAGAGTCCGCCGCAAGCGAGCCAGGGCCAAGCTGACTAGAGCCAAGCGACTGTCCGGCTTGAAGCTGCACATGGAAGAGTACTGCAAGTCAAAGAGTGGCTACCAGTTTGCGGTGGAGGAAGACGCCGACTCGAAGCTGACTGAGCCCAGCCGATCAATGTCGGAGCACTTGACGCCACACTTTTCCCCAGCAGTCGCTAGCAGAAGCCACTCAGAGTGTTCTGAGCCACCGCCTCAACAGGAAAGTGAAAAGCAAATTGTTGCTCAAGAAAGCACCGTTTCAGAGCTGCAGCCTCCTCTCGTAGCTAATGATGACTGTACCGAAGTGCAGATTAACACCACTAGTACAGGTAAATGTGATTATTGATGGGGCTTAACGTTATTAATTTCAATCTTTTGCAGTTTCACCATCTGACGTTGATTTGCGTGACTCCCTTTCTCCGTTGATTGTGCCGTCAGTGAATGCTGACTTTGCCGAAGATAATGGCTTCTCTGACAACTTTGTGGACATTTCAGAAGTGCCAAAGCAGCCTCAAGTGCCGGCGGTTAAGCCATTGAAACGACAACCGTTTCCAGTCGTCAAAAACTACCGTCAAGTGCAGGTCAATACCGGCGAAAATGTCGCTTCTTTGCCTGCTTCCACAGAAAAGATTAGCGACAATCAGATTCTCTCTTTGCTCAACTCCACAATGGACGAGCAGTCGGCGAATGAGCTGCCCTTTGCTGACTTTGTCAACTGCATTAAGCAGCCACCTTCTCGACAGAATGTCGCCCTCACCTTCTGCTCTCTGCTCAGTCTTAGCTCTCAGCCTAATTCAGGCGTCAAGCTGAACGACGAAAAAGCGACAGTGAACAGCGGCACTAGCAAAAAGAAGCTCGCTGATTTTCCCAAATTGACCATTTCGTTGACATCCAAGTCAGCAATATCTGGTCAATCTAAATTGAATTAAATTAAAAAGCACACGATGCTTATTTGCATCTGAAAGCTGTAACGGGGTGTGTGTGTAGGCAGATGATTCACCGAACATGGCAGAAGAAGAAGGCGATTTATCGTTTGCAGATTCAAGCGTTGATCATTTGTTCCGCTGCACTGGCGAAGGCCATCAGGAAAGTGAGGAAGACTGCTGCAGCGAGAAGTACACCCTTTCACTCACTTCTGTATGCTTAAAGCACCTGATTGATGGTATATTATGTCAGTTGTACACCATGTGTGTTGATGAAAACACACAGTTTCCAAAACAGGTTTCACTGCATCAGCAGCGGTAGTACATTTGCCGTTAGCAACTGACAGGCAATTTATTCACAGCCAAGAACTACCAAAGGGTTTTTAGTTTTGTTTTTGTTTTTTAATTGTTTTCCTCAACGCGCACATTTGTGCTCTCATATACACTGGTGCATCTACATTGCAGTTTACAGCATTAATTTGCTCAGGGTACGTTCCCTCGAAGACAGCACAAAATTTTGTTTTTTGTTGTTTGTTACCTTGAAACTTTCACTGCCTTCCTTTTATCACCGACATAATCAGATGATGGAAGCGTTTAAAAAAGCTCTAACCCGTACGACTTGGTCATCATTCCTTCACTGGATTCCTTTCACTTCGGATCGACGCATTTTCTTTCCTCCACCGTAACTTTCAACAACTGTCGTCATGGCCCACTCTTACCATCGTAAGTTTTTAATTTTGACCACTTTTACACTTTCTAATCTATTTTTGGCAGACCGAGCTTACACTACTCCAGCTATCTTTGTTGATATGCACAATGGTTTGGTTCCACCCGATCACCCAGTTGTGGGCGGCGATAACGTTAACGGTACCATTCTTAGGCAGTGTCTTGATCTTAACTTTATGGACTAACATTTCCGTCTAATAGGAGAAAAAATCTACTGCGGCCGAGCCATCAAGGATGGTGATGTCATTCCAGGGAAGGTAGTTCAGAGGTAAGGACGTTACACAAATTAGAACTGCTTAGTTATAATGCCTTCAAATTCTATTGTTCTTAGCCATGGATGTTGTTACGTGGCTTGGGGCGGAAAAGAGCACGCTATGGAGAACTACCAGGTTTTATGCAATCCGAGAGGTGCTTCCAAGCTGGTTTGGGTGGATGCCTCAAATGGAGAGATTCCACTGGGCGCTCTGGTCGCCGGTAAGCAGTCGGATGGAACTAAGCTCTACTTTGGTCGAACCTACCACGAAGGTAGCCACGTCGTTGGAAAGGTGCACCCTGAGCATGGTATATACTAGGTTTTCTAGTTTTCTTTTCAAAACACTGACACACATCTTTTTATCCTGCAACCAGGCTGTCTTTACTTCCCTTTTGGTGGTAATGAGAATTCTACAAAATCTTACGAAGTACTGGTGCTAAAAGAGACGAAGTGCGCTCCCTACTGAACGATTCAATCGGTCACTAAAGCCAATGAGAAGAGTTGATTTAATCAATACAAAACTTCTCGTTAATCTTTTATATATTTTTTCAACTGTCAACACTGACAATTTTGTGCCCTTACAATAAATGTATAAAGCTATTTAGATGCGATTTCCGATTACCTGTGATTTTAGTAATCTTTTTATT
>JAALOO010002230.1_pt1 | contig 11156 bp, 12 predicted proteins | sample 7257641 | NCBI WGS metagenome assembly JAALOO01 (sample SAMN14085613, study PRJNA598686) | mite metagenome | biome: ENVO:01001000; feature: ENVO:01001002; material: ENVO:01001226; isolation source: single female mite from University of Michigan culture on fish food culture... ... | reverse complement strand
ATCGCATCCGGCGAGAGTAGGAGAGAGGGAAAAATGTTTAAACAGGCCTAATCGTCCGCGACATTCGACAGTCAAAAACGTGCCAGTAGAAAATAAGTAAAAAGCCAGTTGAAACTCGTTCACACTTGGCATTGGCTCGCTCTTGATAATGACATTTACCTGCCTGCTGCTTTTGCTGCCTAAAGTGTACCTCACTTGCAGACGACGACGATTATTTTCTCTCTCTTTCTCCTTTTCTACTTTCATTTTTTGCCGGTGGCCCTCAAAGTTGGCTGTTCAGCAACAGCAGCAGCACTGCTTCTAAAAGCCAAAAGTTTAGTCGATTGAATCTCATACACACACTCTCAGACTTACCACTACTTTCAACAAACCCAAACTTCAACTTCAGCTTCGATTGATGGAGAGACTGCAGTGACTTTTGATCTCCAAATGCTAGTGCTGCTGCTGATCACTGTTCAATGATGTTGCCTACTACTGTTTCAACTACCACTACCACTACACATTTACCACTTTCGGTGACACTGAGCTCTCTCTCGCTCGCTCTTTCACAAAGCGATGATTAATTGCTCTGCAGTGGTTGCAGCAGCACTCGGCACCGCTAATGGCAATTATGTCTCATTAGCTGCAGTTTTCCAAACGTTTGGAGAGAGCTTGACCAAAGCCTGCCTCAACTGCTGCCACCCCAACTCCAACAGACTCTGGAGAGAAAGTGAAAAAAAACAGAAACTGAAACAGCGAGAACTGGCAGGCAAATGCTTTGCATTCTCAGCTATTTGCATTAGTTAGAATACTTTTGTTATTGTGAGCTGCTGATCAGAATGGATGATCAAGCAAAAAATGCACTTGATTGTGAACTTTTGGTGCATTTTAGAGCACAAAAACACTGTGTTTCAATAGAAAAATCTTAGAGCACTGGTTGGGATCACTGTTAATGAGAATTACCTTGAGAGAAAGTGCAAAAGTTGAGCAAAAGCGACTAAAGAGACGGCGGTGAGCATCATCATCTTCATCATCATACTCTTTTCTCTCCCTTGCACTCATTTGCATCTTTATTGGACACGAAATGGACATCATCTTCTTTTTGGCTGTATTTTTTACCTGCAAAACACACCGCGCAGTGTGTTTGGCACACTCGCCAATTGATGTGGTTCGAATTTATAAATACTAATTAGACCTGGCAGTGTCTGCTGTTGGATGCACGCACAAGAAGATGAGTTGAGATGAGATGTGCGTGAAAGGCACGCACACATCGCATGCTGTGAACTGCAGACAAACAAGCTCAGCACGATGATTTATCAGATGGTGCCGATGGTGCAATAACAGAATTCTCTTCAATCACAAAGTAAATAGCCGTAAGAATGTTTTAAAATAGAAGATTGGAAGAGACTTTCAATACTTGTTACCCTTTGATTGGCTGTTGCTTAGGGTGCCTGAGATCTGCACTCACATGGCCACCAAAAAGTGAGCAAAAAAACAGTTTTTAGATTAAAACCATGTGATCAGCTAGCTGTCAGCACCTTGCGCTGTAAATTATACCTTTTTACGACCTGACTGCAACATTGATTTTCTTCATTTTCAATTTCATACTAAAACTAATGCTAATCATTCTCACATAATCCACTACAACTTCAACAGCTAAACATGGTGACCAGCTGGATCGACGGCAGCTTCATCTACAGCACCTCGGAGACGTGGCTCAATGCGATGCGCACCTTTGAGAATGGCACCTTCCGAACGGATGCGACCGGCGGTTTTCCTCCTCGAAATCGAGACCGCGTTCCGCTGGTCAACTCGCCGCCCGCCCACCACCTCAAAATGTCCGCCCCGGAGAGGATGTACTGTAAGTACTGTCACTTTTTGAAGTAAACAAAAATCAGCTGATTTCTATTTACACACAACTTTTTCGACCTTTTTTCTCAAATGAAGTGCTGGGCGACCCTCGCACCAACCAGAATCCGGTCATTCTCGCCTTTGGCATTCTCATGTTCCGCTGGCACAATGTCCTCGCCAGGCGGGTACAGTTGGAGCATCCCGACTGGTCAGATGAGGACATCTTCCAGCGCACTCGACGTCTGGTCATTGCTAGTCTACAAGTAAGTGCAAGAGTTGAGGTGTTTTTCAACAACAGTTTCATCATAACCACCTTCTTTTTCTCCTCTGCAGAACATAATCCTCTACGAGTACCTGGAGACGCTGTTTGATGAGCCGATGCCGCCCTACGGCGGCTACAAGCCTGACGTCCACCCGGGCATTAGTCATGTCTTCCAGTCGGCGGCCTTCCGCTTTGGCCACACGATGATCCCTCCTGGTCTGTACCGGCGAGACGCCAAGTGCAACTTCCTCAAGACGCCCAGTGGCCACGATGGCATTCGCCTCTGTTCCACCTGGTGGGACGCTGTGGTAAGTGATTGGGACAAACTTTTTAATAAGGCTTCAACTCTTGACTAATTTTTGGTTTTTTCCCAGGGCGTCCTGCCGAATGCCGGCCTCGAAGAGCTTATCATGGGTCTCTCCTCGCAGATTGCCGAGCGGGAAGACTCTGTCCTCTGTTCGGATGTTCGAGGTAAGTGGAACTTTGTTTTTGGCACATCGTTTAGAACTCGATGAGCTTTGAAAAGATTTTAGGAATTAGCAAAAAATCATTTATTGTCGCTTTTCTGAGGATTTGTTTAGGCTTAAAAATCTTTTCTTTTTTTTTGCTTTTCTGCACGCAACGGCTAATTAGGTCGAAAACAACAAAAAGTGAACAGTCACAGTTTGTAGAAAAAGTGCACTTCTGCACTTTGTGCTAAGTGCAAATCTGTCATCGACTGTTCGACTGACAATTGTTGTCTGCTGTTGTTTTCACTACCAATCTTACACAACACACCACACGCAGAGTTTGCAGAGTTTTCATTCACCAAGACTGAACTTGCAGTTGAGAAATTAATTCAAATCAATTCACCGCTTTTTGCCTGCTGATGACCGTAGCAGTAGCCGACACAAACACACACTTGTTGCACTCAATCGTGTCTGTGTTTTCAATCACAGTGCTCGGCCATTGCCGGTCATTGTTTTCATTTGCTGTTGCTGTTCTTCTTCTTTTTCATGTCTTGTCTTGTTTTGGATGTCACTTCTTTTTCTTTTGCACCACTGCCTGCCATCCTTGCTTCTTTTCTTCTTCTTGCCCAGTTGACAATCGAGTTCTAATTGTCATCTTCCCTGCTAGGCAGCAGTTGTACACTGACTTTTCTCTCTCTTGTTATCTTTAACTATTGGATGGCATATTGGCAGCTCTTTCTCTTTCTCTCCACTCTTTTCACCGATAGTTTGATAGTCGGTCAATGTTAGAGTCGCTCCAGTGCACGACAGTAAGTGTTTGCATACACGCAAGGGAGAAAAGGAGAAAGAGCAGCAGCAGCAGTTGAACAGTTTGAGCAGTGTGTTTGACCAGCAAAGACGAAGAGAAGAGCTTCTGCCAAAGTAGTGAAAGTTCCCACTGCAAAGTGCAATGGCTTGTGCTCTTGCTCTTGGAACACTGTTGTCGTCTTCTTTGCACACAACTTTGCGCATCTCTTTTGTGTGGCCGTATTTTCCAATCGAAGCAGGAGCAGCAGCAGCACTCACTTTCTTGTGTGTGCCATATGTGTTCAAGTGGTGGCCTACATTTTAATTGATAGAGTTGAAAAGAAAGAAGAGAAGATGAAAGAGCCTGCCGAACCTTGATCATTGGTTGAATGGTGCTTCACAGTGAAGGAGTTTTTTTGTTGATTTGCACCCTTTTTAGGTGGCTACCTGGATGATCATTGCATAGCCTACCTTTTTTAGTGGTCATGCTGCTGTTTATTGTTTGCCTGCAATTAGCTGGAAATTGAGCATTCGATATGCCCCATAAATTAGCTTCGGTACTTCGTTTCGAGCAATTGATCTGTCAGCATCTCCCCCTCCTCTGTTCATTGTGTAAATCGTGATCGACCACGATTTACTTCTACTGATTGATGACTGACAGTTGTTGCCTGCTGCTTGCCTCTTTTTGCTAATTGGCCGATTTGGTGGCTGATTTTAGTGGTGATTTGTGTGTGTGTGTGTTTTCTCCTCTTTCATTTGTGTGTTTTGCCAACCAAACTATAAGATAATTCATCTGATTTTAGCATTTTAGATTGTTGTGCAAGATATGCAATGCAGTGCTGTTTTTCACACAGTTTCCTGACAATGGCAGCTTCAGCTGCGCAATTAATTTGATGGTGCAGGTTAGTGAACTTCTTCTTGTTCTTTGCCATCTTCTTAGCATTTTCAATGCAATGAGTGGTTTGGTCCAACAACGTTGGACAATCGGTGAGGCATTGCAACTCTTGAGACAGTGGACATCGCTCTCCAATCACGGCCAACACTGCTGAAGATGGACGAGGATGATGTGAGAAGAAGAAAGATGAGCGGAAAATCGGCTTGCAACACTACATTGAGACTACTGGCCAGTCCAGCCTGCAATCCAAATGGGAATAGCTGTGGTGTGAACTGTTGCAACACACAGCCGGCAGATATTAGCAGCAGCTTACTTTTTCATCTCCTTCTCGAAAAATCGGCAATTTTTTCACTCTCTCTTGTTGAGATGTCCAGCGTCTTTTTTTGTAGTTCCTTTTAGCACACCTACCCGTTCAATTCTGCGATGTCGCAGTCGTTGCAAAGGAGTTGCAGCGGCAGCTACTGTAGAAAAAGCACCGCTCAAAAAAGCTCTCAGCACAGTTTGACAATTGAGGTCAAGAGTAGCACGTGTAAGAAAGTGCAACGGGTACGCAACGACAACGTTTGACGTCTCAGTTTGACGTTCAGCGTTTGCAAACTCCGAGTCAACACGTCTGTCTCATGTCTGCTGCCGTTGCAATTTTGTCTTCTCGTTTTTATTTTCATTGCGCATTGGCATTAGCAGCAGCAGCACTGATTGCTAAGTGCAAAGTCGAGCCTGTTTCGTTGAGCTAGGCTAGCTGCTGCTAGATCAGCGAGACTTCGATGATGATGATGATGATGACGATGATGAAAGTCTTGTTGTAGCCAAAGTATCTCTGTAGTCGTCGTCGTACCTGTACCGACTGGACTGAGTGATCAAATTATGTGCTTAGCTTTAATATTTTTTACTTACATGGCGATTAGTCAGGGACAGAGTAGACAGATCACTGAGGCGAGTGTTGTGGGAGACTAATTTGTGGGGAGCAATAATAAAAAGGGGGATAATTTGACAAATCAGAACGGCTGAAATCGATCGCGGTAAGAGAAATAAATCGACGTGAAATCGCGATTCGCATGAATTCCGCAGCATCCGTTTTGATTTATGTTGTTTTGTTTGAACTTTTAAGTGCGTTTGTACTAGCTGTTGTCAAGTGTTTAGAGGGTAGAGTTGTCTAAAAGAACAAGAGGAGGGTCTAATCACCAGAGCAAATGATCATTTTCTGGAAGTACCTTTTTCATTTTCATTTTTACACAAATAAACGAGAAGTAATTTTTGCATAGCAACAGCGTACAATCGATAGTTAAAATTATTTTAATTGCAATTAAAAAAAGTTTAGTTGACAATTGTGAAAAATGCTTACAAAGTTACAGAGAATACCAATTACTCAAAAACTTTGACTTTGATAAGTTCAACTACCTTTGGAGTACATTTTGGCTCAGCAAACAAAAGATTAAAGTTAGTAGTGGACACTAATAAGAACACTAAAGGTGAACATTATTAGTTATTGCACTTCCAGTACATTTGCACTTATACTGGACTGATTCAGGTGGTCAATTAGACAAAAAAGACAAAAACACATTTAACAACCTGTCAACAAAAAACAACAGCGGAAATAGAAGTAACAATTTTAGGAGAAAAAATGATAGTAATTAGCACTCTTGGATTGTTTTATTGTTTCCTCAAAAACTGTAGTGCACCTCTCTTTTGGTGTAGCTGGGTAGTTAAGGAGATTACCAAGGCTCTTTTTTCTTTTTTCTCCAAATTACCAATGTTCACCTGAACACAGGCATCTCCCATTTCCGGAGCGTAAAATCGCGCAAAGGCAAACAAAAGCTCTAATTAAATTAATTATTACTCACTTCGCACACAGACAAACTCTTTGGACCGCTGGACTTTAGCCGACGCGACCTGGCGGCGCTGAACATCATGCGCGGCCGTGACAACGGCCTCGCCGACTACAACACTATCCGCCGGTACTTTGGCCTGCCCGCCCTCTCCAACTGGTCGCAGATCAACCCGTCGCTGTACGAGCGAGCGCCGACCCTCTTTGAAACGCTAGCTCGCCTCTACGACAACAACCTCGACAATGTGGACGTCTACGTGGGCGGCATGGTCGAGTCGGAGCTGGAGACGGGCCGGCCGGGGCCCCTCTTCCGGGCCGTCATCAAGGAGCAGTTTGAGCGCATTCGCGACGCGGACCGCTTCTGGTTCGAAAACGAGCACAATGGCATTTTCAGCCGCGAGGAGATTGAGGAGATTCGGAAGATCAAGCTCTGGGACATTATCATCAACTCGACGACGGTGCCGGTGGGGGCGATTCAGCGAGATGTGTTCCTATTTCGACCCAACGACCCCTGTCCGCAGCCGAAGCAGATGACCAGCAAGGTGCTGGAGAACTGTCTGGTGTTGGCCGGGTGGAATTACTTTCACGGCAGTGAGCTGCCCTACATTATGGTCATTCTGCTGTTGGTCTTTATTCCAATGGGTAAGCTTTCTTTTATCAAAATTTTTTATTTAAAACTTTTAACTTTAACTTTCAATTATCAGCCGTGGCGGTGATGGGCTACGCTGTGATCAAGCTCAACAACAAGCGGCGGCGGAAGATTAAGCAGCAGCGAGAGTCGGTGACTAAAAAGAACTACGATAAGCTTTGTAAGTAGTCTGATTTTTGATGACATTTTTTTTACTTTACGATCATTTTACTAATAACTCACTTAACAGACGTTCGAGAATGGCTCCACCAAAATCACAAACGCTACGTGAAGGTGAAAATCGGCCCCGACCAGTCGATTAGCACGGTAAACCGGAAGAGCGAGACACTGCGAAAGATCGTCATCCAGGACACCTCCTCGCTGCTGGTCGAGGTGACGCAGGACTCCACCAAGCCGATGATCCTTATTCGGGCGCCACGGGACCACGACCTGGTGCTGCAGTTTGAGAACAACGGCAGTCGAAAGAAATTTTTGACCAAGCTCGAATCTTTCCTGCTGAACCACAAGAAGACGCTGGAGATCATCCACACGTACCGCGACGTGATGCTCGCCAATGCGGAGACGAAGGAGAAGCGGCAGAAGCGGCTGGAGCACTTTTTCCGCGAAGCCTACGCTCTGACCTTTGGCCTGAAGCCGGGCGAGAAGCGGAAGTTCGAGGACGTCAGCAATGATGTGATCATGGTGATGCGCACCTCCCTCTCGAAGAAGGAGTTTGCCGAGGCGCTGGGAATGAAGGCGGATTCCCTTTTCGTCAAGCAGATGTTCAACTGCGTGGACAAGGACAATGACGGGCGGATCAGTTTTCAGGAGTTCCTCGACACGGTGGTCCTTTTCTCCCGCGGGAAGACCGACAACAAGCTGCGCATCTTCTTCGACATGTGCGACCACGACGGCAACGGCGTCATCGACAAGACGGAGTTCACCAAGATGATGCGCTCGCTGGTGGACATTGCCAAGACGAATACGATGACGGAGGACGAGGTGGTGGAGCTGATTGACGGCATGTTTGCCAGCTCCGGTTTGGAAGATAAGGAGGTGCTCACCTACCAGGACTTTAAGGTGATGATGAGCGAGTACCGGGGAGACATGATCGCCATTGGCCTCGATTGCAAGGGCGCCAAGCAGAACTTTCTCGACACGTCGACGAACATTGCTCGGATGACCAGCTTTCAAATATCGGCCTACCAAGATCCGGAGCCCAATCTGATCATCCGCAAGTGGAACCACTTTATCACCTACCTGGAGGAGAACCGTCAGCCGATCGTCTACCTCTTTATCTTCTTTGTGGCCACTTTTGTCCTCTTCCTTGAGCGTTTCATCACCTACAGCTACCTGAGCGAGCACATGGACCTGCGACATGTGATGGGCTACGGAATTGCGATTACCCGAGGCTCGGCAGCATCGCTTTCCTTTTGCTACTCGCTCCTTCTGCTGACGATGTGCCGCAATCTGATCACCAAGATTCGGGAGATTCCTCTGCACCAGTACATTCCACTGGATTCGCATGTGCAGTTTCACAAGATTGTCGCCCTGACGGGACTTTTCTTTACTGGTAAGTGGAAGTTTTTTTATTTTTTGCCAAAACCTAACCTCCTTTTTATTTTCTAGTCGTCCACACCATCGGCCACTGCGTCAACTTCTACCACGTCTCGACGCAGCCGGTGGAACATCTCCGGTGTCTGACGAAGGAGTTACAGTTTGAATCGGACGCAAAGCCCACTTTTAGCTACTGGATCTTTGGCACGGTGACCGGACTGACTGGCGTCCTCCTCGTGGCCATCATCGCCGTCATCTTCATCTTTGCCCACCCGCGGATTCGCCAGAAGGCGTACAGCTACTTCTGGATGACGCACTCGCTGTACATTCTCCTGTACATCTTCATGTTCATTCACGGGCTGGCGAAGATTACTGGGGTAAGTGTTTGATTGATAGTTTTTATGTTTATTTCCAAAAACTAATTTTATTATTTTTTAGGAGCCCAAATTCTGGATGTTCTTCATCGTCCCGGGCGTCATCTTCATCCTCGACAAGATCGTCAGCCTGCAGACCAAGTACATGGAGCTGGACATTTTGGAGACGGATCTGCTGCCTTCAGGTAGACTTCTTTTTCAAAGCTTAAAACCTTTTTCCAAAAAAACCTTCTCACATCTTTTTCTTTCCTTCTCACCGTCTCAGACGTGACCAAGGTCAAGTTCTCCCGTCCGCCCAACTTCAAGTACCTCTCCGGACAGTGGGTGCGCCTCTGCTGCACCGCCTTCCGCTCCAGCGAGTACCACTCTCTGACGCTGACTTCCGCTCCGCATGAAAATTACCTTTCGGTGCACGTCAAGGCCCAGGGCCCGTGGACGTGGAAGCTGCGCAACTATTTTGACCCAAACAACTTTATCAACATTGTGCCCGACTCGCTGCCGCCGAAGATTCGCCTGGAGGGGCCTTTTGGCGGTGGTAACCAGGACTGGTACAAGTACGAGGTGGCGGTGATGGTGGGCGGCGGCATTGGCGTCACCCCGTACGCCTCCATCCTCAATGACCTCGTCTTTGGCACCTCTACCAATCGGTACTCAGGGGTGGCCTGTAAAAAGGTGAGAAAAGTTCTAAATGAAAACAGTTATTTTTACTTAAGTTTTCTCTTAGGTGTACTTCCTCTGGATCTGCCCCTCCCACCGCCATTTTGAGTGGTTCATCGACGTGCTGCGCGACGTGGAGCGGAAGGACGTGACGCAGGTGCTGGAGGTGCACATCTTCATCACGCAGTTCTTCCACAAGTTTGACCTGAGGACGACGATGCTCGTAAGTGCCCGAAAGCAGTGCTCTTTGCTTTGATCTTGACTCACTCTGATTTTTGCATTTCATTAATCTACATTTTCCGCTCTCTTTCTCTCTTTACAGTACATCTGTGAAAATCACTTTCAGCGCATCTCCCAGCGGAGCATGTTCACCGGGCTGAAGGCGATCAATCACTTTGGCCGCCCTGATATGATCGCCTTTCTCAAGTTTGTGCAGAACCAGCACTCCTATGTAAGTGGGCAGAGAGGATGATGACTGTGACTGTGACAGTGAAATCACAAGATCACCAGATGACACGATAACGCAATAGTCTGACCATTACTAATCATCCTCTACTACTTTCTCCCTTAGGTGAGCAAAGTTGGCGTCTTCAGCTGCGGCCCCTCGGCGCTGACCAAGTCGATCAGCAAGGCCTGCGAGACGGTGAACAACCGCCGCAAGTTGCCCTACTTCATTCACCAGTTTGAGAACTTTGGCTAAGGCGTTTCAAGTTGCCCTACCAATCACTACCACTTTCTCTTCCCACCAACAACTTCACAATAGTGAACTTTTCCTCATCCTCATCAAACTGACAAACTAAACGTACGAAAACAAAACAAAGCAATGACAACCACAACACCAACTGATATCATCTTCATCATTCCAAGACTACTACTATCTACCACCACCACCACGTACCAACCACTTTGATTTGCTCATCATGATTTCTGTTCAGGCTTTTTTATTGTTTTCCTCCTTTTCTCTCATTTATTTATTGAATATCTGAGCAAGTGAATTTTTCCTGTAAGTTTTCCTCCTTCTAATGTTGTTTTCTTATCTGTTTGCTCAGATTGCAAATTCACACAACTAGTTTTCAATTTCCCATTGTGGTAAGGGAGTGCCCTTTTCCCAGTTTCCTGCTTCCTAATCCTTTCCAGATGAAAACCCAATCTTTTTGCCAACAAAAAACAGCTCTCTTTCTCTAGAATAATTCTGTTTTGATGATTCTAAATACTTTAGCATGTCCTCTTTTTACACCTTTGTACAGAAGTCCTTTTCTTCTATTTAAAAGCTTGCCCTCTTACTTTTTTGCTGGACATGCGATTCACACAATTCACACTGATTACTACTGATTACTACTTTTCACTGATGATGACGACGACGATGATACTTTGTTCTGCACAAATGTGATATTACTTTTTCCCCTTTTCCCCTCTTTTTTGTTCTCGTTATTATTTCGAATTTCTCTTTCTGAGCATGACGTCCACAACATGATGGGCCAAACCATGTCACTGCTTCTGAACTTCTGTTTGCTTTTTCACTTTTCGCTTTTTTCCAATACAATTGATTTCAGCTGTTGGGTTGTACATAAAAAATCGGCTTACTGTTACTCTATGTTTGTTGAAAAATTACTGAGCAAACGAGAAAGCTCATGAATTATTAGAGTCTCAATTTATCAACTCACTTTATAAACTTTTTGCACTCGTTCTGACCTGAGCCGCTTTTTGCAAATCAAATCATCAGATTTGTTGTAATCATTCAAGCTAATAATGAGCTAATAAACACGTGCCCTCTTATCAAGCTAATTGGTGTCAGCTAACAACAACTACTACTACAGTATCATTTTCTTATCATTTTGCCAGCAGCTTTTATTGGATGATTTGCGTGACGTGATGCTAAAATGCTTGTCATTT